>MDTD01135514.1_pt1 | contig 33972 bp, 26 predicted proteins | sample 811221 | NCBI WGS metagenome assembly MDTD01 (sample SAMN05326646, study PRJNA326480) | marine metagenome | isolation source: seawater | place: Pacific Ocean: South West | collected 2011
GGAACCGAGCATGAGTAGCGGACACATCGTTCAGATCATTGGCGCGGTTATCGACGTGGAATTTCCACGTGACTCCGTTCCCAACGTATATGACGCACTGCTGCTTGAAGGTGGCGAAACAACCCTGGAAGTCCAGCAGCAGCTGGGTGACGGCATTGTTCGTACCATCGCCATGGGCAGCACCGAAGGCCTCAAGCGTGGCCTGAAAGCAACCAACACCGGCAAACCGATTTCCGTGCCCGTGGGCACCGAGACCCTGGGCCGGATCATGGACGTTCTGGGTCGCCCCATCGACGAGCGTGGCGAGATCGGCGAGAAAGAACGCTGGGCCATCCACCGCAAGGCGCCGGGCTATGCCGACCAGGCGGCCTCCACCGACCTGCTGGAAACCGGCATCAAGGTCATCGACCTGATCTGCCCGTTCGCCAAAGGGGGTAAGGTTGGTCTGTTCGGCGGTGCCGGCGTTGGCAAGACCGTCAACATGATGGAGCTGATCAACAACATCGCGAAGGAGCACTCCGGTCTCTCCGTATTCGCGGGTGTGGGTGAGCGGACCCGGGAAGGTAACGACTTCTACTATGAAATGAAGGAGTCCAACGTTCTCGACAAGGTGGCCATGGTGTATGGCCAGATGAACGAGCCCCCCGGAAACCGTCTGCGTGTGGCCCTGACCGGCCTCACCATGGCCGAGAAGTTCCGTGACGAAGGTCGTGATGTACTGCTGTTCGTCGACAACATCTACCGTTACACCCTGGCCGGAACCGAAGTATCAGCACTGCTGGGACGGATGCCGTCTGCGGTAGGTTATCAGCCCACCCTGGCCGAGGAAATGGGCCGCCTGCAGGAGCGGATCACCTCCACCAAGACAGGCTCCATCACCTCTATCCAGGCGGTGTACGTACCGGCGGACGACCTGACTGACCCGTCTCCGGCCACCACCTTCTCGCACCTGGATGCGACCGTGGTACTGAGCCGTGACATCGCCGCCAAGGGTATCTACCCGGCGATCGATCCGCTGGACTCCACCTCCCGGCAGCTGGATCCGCTGGTGATCGGTCAGGAACATTATGACGTGGCCCGTGGCGTGCAGTCTGTACTGCAGCGCTACAAGGAACTGAAAGACATCATCGCCATCCTGGGTATGGACGAGCTGTCCGAAGACGACAAACTGATCGTCGCCCGTGCCCGGAAGATCGAGCGCTTCTTGTCGCAGCCCTTCCACGTTGCTGAAGTGTTCACCGGGGCGCCCGGTAAATACGTCCCGCTGAAAGAAACCATCAGCGGCTTCAAGGGCATCCTCAACGGCGACTACGACGACCTGCCCGAGCAGGCCTTCTACATGGTCGGTACCATTGAGGAAGCGGTCGAGAAAGCGAAGGAAATGAAGAGCAAGGGTGAGTAATCCTCACCCTCTGCCCGAATTTCCGGATCGATCAGAGAGGCAACTGACATGGGAATGACCGTGCATTGTGACGTTGTAAGTGCCGAAACCAAGATCTATTCCGGATTGGTGGAAATGCTGATCGCGGCAGGTTCCGAAGGTGATCTGGGTATCGCCCCCGGTCACGCGCCGCTGCTGACCGCCCTCAAACCCGGCCCTGTACGTATTATCAAGCAGGGAGGTGAAGAAGAAATTCTTTACGTATCCGGTGGCTATCTTGAGGTACAGCCCAATCTGGTAACGCTTCTGGCCGACACCGCGGTCCGGGCCAAGGACGTGGACGAAGCTGCCGCGATCGAAGCCCGGAAAGAAGCAGAGAAGGCGCTTGCCAACAAGACCGGTGAATTCGAGTATTCCCGGGTGGCTGCGGAACTGGCGGAAGCTGTGGCACAGCTTCGCACCATCCAGCAGCTGCGCAAGAAAATGCGCTAGGCATTTTCTTCCGGGTCTGCCGAACGCCAGGGCCGCATCCTGCGCGGCTGGATTCCTGACGCAAAGCGTTGGTATTCCGGTCCGGGGTGCGGCTTTTTTGTTTTCTGTGACTTATATCGCTCCGGGAGCCTGACTGTTCCATGAGTCCGCTACACGTCGTCATCCTGGCCGCCGGCCAGGGATCCAGGATGAAATCCTCATTACCCAAGGTTCTGCACCCTGTGGCCGGTAAGCCCATGCTGCATCATGTCATTGAAACGGCCATGGCCCTGGATGCTGAACAGATCCATGTTGTCATCGGCCATGCCGGCGACCGGGTCCGGGAAGCCAGCGATACCTACCCGGTAAACTGGGTGGAGCAGTCCGAGCAGCTGGGCACCGGCCACGCGGTGGCGCAGGTGCTGCCGCATCTTCCGGATCAGGCACGGGTCCTGATCCTGTACGGCGACGTGCCTCTGACCCGCACGGACACCCTGCATCAGCTGGTGGATACCCTCGATGAACGCCAGCTGGCGCTGCTTACTGTTACCCTGGATGATCCCAACGGTTACGGCCGCATCGTGCGCAACGAAGAAGGCCGGGTTACCGCCATTGTCGAGCACAAGGATGCCAGCGAGGCACAGCGGGCCATCCGCGAGGTCAATACCGGCATTCTCGCCGTGATTGCAAAGCACCTGAAGGCCTGGCTGCCGTCACTGTCCAACCGCAATGCCCAGGGCGAGTACTACCTGACCGATATAATCGGCCTGGCAGCGGCCCAGGGCATCACCATCCGCGTTGCCCAGCCGGCCACGGTGACCGAGGTGGAAGGCGTGAACAACCGCGTCCAGCTGGCGGCACTGGAGCGGGCCTGGCAGCGTCAGCAGGCCGAACGGCTGATGCTGGCCGGGGTTACCCTGGCCGACCCTGAACGTCTGGATGTGCGCGGCCAGGTGACAGTGGGACAGGATGTATTCATTGACGCCAACGTGCTGCTCGAAGGCGACGTGGTGCTTGAGGAGGGCGTGCGCGTGGGCTTTGGCTGTGTCATCCGCGACTCCCGCATCGCCCGCGGCACCGAAATTCACCCCTACAGCGTGATTGAAAGCTCGGTGATTGGCGAAAATGCCCAGATCGGCCCCTTTGCCCGCTTCCGCCCCGGCAACACCCTGGCGGCCAACACCAAGGTCGGCAATTTTGTGGAAATCAAAAAATCCGTCGTGGGCGCGGGCAGCAAGATCAACCATCTCAGCTATGTGGGGGATGCTAGACTCGGAGAACGGGTCAACGTCGGAGCCGGCACCATCACCTGTAACTATGACGGTGCCAACAAGCATGCCACCGTCATCGGTGACGGTGCCTTCATCGGCTCCAACACGTCACTGGTGGCACCGGTTACGGTAGGTTCAGATGCGACCATCGGTGCGGGTTCAACCATCACCCGCGATGTCGCCGATACCGAACTGGCGGTTGCCCGTGGCAAACAACGGAACATTGCGGGCTGGGAACGACCGAAAAAGCCCGAATAACAAGTGACAGGTGATAACAGGATATGTGCGGCATTGTTGGTGCAATCAGTGAACGGGATGTGCAGGGAATCCTGCTGGAAGGCCTGCGTCGGCTGGAGTACCGCGGCTATGATTCTGCGGGGCTGGCCATTATCGACCGCAACGGCCAGGTACAGAGGGCCCGGGAGGTCGGCAAGGTGGCCATGCTCGCGGATGCGGTCCAGGCCAATCCCCTGCATGGGGCCACGGGCATTGCCCATACCCGCTGGGCCACCCATGGCGAGCCATCCCGGCAAAATGCCCATCCGCACATGTCCGGTGAGCAGCTGGCCATCGTACATAACGGCATTATCGAGAACTACCAGGAACTGCGGGAAGAGCTGAAAGCGGCCGGCTACAGTTTTGCCTCACAGACGGATACAGAGGTCGTCGTCCACCTGATCGAGCATTACTACCGCGAACACGGGCGCCTGCTGCCGGCAGTCCGTGCCGCCATTGCCCGCCTGCGCGGCGCCTATGCCCTGGCTGTGCTGCACGCCGCCGAACCGGATCATCTGGTGGTCTGCCGGGCCGGCAGTCCGCTGGTACTGGGTGTGGGTATCGGCGAGAACTTCATTGCTTCTGACCAGCTGGCGCTGCTGTCCGTCACCGACCGGTTCATGTTCCTGGAAGAAGGCGACATCGCCGATGTGTACCGCGACCGCATAGAAGTCTTCGACCGCGAAGGTGCCCGGGCCGAGCGCCCGGTGACCCGTTTCGAACATGGTGCCGACTCCGCCGACAAGGGCCCCTACCGGCACTACATGCTCAAGGAAATCTATGAACAGCCGCGGGTGATCCAGGCTACCCTGGAAGGCCGTGTCACCGATACCCGGGTGCTGGAACAGGCCCTGGGCACCGAGGCCGACCGCCTGTTGGAAGGCATCCGCCATGTCCAGATCATCGCCTGTGGCACCAGCTACCATGCCGGCATGGTAGCGCGCTACTGGATTGAGGAACTGGCCGGTATTGCCTGTTCCGTGGAAGTGGCGTCCGAGTTCCGCTACCGCAAACATGTGATCCAGCCGGATACCCTGTTCCTGTGCATCTCCCAGTCCGGGGAAACCGCCGATACCCTGGCGGCACTGCGTCAGGCCAAACAGGCCGGTTTCCGCGCTGCCCTGGCCATCTGTAACGTACCGGGCAGCTCACTGGTGCGCGAATCCGATCTGGTCATCATGACCCAAGCCGGCCCGGAAATCGGCGTCGCGTCCACCAAGGCGTTCACCACCCAGCTGACGGCTCTGCTCATCTTCACACTGGCGCTGGCCCGTCACAACGGCCTGGATGCAGAACGCGAGGCAGACATTGTGGCTGCCATCCGTCAGCTGCCGGGGCAGGTGGAGCAGGTACTGGCGCTGGACGGCGAAATCGCCGAGCTGTCCCGCGCCTTCATGGACAAACACCACAGCCTGTTCCTGGGCCGTGGCGCCCTGTTCCCGGTGGCGCTGGAAGGCGCCCTCAAACTCAAGGAAATCTCCTACATCCACGCCGAAGCCTACCCGGCCGGCGAGCTCAAGCACGGCCCCCTGGCGCTGGTGGACAGCGAGATGCCGGTGGTCACCGTGGCGCCCAACAACGACCTGCTGGAGAAGCTCAAGTCCAACCTGGAGGAGGTCCGGGCCCGGGGCGGTGAGCTGTTCGTGTTTGCCGACAAAGTGGCGGGGGTGCGCTCGGAGGACGGCATTCACGTGATGCAGATTCCCGAAGTCCACGACATCACCGCGCCCATCGTCTACACCGTGCCCCTGCAGCTGCTGGCGTACCACGTCGCGGTGCTCAAGGGCACGGACGTGGACCAGCCCCGGAACCTGGCGAAGTCAGTGACTGTGGAATAAGGGTCACCCCAAGACCTCCATGGATAGCAAGGCAAAAGCCGCTCACGGTGCGTGAGCGGCTTTTCTATAAGCAGCGTTGAGGGCGTCAGCAGACGTAGACGCCGGAGCGGATCAGCTTAAAATACCCGGCAGCCAGCGGAGACGCCGCCCTCACGTTGGCGAAGGAGTCAGCGCGCAACGCCCCCACACTTTATCCACTATCGTAGTCTCAATGGAAGTCAGTCTAAGGTCCGCGGTCTGAGTCCGAGAGTTTCGATCAACCCGTCAAAGGAAACCACATGACAAGTGAACAGCAACGTAAAGCCCTGCAACGCCAAATCTGGGCCATTGCCAACGAGGTACGGGGCGCCGTCGACGGCTGGGACTTTAAACAATACGTGCTCGGCGCCCTGTTCTACCGCTTTATCAGCGAAAACTTTGCCGCCTACATTGAAGGCGGGGATGACAGCGTTAACTACGCCGAATTGCCCGATAGCGTGATCACCCCTGAAATCAAAGACGACGCCATCAAAACCAAGGGTTACTTTATTTACCCCAGTCAGCTGTTTGTGAATGTGGTGAAGAACGCCCACCAGAACCCCAGCTTAAATACCGACCTGGCCGAGATCTTCAAGGCCATCGAGGCCTCGGCCAGCGGCTACCCCTCCGAGGGTGACATCAAGGGCCTGTTCGCTGATTTTGATACCACCAGCAACCGCCTGGGCAACACGGTAAAAGACAAGAACGCACGCCTGGCAGCGGTGCTCAAGGGTGTGGCCGGGCTGGATTTTGGCCCCTTCGACGCCGCCCATATCGACCTGTTCGGGGATGCCTACGAGTTTTTGATTTCCAACTACGCCGCCAACGCCGGCAAGTCCGGTGGCGAGTTTTTCACCCCGCAACAGGTCTCCAAACTGCTGGCCAAACTGGCCATGCACGGTCAGACCCGCATCAACAAAATCTACGACCCGGCCTGCGGCTCCGGCTCACTGCTGCTGCAGGCCAAACGCCAGTTCGATGATCATATCATCGAAGAAGGCTTCTTCGGCCAGGAGATCAACCACACCACCTACAACCTGGCGCGGATGAACATGTTTTTGCACAACATCAACTACGATAAGTTCAACATCCAGCTGGGCAATACCCTCACCGACCCCCATTTTGGCGACGACAAACCCTTTGACGCCATCGTCTCCAACCCGCCCTATTCGGTGAAGTGGATCGGCAGTGACGACCCGACGCTGATCAACGACGAACGCTTTGCCCCCGCCGGGGTGCTGGCGCCCAAATCCAAGGCCGATTTCGCCTTTGTACTGCACGCCCTGCACTACCTCTCCGCCAAGGGCCGGGCCGCCATCGTCTGCTTCCCCGGCATCTTCTACCGCGGCGGCGCCGAAAAGAAAATCCGCCAGTACCTGGTGGACAACAACCATGTGGAGACCGTGATCTCCCTGGCCCCCAATCTGTTCTTTGGCACCACCATCGCGGTGAATATTCTGGTGCTCTCCAAACACAAACCCAGCACGGATACCCAGTTTATTGACGCAAGCTCCCTGTTTAAGAAAGAAACCAACAACAACTTGCTGCTGGACGAACATATCGACCAAATCCTGGCCGTATTCGACAGCAAGGAAACGATCGACCACTTCGCCCACACCGTGCCCTATGAGCAGGTTGTGGCCAACGACTACAACCTGTCGGTGTCCAGCTATGTAGAAGCCAAAGACACCCGCGAACAGATCGATATCGCCAAGCTGAATGTTGAGCTCAACAGCACCGTGGCCAAGATCGACCAGCTGCGCCGGGAGATTGATGCCATCGTCGCGGAAATTGAAGGGGCGGAGGGCTAAGGGATGCAGATGCCGAACTATCTGGAAAAACTGCTGGATGGGGTTGAGGTGGAGTGGAAGGCGCTGGGGGAAGTTTGTAAGGTGTTTAACGGTTATGCCTTTCAGTCGAAGCTATTTAACGCTGAAGGGGATGGACTTCCTATTATACGGATACGTGATGTTAATACTGGATTCTCAGAGACATATTATTCAGGTGGATACGACAAACGGTATTTGGTAGCTGATGGCGATATCTTGATTGGAATGGATGGCGATTTTCGAGTAGTAAGATGGAAGCACGGCCGAGCTTTACTTAATCAGCGAGTATGTCGTCTGCAAGAATTCACACCAGAAATGTTGCCTGATTTTATGTACTACTTGGTTCAAGACGAATTGGATCGTATCCATAGTAAAATACAGGGTTCGACAGTAAAGCACCTATCATCAAGAGAACTTGAACAATCTATTATTCCGGTTCCTCCCTTGGATGTTCAGGGTGAGATTGTGCGCATCCTCGACACCTTTACCGAGCTGACCGCCGAGCTGACCGCCGAGCTTAACCTGCGCAAACAACAATACCAATACTACCGCGACCAATTGCTGACGTTTGAAGAAGGGGAAGTGGAGTGGAAGACCTTAGGGGAACTAGCAGAGAATCTCGACTCAAAGAGAAAGCCAATCACGAGCGGCTTGAGAGAAGCAGGAAACATTCCGTATTACGGTGCGTCTGGAATTGTCGATTATGTTAAAGACTATATTTTCGATGGCGACTTTTTGCTCGTTTCTGAAGATGGTGCAAATCTATTGGCGCGCAATACACCAATAGCATTTAGCATCAGCGGCAAAACCTGGGTTAACAATCATGCTCATGTGCTTAAGTTCGACACTTATGCAGAGAGAAGATACGTTGAGTATTACCTGAATAGTATTGATTTGACGCCATATATTTCTGGTGCTGCACAACCGAAACTGAACAAGAAAAACTTGGAAAGCATCCGTATACCAAACCCTTCGCCAACAGAAAAAGAGCGAATCGTCGCCATCCTCGACAAATTCGACACCCTGGTAAACTCCCTGACCGAAGGCCTGCCCCGGGAAATAGAATTGCGCCAGCAGCAATACGAGTATTACCGGGATTTGCTGCTGAGCTTCCCCAAGCCGGACGAGGCCGCGTGACGTCAGCCAGGGTAGGCATTGCCACGCCGGAGCGTGGGAACGAGCAACTGGTCGACTTGCTACTTGATCATTTGGTAAACAACTACGGCTATTGGAGGCAGGACGAGCATGGTTAAACACAATCTAAGCCTGCAAGACCAAACCACGGAGTTTCTGCTGTACAGGGCGCCAAACGGCGATATCAAGGTGGAGGTGCTGCTTAGCAACGAAACCCTGTGGCTGACGCAGAAGCGCATGGCGGAGCTGTTCGGCGTCGGCGTGCCTGCCATCTCCAAGCACCTGAAAAATATCTTTGAAAGTGGCGAGCTGGAGGAAGAACTGGTCGTTTCCATTTTGGAAAATACCACTGAGCATGGGGCGGTCGAGGGGCTTACCCAAAGGCAAAAGGTGAAGTACTACAACCTGGACGCCATGATTTCGGTGGGTTACCGGGTCAACTCTGCCCAGGCCGCTCAGTTTCGCATCTGGGCGACCCAACTGATCAAGGAGTACATCATCAAGGGCTTTGCCATGGATGATGAGCGGCTGAAGAATGGCCGCTATTTTGGCAAAGACTACTTTCGCGAGTTGCTGGAACGGGTGCGCTCCATCCAAGCCAACGAGCGGCGTAACACCTTCACCATGGAAAGTTTCGCCGAGTATGACAAGTTCAATAAGCAACAACACATCGAGTCGGATTTTGACCGGGAAGTGAAGAAGTTGCTGCAAAAGAAGGATCATGAGAAATGACGGACTATAAAGCCATTGCCGAATCCAAAAGCTTTATCGTGCTGGACAAATACCAGCGGGAATGGAAGGTGGCGGAAAGCTACCAGAGCGAAAGCGACCTGGAGCGGGAGCTGATTGAGGATCTGGTCCGCCAGGGCTATGAGTATCTGCCCGGCCTGACCCAGCCTGATGCCATGCTGGCCAATGTACGCACCCAGTTGCAGGCGCTCAATCAGGTCGAATTCAGCGAGGGGGAATGGCGACGGTTTGTGGAGGAATACCTGGACCGGCCCAGTGACAGCCTGGTGGATAAAACCCGCAAGCTGCACGATGACTATATCTACGACTTCACCTTCGACGATGGCCGCATTCAGAACATCTACCTGGTGGATAAAACCCACATCGCCCGCAACAAGGTGCAGGTGATCCGCCAGTTTGAGCAAAGCGGCAGCCATGCCAACCGCTACGATGTGACCATTCTGGTCAATGGCCTGCCCTTGGTGCAGATCGAGCTGAAAAAACGCGGGGTGGCCATTCGCGAAGCCTTCAACCAGGTGCACCGCTACAGCAAGGAAAGCTTTAACAGTGAGCATTCGCTGTATAAGTACTTGCAGCTGTTTGTGATCTCCAACGGCACCGACACCCGCTATTTTGCCAACACCACCAAGCGGGATAAAAACAGCTTCGACTTCACCATGAACTGGGCCAAGGCGGACAATTCCCTGATTAAGGACCTCAAAGACGTTACCGCCACCTTCTTGCAGAAACACACCCTGCTCAATGTGCTTCTACATTATTCGGTGTTTGATGTGAGCAACACCCTGCTGGTGATGCGCCCCTACCAGATTGCCGCCACCGAGCGGATTTTGTGGAAGATCAAAAGCGCCTATGAAAACAAGCAGTGGAGCAGCACCGAGGGCGGCGGCTACATCTGGCACACCACCGGCAGCGGCAAGACCCTGACCAGCTTCAAAGCGGCGCGGCTGGCCACCGAACTGCCCTTTATCGACAAGGTGTTTTTTGTGGTGGACCGCAAGGATCTGGACTACCAGACCATGAAGGAGTACCAGCGTTTTTCGCCGGACAGCGTCAACGGTTCCGAGTCCACCGCGGGGCTCAAGCGCAATATCGAAAAAGACGACAACAAGATCATCGTCACCACCATCCAGAAGCTGAATAACCTGATGAAGAGCGAGGCTAATCTCGCCATCTATCACAAGCAGGTGGTGTTTATTTTTGATGAGTGCCACCGCAGCCAGTTTGGCGAAGCACAAAAAAACCTGAAAAAGAAGTTCAAACGCTATTACCAGTTTGGTTTTACCGGCACGCCGATCTTCCCGCAAAACGCCAGCGGGGCAGAGACCACCGCCAGCGTGTTTGGCCGGGAGCTGCACTCCTACGTGATCACCGACGCCATCCGCGATGAGAAGGTGCTCAAGTTCAAAGTGGATTACAACGATGTGCGCCCCAAATTCAAGGAGATGGAAAGCGAGCAGGACGAGCACAAGCTGAGCGCACTGGAACACAAGCAGGCTTTGTTGCACCCGGAGCGGATTCGCGAGATTGCTCAGTACATCCTCAATAACTTCCGCCAGAAAACCCACCGCTTGCAGGGCAACGGCCAGGGCTTTAACGCCATGTTTGCCGTCAGCAGCGTGGATGCCGCCAAGCTTTATTACGAAACCCTCAAGCAACTGCAAAGGGGGTCGGATAAACCGCTGAAGATTGCCACCATCTTCTCGTTTGCGGCTAACGAGGCGCAGGATGCCATTGGGGACATTGCGGATGAGAGCTTTGATGTCTCGGCAATGAACTCAACCGCCAAGGAGTTTTTGAGCGCCGCGGTGGCGGACTACAACGCCCTGTTCAAAACCAGCTTCAGTATCGACAGCCAGGGCTTTCAGAACTACTACCGCGACCTGGCAAAACGCGTGAAGAGCAGGGAAGTGGACCTGTTGATTGTGGTGGGCATGTTCCTCACCGGCTTTGATGCGCCGACCCTGAATACCCTGTTTGTGGATAAAAACCTGCGCTATCACGGTTTGATTCAGGCGTTCTCCCGTACCAACCGCATTTATGATGCCACCAAGGCCTTCGGCAATATCGTTACCTTCCGGGATCTGGAGCAGGCCACCATCGACGCCATTACCCTGTTTGGCGACAAGAACACCCGCAACGTGGTGCTGGAAAAGAGTTACCAGGAGTACATGCAAGGCTTTACCGATACGGTGACCGGCGAGGCCCGGCGCGGCTTTATGGATATTGTCACCGAGCTGGAGCAGCGCTTCCCTGACCCTGCCAGCATTGAATAAGAGGCGGATAAAAAGGCATTCGCCAAGCTCTTTGGCGAATATCTGCGGGTGGAAAACATCCTGCAAAACTACGATGAGTATGGCAGTTTGAAGGCGCTACAAAATTTGGATATAAGCGATCCAGACGCTGTGGAAGCCTTCAAGGCCGAGCATTATCTGGATGATGCAAAGCTGGCCGAATTGCAGAGGATCCGGTTGCCCGCTGAGCGCAAGGTTCAGGATTACAAGTCGGCTTACAACGATATACGCGATTGGCTACGTCGGCAGAAGGCCGCTGAAAAACAAGCGGAGTCCACCCTCGACTGGGATGATGTGGAATTTGAGGTGGATCTGCTCAAGTCGCAGGAGATCAATCTCGACTACATTCTGGAGCTGATTTTTGAGCACAACAAAAAGGCCAAGGACAAGCCCGCCCTGATTGAGGAAGTACGCCGCCTGATCCGCGCCAGCCTCGGCAACCGCGCCAAGGAGAGCCTGATAGTGGCCTTCATCAACCAAACCGACCTCGACCAACTGGGAGACAAGGCCAGTGTGATCGAGGCCTTCTTCACCTTTGCCCAAGCCGAGCAGCAGCGCGAAGCCGAAGCACTGATCGAGGAAGAAAACCTGAACGCAGAGGCCGCCCGACGTTACATCAGCACCTCCCTTAAAAGGGAGTTCGCCAGTGATGCGGGTACCGAGCTCAATAGTATCTTGCCGCGCATGAGTCCGCTCAACCCCCAATACCTGACCAAAAAGCAGAGCGTGTTCCAAAAGATCGCCGCGTTTGTGGAGAAATTTAAAGGGGTAGGTGGGGAGATATGATTCAGGTTGTGCGGTGGTGGATGTTTCAGACACCTCGTCGGCGCTTGGGGCATCCAGTGAGGTAAGGTAAAGTATCACCCGGAGCCCGTGTCTGCTGTGTTGAGAGTATCCACATAGCGGAGGCTGGTTTTGTCATGTCTGGAGCATTCAAGGGGCTGATACGGTCCCAGGTCGAGAGAAGGCCAAGGTTAGGGGCCGGAATGCTAACCGTTCATCTACACAAGAGACGTGTCCTCCCTGGGGCGCTCCCATCGCTGGCCTGGCGGCAAAACACGGCGTTTGCACCCTCTTCGATCTGACCTGGAACTTGCTATTTTTCGGGGGGATTACCAAGTCCACCTCACTCACACCCCCCTGCCATCACCTCCCCGTCATGCAGCCGTGTCAGCGCGGCGCGCATGGCGGGCCAGACCACGGTGCCGTGGTCCTCGCCAGGGAAACAGATGAACTGGACGGATAGCCCGGGTACGTTGCGGCGGAGGTGGTCGGCGGCGGCGCGGGCGTTGTCCACCATGGCGTTGGCTTGGCGGCGTCGGCTTTTTTCCGGGGGTTCGCCGGGCCGGGGGGACTGTTCCTCGCCGCCAACGCCGATCAGCAGCCGTCGCCCTGCGAGGTTCCGGTCCAGCCGGGTAAGACGTTCGAGCAGGTACCCACGGTTCCACCACAGCGACGGGCTGATGGCGATGTAGTCGCGGAAGGCGCCGGGGTGCTCGAGCAGTGTGTACAGGGTGAACAGGCCACCGTAGGAATGGCCGAGCAGGGCGCTGCGCCGGGCGTCGATGGGGAAGCGGTCAGCGATCGCCGGTTTCAGGCGCGCCTCCAGAAACGCCAGGAAACGTTCGGCGCCGCCCTGGGGGCTGTTGTTGGGGTCGCCGGTATCGTCCAAGCGCTGCGCCGGTGGCGTGTAGTCCTCGGCCCGGGCATCGGTGTCGAAGCGGTCGGTTCCGGGGTAGCCGATGGCCACAATCAGCCAGGGGCTGGGCAGGTCCGCCGGGCTGCCGGAAAACAGGGTATCCCGGGCCGCCAGGGTCAGGGCGAAGCGGGCGTTGCCGTCCAGCACATAGAGTACGGGGTAGCCCTCGGCCGGTGGCTGGCGGCGCGGCACCGCCACCTGAATCAGGTAGTCCCGGCCGGTTTCCGGCGAGGCCAGTACGAAGGCCTGGGTACCGGGCAGGGTGGCCGGGGCATCGGTCCGGTTGCCGGTGCCGGCAAGCAGGGCGCCGCTGCCCAGCAGCAGGCACCCGCTCAGGAAGGTCAGACCCAGGGAGCGCAGGTCAGGCACGGGGACCTCCGAAGATATCAGAAGTCATAGCGCAGGCCTGCCACGACACTGGCGGGCGCGCCGTAGAAGTTGAAGGTGGCCGGGGAGCCGATGCGGGCATAGTACTCGCGGTCGAACAGGTTGTTGACGTTGAGGGTGGCGGTCAGGTGTGAGCTGACGTCGTAGCGCACCATGGCGTCTACCACGGCATAGCCCGGGGCCTCGACGCGAATGCCGCTCCGCTCTAGGTAAACGTCGCTCATCGCGGTCACGCCCGCCCCCATGTGCCACTGGTTCCAGGCGCCCGGCAGTTGGTATTGGGTCCACACCATGGCTTGATGCCGGGGCATCATCTGGAACAGGGTTTCCTCGTCGCCGTCCAAGGTCTTGGTGTCCATGTAGGTGTAGCCGGCCAGCAGGTCCCAGCCCGGTTGCAGTTCGCCGCTGACTTCCACTTCGGCACCGTGGATGCGGGTCTTGCCGCTGGCGGCCTTGTATTCGGAAATCGGGTTGCCGTCGTCGTCGAACGGGGTCGCGGCCCGGTTTTCGTCGGTCAGGCGGAACAGGGTCAGGCGGGCGTTGAGGCGCTCACGCAGGTAGCTGCCCTTGACGCCCAGTTCCAGCTGGTTGCCTTGGCGCGGCTTGAGCAGGCCGCCGTCGGCGCCGGTTTCGGTCTGCGGCTTGAACACCTCGGAATAGCTGAGGTACAGGGAGTGGTGCGGATCCAGGTCCTGCACCAGCCCGGCGTAGGGGGTGACGCGACCGGCGATCGACGTGTGGTCGCGGGTGCTGCTGCCGTTGTTCAGGTTGGTCACGTCGCTGTCCAGCTGATACCAGCTCAGTCGGGCTCCGCCGATGAGGGCAAGGCCGCTCCAGGGGCGCAAGGTCAGCTTGGCGTAGGTGCCGAGTTCCCGCTCCCGGGTGTCGCTGTTCTGGCTGGCGGCGATGTCGGGTTCCGGAATGCCGTGGGGGTTGGGGTCGAATACGTTGTTGGTGGCGAACCCTCGGGCGGCGCCAGCGTCGTATTCGGTGTCGTAGCGCTTGGCATCGGCGCCGACCACGAACTCGCTGACTTCGTTCAGGAAGGCGAAGGGGCGACTGTAGCTGGCATCCAGTGCCAGGGCTTCTTCCGAGAAGACGCGGGCGATGGCGGCCATGGAGGTGTCGCCGTTGGCGTCGACGCCGGCGGCGGTGTAGGCGTATTTCAGGTCGGTGTCGCGCCAGGAGCCCCGGGCGGCCAGGCGGCCGTAGCCGCCGTTGTCGAAGCGGTGGGTCAGGTCCAGGAAGACGTCGTCCATGTCGTTCTCGAAACGGTTCCAGTCGGCGCCCATGAAGGTGGACGGACTGACGTCCACCAGCGTGCCGTCCTGATACGCCGGCAGGCCGTTGCCCGGTACCATGTCCTTGGTCTGGTGCAGCCAGCCCAGGCCCAGGGTGGTGGCGTGATCCAGGTCGATGTCCAGGGCCGTGTACAGGGTGCTGTTGCGGTTCTCCTTGACGTCGACGAAGCTGTCCTGCTCGGCGGCGGAGGCCACCACGCGGCCCCGGACGTCGCCGTCGGCGTCCATTGTGCCGCCGAGGTCGGCCTCCAGGTAGCGCAGGTCGTCGCTGCCCAGCCGGCCTTCCAGGTGTCCCTGGAAGGTTTCGGTGGGACGCTTGCGCACCATGTTGATGATGCCGTCCAGTTCGCTGGTGCTGTTGAACAGCCCGGAGGGACCGCGCATGATTTCGATGCGGTCGAAGGCGGCGATCAGGGGCAGTGTGCCCCAGAGGCTGGAGATCGGTGCCGGCAGGCCGTCGACGTTGTATTCGCTGTATTCATAGCCCCGGGAAAAGATAGAGGAGCGGCCGTCGTCGTTGGCCAGGGTGTGGATGCCCGGGGTGTACTTGGCGGCTTGGTCGAGGGTGACGAACTGGCGGTCCTGCACATAGTCATGGGTCAGTACCGTGATCGACTGCGGAATGTCCCTGAGCGAGGCCGGTGTCTTGGTGCCCACGGTGGCGGCGTCCACGCCGTAGCCGCCGCTCTGTTCCGACGATGGCAGGTCATAGAGGCGGTTGCCTTCCACCGTGATGGCTTCCAGCCGGTGTTCCTCCTGCGCCTGCGCCAGCGATGACGAGGCCACGCCCAGCGCCAGTGCGCAGAGCTTCCATTGAACGCCCTTGCGGTTACGCATCGACAGCTCCTTTTTAGTAATGAGAATCATTGCAATTAAGACGGATGCTGCGCATTATAAGGGGCTGGGCGCGGGCAAGCCTTTGCTCCCTTCGCAAATCCCATTGCAAAAACCGCATCATTCCAGAGTCGGGCAGGGTCCTTCGCGATGTCCTCTCGCCAACCGGCGCAACAGATTGACCAGCAGCAGCTGGTCCACCTCTCCCGGGTATTGACCCGGCACCACGTGTTGCGTGCCCGGGAATGGGACCACCGGTCGCCGCTGTTGCAGGGGCGGATGCGGCTGCATGAGCTGCAGCCGGGCCTGTTCCTGCGCCTGGCCGATGTGCGGGACCTGTATGATCTGATCAGCGAGTCGGAACTCAATCCCGGCCTCAAGATTGCCGTGCTTCTGCGCGGCCGTGCCGAGGTCGCCTTTGGGCACCGGCGGCTGCAGTTGCATGGCGGTGGCAGCCCCTCGGCGGTTATGGTGGCGCTGGACCGGGCGGCGCCGTTCCGGCGTTGGGGCCACCGGTGCGGCTATGAGCGGTCGCTGACGATGACGCTGTCGCCAAGTTGGCTGCAGGACCGGCTGGGGCTGGCCCGGGCCAGCCAAGCCCTGCACAACCGGCATCTGGACCGGGCCTTCTGGCAGCCGTCCCCGTTCATTCTGTCGGCGCTGGAGCAGTTGTTCGACGGCCTTGAGTCGCAACCGACACCGGCTTGGCGGCTGCAGCTGGAGGGACTGGCCTTGGCGCTGCTGGGCGAGGCCCTGGCGTCGATTGGCTCGCCCCTGGCCAGCCGCCATTTGGCGCCGGTGACGCGCCCATCCCGGCTGCAACGGTTGTGGCAATTGGTGGCCAGTGGCGAGGTCGATGCCCTGACCCAGCGGCAGCTGGCGGAACGGCTGGGCATGAGTGTCAGCCAGCTGCAGCGCCGCTTTCACGACGAGGTGGGGGAATCCCTGGGCAGTTACCTGCGACGGCGGCGCCTGGAAAGCGCCCGCCATGCCCTGATGCACGAGGGCATCAGCGTCGAGGAGGCGGCGGCGCGGGCCGGGTACACCAGCGCCGCCAACTTTGCCACTGCCTTCAAGCGGGCGTTCGGCATGACGCCGAGCCACTGTGCCAAGCAGCGGGGCGGGTCGGCCCGCCCCGGCCATTCAGAATGAGTAGGACAGGGACGCCTCCAGAGTCCGCTCCTCGCCGAACCAACAGTTCGCGCTGTCGTAGCAGCTGAAGTAGCGCTCGTCGGTCAGGTTGTTGACCGACAGGCCAAGCTCCGTGCCGTCGAGGGTCGGGGCCAGCCGGCCCAGCGGATAACGCAGGGCGATGTCCAGCAGCGTGACATCCGGCACCGAGCCGTCGTTGGTGCTGGCGTCGTACTCGGATTCGCCGATGTAACGAATCCCGAGGCCCGCGACCAGTCCGTTGAGAGGACCCCCGTAGAACCCGTAATCCGCCCACAGCGACAGCAGCTGTTCAGGCACCCAGACCGGTGTCTTGCCCTTGAGGCCGGCGTTGTCCTTGGTGACTTCCACGTCCTGGAAGGTGTAGCTCAGGGTCATGAGCAGGCTGTCCAGCGGCTGTGCCTGCGCCTCCAGCTCGATCCCCTGAGAGCGGACGGCGCCGGCCTGGATCTGGTCGTACGGGCCGCCGTTGGGGTCGCGGGTCGGCACGTTTTCCTTGGTGATCTGGTAGAAGGCGAGGGTGCCCTGGCTGCGCAGCGGATCGGACTGGAACTTGACCCCCAGTTCCCACTGGTCCCCGGTGGAGGGATCAAACTCCCGGCCGTTGCGGTCGCTGCCGGTCTGCGGCTCGAAGCTTTCGGCGTAGTTGAGGTAGGGTGAGAGGCCGTTGTCGGCCCGGTACATGATGCCCACCCGGGTCGAGACGTTGTCCTGGTCCAGCTTGCTGTCGACCGGGCCGCCGTACTTCTTGCCGGTTTCCTCGCCGGTAAAGTCGTCCCAGCGCACGCCGCCGATGATCACGAACCGGCCCAGTTCGATCTGATCCTGCAGGTACACGCCCAGCTGTTTCTTGCGGATGTTGAAATCGGAGGAGTAGACGGTATCGGTGATGTCGATGGTGTCCCGGCTGATCTGGTGGTAGTCCGGATCAAACAGATCGATGGCCGGGGCGCCGCTGCCGTAGGAGGTGTCCTCGTAGATGACATCCGAATCCAGATCGCTGTAGTCCACGCCCATCAGCAGGTTGTGCCTGGCCCGGCCGATCTGGAAGCGACCGGAGAACTGGTTGTCCACGCTGAAGCCGGTGGTGGCCTCGTCGGTGAGGTACGCCTCCCGGTTCAGGGTTCTGCCGTCGGCCTCCAGGCCGGTGCCGTAGGTGTTGGTCTGGAACAGGCGGGCGTCGGTGTAGCGGACGTTCTGTAGGAAATTCCAGTTGTCGTTGATGTTGTGGTTGATCTTGTAGCCGGCCATCAGGACTTCCTTGTCGAAGTCGTTCCAGCCGGCGTCCCCGGAGAAGGCATCCGGGTCCAGCTTGCCGTTGGGGTTGGGCAGGAACAGGCCGGAGGCGGGCAGGGAGGTGTAGATGCCCCCTTCCGGATCCTTCTGGTAGTACAGGTTGACGTTGATGCGTGTGTCTTCACTCACCTGCCAGTCCACGGACGGCGCGATCATGTGCCGTTCTTCTTCCGAGGTTTCGGCCTGGCCGTCACGGCTTCGGGTCAGCCCCACCAGGCTGTAGGAGAGGTCGGAATCACCCAGCCGGCCCCGGCTTTCGATGTTGGCCTCGGCCAGGTTGCGGGAACCGGTGGCCAGCTCGATCCGATGCTCGCTCTCGGTGGCGGGGCGCTTGCCGATCAGGTTGATCATCCCGCCCGGGGGCATGGAACCGTAGAGCGTTGAGGTCGGCCCGCGGAACACCTCCACCTGCGCCACCGCCAGCAGGTCGATCTGCGGCTGCAGGTTCCAGTCGTTGTACAGCAGGGGCAGGCCGTCGTAGTAGTTCTGGTAGTTGATGAAGCCCCGAATGCTGAACAGATCCAGGCGGCCGACGGCGCCGCCCCGCAGCTCGGTGTTGACGCCGGGGGCATAGCGCAGCGCCGCAGCGACGGAGTCGGCATCCCGCATCTCCAGAGCCTGGCGGTCCAGTACGGTCAGGCTCTGGGGGGTGTCCTCCGGGGCCAGGGCGGTTTTGGTGGCGGTATTGCGGTAGGTGTCGTCGTAGACGGCCAGCTCCTGCAGCTCGATCGGATCGTCGGTGCCGGCCTGGGCGGTTTGACCGAGGGCCGCGCTGATGGCGAGGATCAGCAGCGGTTGCCGGGTGATGTGTCGGTACATGTCGTGGTCCCGTTCTGTGAAGCCAATGGGGGGTATCGCGTGTGCGAGTTAATTGCGAATCATTCCCATTATATTGACCCTGAAAAACGGGACTTAACCGTTTGGTGCATGGCGGGCAATCAATGGCTCGACCAGTTTGACCGGCACCCAGTATTCCATCGACACCTCGGGCGCCGCCGGGTCGAAGCCGGGGGGATAGACTTCCAGATCGTAGCCGTAGACCGCTTGGCAGCCGGCATGGGGCAGCCAGGCCTGGAAAAACCAGGTCAGGATATCGGCGAGGGAGGTGATGGGGCCCCGGAAGGACAGGACCACGTAATTCTGGGCGGGCACCTGCAGGGTGTTCAGTCGCCCGTCCAGGGGCTCCGGCTCCGTGGCCAGGCCGGCCAGGTAGGTGAACGCCGGGCTGGGACCGCTGGACAGGTCGAGCACGCCGATCCTGGGCCGGTCGTCGGGCAGCGCCACCTGCCGGGCGAGCCGGTGCCACAGGCTGGGCACTCGGGTCCGGAAGTCGGGGCAGGGTGAGAACAGGCCGTGGACCCGGCCGGCCACGCCGGTGACGGTGAAGCCGGGGCGGGAATCCAGGCGAATGTCGGGTATCCGGGCCTTGACCGAGGCCGGAGGCAGGTGGTCCGGGTCAAGGCACAGGGGTGTTTTCAGCAGGCAGGGCAGGCCCCGTTGCCGGTATTTCGCCGGCGAGCAGCCGAAGTGCTGCTTGAAGCTGCGGCAGAAACTGATGTCCGAGCCGAAGCCGCAGGCCAGACCGATGTCGATGATCCGCTGGTCGGTGAAGAGCAGCATCTCCGCCGCCAGGCTCAGCCGAAGCTCACGCACGTAGCGCCCGACCGAGCAGCCGGTCTGCCCGGAGAACACGCGATTGAACTGCCAGCGCGACCAGCCCCCGATCCGGGCCAGGCTGGACACCGCCAGGGGCTTGTCCAGATTCAGATGGATGTAGTTGAGGACCCGTTCAATCCGGGCCCACTGGGGCTGCCGGCTGGGTTCCATCGCGCGTGCTCCGGGGCAGGCCGCTTACCAGCGGTAGCTGAGCGTGCCCACCACGCTGCGGGCCTCGCCGTAGTAGCACCAGTAGTCACAGCTGGCGACGTACTCGCGGTCGGCCAGGTTGGTGACGTTGATCCGGGCCTGCCAGTGGCGCATGAAGTCGTACTGGGCCATCAGATCCATGACGGTGTACGAGGGAATCTCGATGGTGCCGTCCCGGGTACCGCCGACATAGCGGACGCCGCCGCCGACTTTCAGGCCGGGGACCCTCTCTCCGAAGGCGTAGTCAAGCCAGGCCGAAGCCATGTGCCGGGGAATCAGCGCTGCCGGGGTTTCCGGTTCGTCGTCGGAGCGGTTGTCGGAGATGGCGTCGTTGTAGGTGTAGGCGGCGTTCAGCTGCAGCCGGTCGGTCAGATACGCCACCGTCTCCAGCTCGAAGCCCTGGGTTTCCCGCAGACCTTCCTGAACCTGATAGCCGCCGGGGGAGGTCACCAGGGAGTTCTCTTCCTTGATGTTGTAGACCGAGGCGGTGACATAGCCGTCCAGATCGTTCGGCGCGTATTTCACACCGAATTCCAGCTGTTGTCCGACCCGCGGCTCGTACAGGTTGCCGTTGCTGTCGGTGCCCGCGATCGGCTGGAACGAGTCGCTCCAGGACACATAGGGGGACAGACCGTTGTCGGCCAGGTACATGACGCCGCCGGAGAAGGACACGTGGTCGTCGTCGGCGCGCTGGCGCTCGCCGGTGCCATGGTCCCGGTTGTCGGTTTTCGCCTGGTCGTACCGGACGCCGGCCAGGAACACCCAGTGATCGTCCAGCCGGAGCTGGTTCTGCAGATACAGGCCGGTCTGTTCCTTGGTGATGGTGCGCCGGAACAGGTCGTCACGGCTCAGCGGGGTGAAGTTGCCGTAGACCGGGTCGAACAGGTCGATGGGATCGCCGAAGGCGTAGTCGTTGCCCTCCAGTCCCTTGTTCTCCAGATCCTGGTAGTCGACGCCGATCAGCAGGGTGTTCTCGGTACGGTCGGTGAACCAAGTGCCGACCATCCGGTTGTCGACGGTCCAGCTGTCGAGCGTGCCGTCACGATAGGTCAGCCCGCGGGCACCCTCCCGGGGGCCGGTTTGGTACAGGATGTAACTGCTTCGCAGCAGCAGGTCGAGCGTGCTGTAGCGTACGTCCTGCTGGAATTTCCAGGTGTCGTCGAGGCGATGGGACAGGCTGTAGCCGATGGACGACTGGGTGCGCTCGTTGGTGTCGTAGCTCGGCTCGCTGTAGTTGGTGGACGGATCGACCTTGCCGTAGGGCGTGTCCTGGACCGTCCCGTAGGGCAGTTTGAAGCCGTTGTAGGGAACCGCGTCGTCCTTCTGGAAGCTGGTCAGAAGGGTGAGCGAGGTGTCCTCGGAGAGGTCCCAGGTCAGACTTGGCGCCACGTAGTAGCGTTCATTCTCGGTGAAGTCGATGTCGCCCTCGGCGAAGCGGTACAGGCCCACCAGCCGGTAGCTGAGGCTGTCGCTGCCGGTGACCGGGCCGGAGGTGTCCAGAGCCACCTGGCGATGATCGTTGGTGCCCAGCTGCACCTGGATTTCACCCTGGGCGGTGTCGGTGGGGCGCTTGCTGATGGCGTTGATGATGCCGCCCGGAGGGGCTTCGCCATAGAGAATGGAGGCCGGCCCCTTCAGCAGTTCCACCCGCTCCAGGCCGTAGGTTTCCGGCAACCACTGGTAGAAACCTTCCCGGTAGATTCTGAGGCCGTCCTGGTAGGTGGCTTGGTCGAAGCCCCGCACTTTGAACCAGTCGGTGTCGTTGTCGGAGCCGTAGTGGCCGCTCAGGACTCCGGCCCGGTACCGGAACGTTTCGTCCAGGGCCTGCACGTTGCGTTCGCGCAGTTCGTCTTCGGTGACCACCGAGGCCGGACGGGGGGTCTCGACCAGGGGCGCCTCAACTTTGAGCGCGGTGGCGGATATCTCGAGCGTTTCCAGGTGCGTGGGCGCTTCGTCCTGCGCCAGGGTGGGCCATGACCCCGCAGCGAAGCCGGCGGCCAGAAGGGTGTGGACAGTCCGTGTCAAAGGCTTGGAAAAACCATGGATGGACATTGGAAAACCCCAGTATTGATGTTCAGGGTGGTGAACGGAAAGTGACAAGGATGGGGATACTATGCGTTAAAAAGTTTTAATGCAAACCATTCTCGTTAAGCTTAACTGGTGTTTTACATTGTCGTTGCACGACGTTACCAAACCGGTATGGGCGACCCAGTGACAGGTAACGTAGTATCCGGTACATGTCATGACCCGTGTGTACCCGGAGCCCCGCCCCATGAAACCACGCATTGCCCTGTTTGCCCTTCTGTTCTCCCTGCTGTCGCTGCCGCTGCAGGCCGCGCCCAAACTCACCCTGATCAGCGCGGACCGGCAACAGGTGCTGGACCGTGATCAGCTCGAAGCCCTGCCGCAGACGACCATCGTCACCACCAGCCCCTACTTCGAGGGCACCGCCACCTTCACCGGGCCGACGCTGGCCCGGGTGCTCGATGCCCTCGGGGTGTCCGGCCGTTCCCAGGCCACCTTCCTGGCCCTGAACGACTACCGTGTCAGCGGCAGCCTCGACGAACTGCTGTCGCTCGACGCCATCGTCGCCACCCGCAAGGACGGCCAGGCGATGTCGGTGCGGGACCGGGGGCCGTTCTGGATCATGCTGCCCTTGTCCGAGCGCCCGGAGCTGGACGATCCCCTGTATCACCGCTTCATGGTCTGGCAGTTGAGTGGCATCGAGCTGGAATAACGTGTACGGCAACGGCCAAGTCCAGATCCTGCAGCGACTGTTTTCCCGGGCCACCGTTGTCGCTCTGTTCCTGGTGGTGCTGGCGTTGCTGGCGGTGAACTTCTACACCTACCTGCAGGACCGCAAGCTGCAATCGGTGTCCCTGGGCGCCCTCCGGATGGCGTCCTGGAACTTGGCGCAGCTGGGGGCAGAGGCCGCCGCCTTTGACCGGGAAATGGCGCTGATGAGCCACGGGGTCGGCGACGCCGAGGCCTTTTCCCTGCGTTACGACGTGCTCTGGAGCCGTTACGACTATCTGCTCCATAGCCAGGAGTCCCTGCCCACCCGGCGGCATCAGGACAACCGCCGCCGGCTGGAGGACTTGTTCCAGCAGTTGCAGGCGCTGGAACCGGACATCCGCCAGCGATTGGCACAGCCGGAGGCGGACTGGCAACCGGTGGCCGAGGCCTGGGAGCGGCAGAAGGCCGGCGTGGCCCAGCTGGTGATCGACAACTTCGTGGGTGATGAAACCGGCCGCCTGATGGCGGGGGTGGAGGCCTCCCGCGACCGCATGGCCAAGCTGCGTATGGTGACGCTGGCGGTGCTGCTGGCGGTGTTCGTGTTTCTGGCGCTGGCGATGATGTTCCTGCGCCGCCAGTCCCGGGTCGACCCGGTCACCGGTTTGCCCAACAGCCATTACCTGAGAACCCTGCGCCGGGTGGAGCCGGACCGGGCCGTCATCACCTGCGAGATCCGGGCGTTCCAGCTGGTGCTCAGTGAATACGGCAGCGATGCCGTCAACCAGCTGGTGAGGCTGTTCGTGCGCAAGCTGCGACAGCAGCTGGAAGCGCCGGACCAGCTGATCCAGGTGTCCCAGGGCGAGTTTGTGCTGCTGCTGCGCCCGCGCCCCGGCCAGGCATTGGAGGCCACCGTCAACCAGCTGGTGGCGGCCACCCACTTCGACTGGCACACCCCCGAGTCGGTGGTGCACATCTCCGCCACCTACGGTGTGGACCCCCACGGCGAGGCCGGCGATACCGACTGGAACGCCCGGTATCAGCAGGCCCACCGGGCGCTGGCCCAGGCCCACCTGGACGGGTTGCCCTACTACATCGCCGGCGCCGACCTGCGCCGGCGTATCCGCGAGGAGCGGACCATCCACAACGGCCTGGTGCGCTTTTTCAACGGTGAGGCGGGCAGTCTGCGGCTGTTCCTGGTGTACCAGCCGATCGTGCTGGCGGAGAACCGCCACCACATCACCGGTGCCGAGGTGCTGTTGCGCTGCCAGGACGACGAGCTGGGGTTCGTACCCCCGAACCGGGTGGTGGACATCTGCGAGCGGGTGGGCCTGGGCAAGGTTCTGGGGCGCTGGCTGTTCCGCCGGGTGGCCTCGGAAACCCGGGCGCTGTATTGCGACCTGGGGTTCCGCGGCCAACTGTCCATCAACCTCAATCCGGCGATGCTGACCGAGCAGCTGGTGGACGATGTCCAGGCCCTGCTGCTGGACCCGGGGTTGCCGCCCTCGGCGCTGTGCATGGAAATCACCGAAGACCACGCGGCGCTGGATTTTGACCGCATCAACGACTTGATCGGGCGCCTTCACCAGCTGGGCGTCAGCGTGGCTCTGGATGATTTCGGCACCGGCCATTCGTCGCTGGAGTATGTGCGGGAACTGCGGGTGGACCGCCTCAAGATTGACCGCTGCTTCGTGGACGGCATCGAGCACAGCGAGGACAAGTCCCGGTTCCTGGGCTCGATCATTGCCATGGCCCAGCAGGCGTACATGAAGAGTGTGATCGAGGGTGTGGAGAATGAAGCGCAGTGGCAACAGGTCCGGCACCTGGGGGGGACCCTGATCCAGGGCTACCATGCCTACCGGCCGATGCCGCTGGCGGACTACCTGGCGCTGCTGGCGGACCGGCAGACGGTGTCGCCGGTGCAGGCGCCGGGGGCCGGTCGCGGGGCGGGCAAGCGGCCGCGCGGCTAGGTCTCAGTCCGTCGGCCGCTCGGCGTCCAGGGACAACTGCAGCAGCCCCTGCTGCAATTTTTTCAGCAGATGCAGCAGGCTGACGCCGTCGTCGAAGCTCAGGTCTTCCAGGGCCTGGCGATAGAAGTCGGTGATCGAGTCCTGCAGCCCGAGCCAGAATGCCCGGCCGGAGTCGGTCAGCCGCACCAGCCGCGCCCGGCCGTCCCGTGGGTGGGGAACCCGCACCACGTGGCCGTCTCGTTCCAGGCGCTTGAGCACGCCGTCCAGGTTCTGGCGGCTGACATGCAGGTACTCCTTGAGCTGGTTGAACGAGGTGCCCTGCTCGAATCCATCCCGGGACAGGGCACCCAGTACCGCCCACTGCACGGCGCTGATGCCCATTTCATTCTGGACCTGCCGCTGCAGGATGTTCCCGGTCTGGAACAGGCGGAAAAACAGCCGGTTGGGAATGCCTCCGGATTCGTTGACGATCATCTGTGCTCCTGTGTGGCTACCCTGGGGGTCTGGCCAGGGCAGGCGGTCACCGGCATTCCCCCTCCCGAAGGCCATGGGGCGCCTCACTTGGCCAGGGACTCGCGCACGATGATGTTTTTCATGATCTGCGCGGTGCCGTCGCCAATTTGCAGGCCCAGGACATCCCGCAGCCGCTGGGCAAACGGCAGGTCTTCGCCGTAGCCGGTGTGGCCGTGCGCCAGCAGGCACTGTTTGATCACGTCGAACGCGAGTTTCGGGCCCCACCACTTGTTCATGGCCGCCTCGGCGCTGTGGGGGTGGCCGTTGTCCTTGAGCCAGAGCGCATGGTAGCACTGAAGGCGCGCGGCATGAACGTAGGTCTGGCATTCCGCCAGCGGGTGGGTCAGGCCCTGAAAGGCTGACAGGCTCTGGCCGAAGGCGGTGCGCCCGGTCAGCCATTGCCAGGTTTCGTCCAGGGATTGCTGCGCCACGGCAAGGCACTGCAGGCCGATCAGGGCCCGGCTGTAGTCGAACCCCTGCATTACCTGCCGGAAGCCCTGACCTTCCTCGCCCATGCGGTGGCTCACCGGCACGTCCACGTTGTCGAAGAAGATGGAGCCGCGGCCGATGGCGCGCTGGCCGTTGTCCTCGAACCGGTGACTGGTGACGCCCGGGCTGTCCATGGGAACCAGGAAGGCGCTGATGCCCGCGGCCCGTTGCTCCGGTGTCCCGGTCCGCGCGAACGCCACCGCCACGTCGGCCTGGTCGGCCATGGAGATGGAGGTCTTCTCGCCGTTGAGCCGGTAGACGTCGCCGTGCCGTTCCGCCTTCAGGCGCAGGCTGGCGGCATCGGAGCCGCCGTGGGGTTCGGTCAGGGCGATGCAGGCCACCGCCTGGCCGGCGGTGATCCGCCTGAGCCAGGTTCGGGCCAAGTCCGGGTTGGCGTGGTGGGCGATGATCTGGCCGTTCAGGGCTGCCAACAGCGGGATGTAGCCAACGTTGAAATCGCCCCGGGCGATCTCCTCGATGATCAGGCCGCTGGTGACGCAGTCCATGCCGCTGCCGCCGAAGGCCTCCGGCAACTCGCCGCCGAGCAGGCCCAGGTCGCCGAGCTGGCGGATGACCTCCCGTTCGATCACGCCGGTGCGGTCCCGTTCACGGTAACCCGGTGCCAGCACGTCGGTGCGGAAGCGGGCCACCGCCGCGCGGATCGCGTTCTGTTCTTCATTGAAGGCGAAATTCATGGTGAGCTCCGGGCCGTTACTTGTGGTATTTGCGGAATTCCGGCGTGCGCTTCTCCCTGAACGCCCGCACGCCTTCTTTCGATTCCTCGGTGTCGTAGTACAGGCTCAGGGCCTGCATGCCGAGTGCGCCGATACCGGCGATGTTGTCGCTGTCGGCGTTGAACGAGCGCTTGGCGATGGACAACGCGGTCGGGCTTTTCTCCAGGATTTCATCGCACCAGGCGCGCACTTCCTCATCCAGCTGCCCGGGTGGCACCACGGCGTTCACCAGGCCCCACTCCAACGCCTGCCGGGCGGAATACTTGCGGCACAGGTACCAGATCTCCCGGGCCCGTTTCTCGCCCACCACCCGCGCCAGATAGGCGGTGCCGAAACCGGGGTCCACCGAGCCGACTTTGGGACCGACCTGGCCGAACACGGCGGTTTCCGAGGCGATGCTCAGGTCGCAGATCACGTGCAGCACATGGCCGCCGCCGATGGCGAAGCCGTTGACCCGGGCGATCACCGGCTTGGGCACCTCGCGGATCAGGCGTTGCAGCTCCTCCACCGGCAGGCCGATCAGGCCGCGGCCGTCGTACTGGCCGTCGTGGGCGCCCTGGTCACCACCGGTGCAGAAGGCCTTGTCGCCGGCGCCGGTGAGCACGATCACGCCGATGTCCTTGTTCCAGCCGGCCCGGTGGAAGGCGTCGATCAGTTCCATGCAAGTCTGGCCGCGGAAGGCGTTGTAGCGGTCCGGCCGGTTGATGGTGATGGTGGCGACGCCGTCGGTTTCGTCGTACAGGATGTCTTGGTAAGGCATGTCGGGTTCTCCTGGGGGAAGCGGGTGGTTCAGCCGGCCATGGTCAGGCCGCCGGATACACTGATGACCTGGCCGGTGATGAAGTTGGCGTCGTCGCTGGCGAGCAGGGCGATGATGCCGGGGTAGTCCTCCGGTTGCGCCAGCCGTTTCATGGGCACGGCGTTGCGGAAGGCCTCCAGCAGCTTTTCCGGGTTCGGGGCGGAAGCCGCCACGCCCTGGAGCAGGGCCGTGTCGGTGGGGCCGGGGCAGACCACGTTCAGGCACACGTTTTTGCTGGCCAGCTCCCGCGCCACGGTCTTACTGAAACCCACCAGGCCGGCCTTGCAGGCGGCGTACACCGCCTCGCCGGAGGAGCCGACCCGGGCGGCGTCGGAAGCCACGTTGACGACCTTGCCGCCGCCGGCGGCCACCATCCTTGGCAGCACCACGTGGTGCATGTTCAGGGCGCCGGTGAGGTTGACGGCGATCAGCTGGTCCCAGAGCCCGGGGTCGGTTTTCAGGAACGGGGCGAAGCGGTCGAAACCGGCGTTATTCACCAGCACCCCGGGGGTGCCCAGGTCGCTCTCGATGGCCGCTACGGTGTCGGTGATCGCGGCGTAGTCGGTGATGTCCGCTCCGTAGGCCCGGGCGCGACCGCCCCGTGCCTGGATGCCCTCGGCCGTGGCCCGGGCCGCCTGGACGTCGCGGTCCAGCGCCGCGACTTGGCAGCCCTCTTCGGCGAAGCGCTGGCACACGGCGCGGCCGATGCCGCCGCCGCCGCCGGTGACGATGACGGTTTTTCCTTCAAGACCTCGCATGGTGGTCCTCCTGTCGCGGGTGGGATCAGCGGGCGCCGTCGCGGGGGCCGGGCGCCAGGCGAACGGATCGGGCCCGCTCGCGTAACTTGAATTTCTGAATCTTGCCGGAGGCGGTGCGGGGCATGGCCTCGATCACTTCCAGGTATTCCGGCAGGTAGTTCTTCGCCAGCTGCTGCTCGACCAGGTAGGCCTTGATCTGGTCCAGGGTCAGCTCGGTGGCGCTGTCGTTGAGGGTGACGTAGGCGCACAGGCGCTCGCCCAGGCGTTCGTCCGGGCAGCCCACCAGGGCCACGTCGGCGATGCCGGGGAAGGTGTAGAGCAGGTTCTCCACTTCGACCACAGGGATGTTTTCCCCGCCGCGAATGACCACGTCTTTGGTGCGCCCGGTGATGCGGATGTAGCCGTCGGGATCCATGCGCGCGAGGTCGCCGGTGTTGAACCAGCCGTCCGGGTCGACGCCGTAGAGCTCGGGGCGCTTGAGGTAGCCGACGAACAGGCTGGCGCCGCGGACCAGCAGGCGGCCCTCCTCGCCGGCGGGCCGTGGCTGGCCCTGAAAGTCGGTGACGTTCACCTCCATGTAGGGCAGCGCCTTGCCGTCGGTCTGGCTGGCCCGCTCCGGCGGATCTTCCGGGCAGGTCATGGTGACGGCTCCGTTTTCGGTCATGCCCCAGGCCGAAACGATCGTCGCCTTCAGCACCCGGCCGGCCTGTTCGACGACCGCGCTGGGAATCGGGGCGCCGGCGGAGACGAAGATCCGCAGCGAATCGAGCTCACCACCGTGGTTGGGCGCGGCCTTCACCAGATCCGCCAGGAACGGCGTGGCGGCCATGGTGAAGGCGGGGCTGTCCGCGGCGATCACCTTGCACACGTAATCCGCGTCCCAGATGTCCTGGAGGATGGCGGTGGTGCCTAGGTAAATCGGCATCATGATGCCGTACATGAAGCCGGTCTGGTGGGCGACCGGCGACGCCATCAGCACGGTGTCGTCCGGCGTCAGGTGGAGCCGCTCGGCGTAGGGGCGGACGTTGGCGAACAGGGTGTTGGAGGTGTGCATGACCCCCTTGGGCTCGCCGGTGGTGCCCGAGGTGTAGAGAATCTGGATGACGTCGTCGGCGCCCGGACGGCGTTGGGAAAACAGGGTTTGGGTGTCCGTGGTGTCTTCCCAGGGGGTGTCCAGCAGGCGCTGCTCGAAGCTGCGCTCGCCGTCGCCGCCGATCACCAGCAGCGTCTCCAAACGTGGCAGTTCCGCCCGGATTCCGTCGATCATGGCCTCGTAGTCGAAGCCCCGAAAGAGCTTGGGAATCACCAACAGTCGGGCTTCGCCGTGGGCCAGCATGAAGCGCAGCTCCCGTTCCCGAAAGATGGGCATCAGCGGGTTCAGGATGGCGCCGATGCGCAGGCAGGCCAGGTGCAGGGCGGTGGTCTGCCACCAGTTTGGCAGCTGGCAGGCGACCACGTCGCCCGGCTGGATGCCCAGGGCTGCCAAGCCGGCGGCCATGCGGGTGACGGTTTGGTCCAGGTCGCGGTAGCTGAGTTCGGTTCGGGTATCGTCGCCGACCCGGTAACCGATGATGGCGGGCCGGTCCGGGGTGCGGGCGACCGTGGTGTCCAGGTAGTCCAGCAGCGTCTGGTCTTGCCAGGCGCCGCTGGCCACCATGTCGGCCCGACGTTGCGGGTTGAGGGTGATGCCAGTGTCCATGAGGGGGCTCCCGTGGTGTCCGGTTTGTTGTTGTCTGCGGCCTGACGACACAGGCAGACCGTTCTCTCAACATACGCCGCCATGGATTTATATGTCAATATATTGATCTTATTGTTGGCGGTTATTCCGGGAGCTTGGGTTGTTTTTCTCAGTATTTCGGATAAAAATCAAGTAAATGGTGCCTTGTATTTATTTTTGATATGGAAATATGTTGACGTTATGGTCGGGAGGTGCTGACCAATGTCCCGGTGATCCTGCTGCTGATGTTCATGGTGGCGGGCATCTACTTCATGAAGGAGCTGCTGCTGGTCACCTTCACCCAGATTCTGGTGGGGGTGCGCTCGAAATCCGCGCTGTCGCTGCTGTTCTGTTGCGCGGCGGCGGTGCTGTCCGCGTTCCTCGACGCGCTGACGGTCACCGCGGTGATCATTTCCGTCGCCGTTGGCTTCTTCTCGGTGTACCACAAGGTGGCCTCCGGCAAGGGCTATCACCCTGGGATTGTACCTGGTGACCTTCCACGTGTGAGGTCGGGCTTTTGCAGCGGCTGTCAGTGCAGTTTCCGGGAGTTCTGTTAGGCTTAGCGATAGCGTTTCGACAAGAACAGCAAACTCAAGGGAACTCTCGGTATGGTGCTGTCGGACCTTGCCCTGGTTGCGCGGGGCTGGCTTTTGGCATTCTGTGTCGGGTGGCTTCTGGCGGTCGCGCCCAGGCCCGTTCCGGCCGGCTGGCACGAGACGCCGCGCCCGGGCGGGGTGGTCCGGATCGCCTACGCCGAATTTCCGCCGGTCACCTACCGTGACGAGCTGGGCCAGCCCGCCGGCGAGATGATCGACCTGACCCGCCGGGTGGCGGTCGAGGCCGGTTACCGGCCCGAGTTCCTGTTCCTGCCGGTCAGCCGGATCTACCTGTACCTGAAAAACGGCACCGTCGATCTCTGGGTCGGGCTCTCCGACATTCCCAGCCTGCGCAACGATGTTCTGGAGAGCTGGGTCAGCCCCATCTCGGTGCCGCTCAGTGCCTGGTACCTGCACGGCGCGCGGCCGCTCACCCACTTCGACGACTTCAAGGGCAAGACCGTGATTGTGATCGGCGGCTACACCTACGGCGGCCTGATCGACTGGCTGTCCGAGACGACCGGCATCCGGGTCACCGAGGCACCCAACCATCGCGCGGCCATCGAGATGCTCAAGCGGGGCCGGGGTGACTATATGCTGGATTACCGGCAGCCGGTCCGGCAGATTCTGACTCAACCCGCCGACGGCCGGATCCGGGAATCGGAGGTGCGCACCCGCAACGCCGCCTGGCTGTTTTCGCTGGCCAATCCCCAGGCCGCCGTCCTGCGCGATGCCTTCGACGATGCCTACCTGCGCCTGGCCGCGCGGGGCGAGGCACCACCGCCAAGGCAACCGGGTCCGGGATTCCAGTTGCCCGGGTTGCCCGAACTCGATCACTGATCCGCCGTCAGCACCAGATCACCGTACCAGGCCGTGGCCTGTTCTCCGGTGTTGTCGGCGTCGGACATGATGGCGATGCCGACAATGGCCGGCGGCGTCTCGCCGAACAGGACCTCCACCGCCTTGCGCTTGGCCCGCTCGAAAAACCCCGCCCGCTCCGGCTGGAACTCGAACGCCACGTACACCCGGGCCGGGTAGTCGTCGCCGGCCTTGTGTCGGGCGTCGCCGTGCGGGTAGGTATTGGCGACCTTCCAGCGCCAGCTCAGGGTGAGGTCCCCGGTCACCGGCCGGTGCAGCCGGTGAATCAGCCCCGAGGCGCCGCCCCGGGTGTTGGCCTGGACCACCTGGGTCCCGTCCTCGGTGACCAGACGATACTCGGTGGTCCGGTCGATCTTGGGAAACACCAGCGGTTCCCAGCCGCCCTGGCTCAGGTCGGTGAGGCTGGAGAAGGGCGGAATGCCCGGGGCCTCGGCCCGGGGGCCGCCCAGTGTGAGAAGGGGCAGCAGCAGGATGGCGCCGGTACGCTGGCGAAGGTCCATAGTGGTGGCCTCGTATCAAGGGGGCTTGCCTGGGTGGACAGCGGGAACCGGTAAAAGTGCCGTCGGTCAGGGTACGGCGAGGACGCGGATGGCGCAGGCGGCCGCGGCGGTGCGGTTTTCCACGCCCAGTTTGCGGAACACCTGCTCCAGGTGTTTGTTGACGGTACGTGGGCTCATGTCGAGGATCTGGCCGATTTCCCGGTTCGTCTTGCCGTTGGCGATCCACAGCAGCACGTCCGACTCCCGTTGGGTCAGCTGGAAACGGTCGCGCAGGGCCGCGGCGGCGCTGTTGGCGTTCTGGGGCGTTTTCAGGCGCAGCAGGTATTCCCGGTTGTCCAGCAGGGCCAGGAATTCCACCGAGCGGGGGGTGTCGAGGATGCGCAGCGGCAGGCTGTGGCCCGGTTCTGGTTGGCGGCCGAGCCAGGCCTCCAATTCGCCCTGGAGCGTCTCGAACGCCGGTTGATCGGCGGCGGGCAGGCACCGGCAGACTTGGGGGGTTCCCCACAGCAGGCGCCCCCGGGCATCCACCGCAAACAGGTTCTGGCCGGCGTGGTCCAGTGCGTTGCGTGCGCTCCGGGCCATCCGGGCGTTGGCCAGGTGCACGGCCATTCGGGCCAGCAGTTCGGCGGTGTTGATGGGTTTGGTGACATAGTCCACGCCGCCGGCGTTCAGTCCCATGACCACATGCTCGGTGTCGCTCAAACCGGTCATGAAGAGGATGGGGACATCCGCGAACGCCGGGTTTTCCTTGAGCCGGCGGCAGGTTTCGAAGCCGTCCATGTTGGGCATGAGTGCGTCCATCAGCACGACGTCCGGGGTGATGTTCTGGCTGATGGTCAGGGCCTGGCTGCCTTCCAGGGCCACCAGTACGGTCATCCCTGCCTCTTCCAGCGAGTCGTTGATCATGCGGATGGAGTCCACGGAGTCGTCCACCACCATCACGACCGTCTTCTGATGTTCACGAGAGTTCATGGTTGGCTTCCTCAAGCAGCCTGAGAATGAGTTCGAACTGGAAGTCGTGGGTCAGGCGCTCCAGCTCCGAGATGAACCGGGCGTCGGCCTGGTTGTGTCGTTTCAGGTCGTGCAGGGCTTCCAGCAGTCCCTTGCGGTGGCCGATGCGTGCCAGCGCCGCCAGCTGCTCGCGGTATTCCGGCGCCGGCATCGGCAGGTCGCCGGCCTTGGGCGCCGGGGCGCTGGTCAGGGGCTCCGGGCTCTTCTCGAACCGCCACTGGAGGGCGAGGGCCCGAGCCATGGCCGCCAGCAGGGCGTTGAGCCGGACCGGCTTGATGATGTAGTCGTCGTGCAGCCGGGGGGCGTCCGGGTCGTGTCGGCCTTCCTGGGCGTCGGCGGACACCATGATCACCGGCAGCGCCACCTTGCGCGCCCGCACCTGTTCCAGCACCTGCCAGCCGTTCAGCCCGGGCATGGAGACGTCCAGCAGCAGCAGGTCGGGCCGGAGTTGTTCCAGGGTGCCCAGCACCTCCAGGGAGTTGCCGATGTCCACCACCTCGAAGCCTAGGGGCGCGAGCAGGGCCCGGATCACTTGGCGGTGCGACTGGTCGTCGTCCACCACCAGCACTTGCCCCGGCCCGGCTCGCTGGTCACAGAGATGTCGCCGCCCATGATTTCGGTGAGCAGCCGGATGATGGTCAGGCCCAGGCCGGTGCCGGCACGGGCCTGGCCAGGCGTGCGGATGCGCTCGAATGGGCGGAAGATGCGCTCGATGTTGTCCGGGGCGATGCCTTCGCCGGTGTCGCGCACGGTGAATTCGGCCACCTGGCTGCGGTAGCGCAGGGTCAGCGATACGCCGCCGGTATCGGTGTATTTGATGGCGTTGGAGAGCAGGTTGATCAGGATCTGGCGCAGCCGCTTCTCGTCGGTGGTGACCAGGTCCGGCAGCGGGTTGGGACAGTGGTACTCGAAGGCCAAGCCCTTGTCCTCGGCCTGCAGCCGGAACATGGTCACCAGCTGCTCCATCAGCAGACCGATGCGTACCTGGTCGCGGTGCAGGTCGAGCCGGCCGGCCTCGATCTTGGAGATGTCCAGCAGGCCCTCGATCAGGTCCGACAGATACTCGCCGCTGCGCCGAATGACCCCGAGTGCCTCCTTGCGGTGCGCCGGTACGGTGGCGTCGTTTTCCATCAGCTGGGCGTAGCCTCGGCAAGCGAAGTCACCGGAGTCTTGAAGTAGATCAGCGACAGCAGCAGTGCGGAAAACCCGTTGATGACCACCAGCAGCGACAGGAAATGCCCGAGCCGGGAGCGCAGTGCCGACAGCAGTGGCGCCGGAAGGAACCGCCCGAGAAACTGCTGCATCTGCTCCTGGTAGCCGGCACCCGGTTTGCAGGCGTCCTCACAGCGGGCGTCCAGCGAACAGCACAGCGAGCAGATGGCGCCATCGTAGGCGGGGCAGTGGGTGACATCTTCCGGCTCGAAGCGGTGTTCGCAGATGCTGCACCCCACCAGTTGGTGA
>MDTD01150839.1_pt1 | contig 33959 bp, 33 predicted proteins | sample 811221 | NCBI WGS metagenome assembly MDTD01 (sample SAMN05326646, study PRJNA326480) | marine metagenome | isolation source: seawater | place: Pacific Ocean: South West | collected 2011
CATCCTTATCGATGGTTTTCGCGGTATCGGTGATCGACGGTAACGGGTCGTAGTTGACCATCACCGCCTCTGCCGCATCGGCCGCCTGATCTAAGGTCTCAGCAACGACCAATACAACGGGATCGCCGACGTAGCGTACCCGTCCCAGCGCCAGCGGCGGCTGGGGCCGGTATTTCATGGGCTGCCCGTCGGGACGCAGCCATTTGACCGGCATCCCGGGCACGCCGAGATTATCGGCGAAGATGTCTTCGCCGGTATAGATCGCCAGAACACCTGAAAGATCCGATGCCGCCGAGGTATCTATTCCAAGGATATCGGCATGGGCATGGGGGGAACGCAGGACGATCGCATGCGCCTGGCCCGGCAGGTTCACGTCATTGACGAACAGACCGTTACCCCTCAGTAGACGAGGGTCTTCCTCGCGCAGGACCCCCTGCCCGATCCCGAATTTTTCCATAGGGTGTCTCCAGAGCCGAGGGTTTTAGGGCTGCGAGGGGATGTTATCCTCGTCGCTGACCTCGAACCCACCGCCTTCTTCTAGGTTAAACTGTGTCACGGTGCCGTCCTCAACGATCATCGAATAGCGGCTGGACCGCACGCCGAGCCCGCGATCGGTCAGATCGAGAACCTTGCCCATGCCCAGCGTCAACCCTGCCGCAGTAGTCCTAGCTCCAACACCAATAGCCAATTTTGCAGTCCCTCGAATTAAAGCGCTCTCGCGAGCGCTGTGAAACACGTCCGTGAGATAGAACACGGAAAGCAGTTTGTCACTGGCGGAGGGGAAGAACTACCTGCGAGCGAGTGCCTTTTTGCCGCCCGCCTGCTCGAACGCCGCGAGCACCGCGGATTCTGTTAGGATCTCCGGCAACGGCACCCCCCTCGGCGCCGTCGGGCCGTAAACCACATTAAACGGAATGCCGAAGCGGCCATAGCTTTTGAGATATGCGGTGACAACCGGATCGGGCTTGGTCCAGTCAGCCTTCATGGCGATAACGCTGCCCGCGACGAGAATTTCAGCAACCTGCCCACGGTTGAGCACCAACGACTTGTTGACCTGACAGGTCAGACACCAGTCCGCGGTCACATCTACCAGTACAGTGTTGCCCCTTGAGATTTCAGCGTCGATGGCCGCCAGATCGAATTTGCGCCAAGTCTCGTCTTCAGCCGCGACGAGCAGGTCTCGTTCGGCATCGGCAAAGCTGTCTGCCCCAACCATCGAAATCGCCGTCAACAGACTGATGACCACCCACGTCGCGAATCTTGCCCGTTCGGTCAGATAGCGACACTGCCAGACCGTGAACGCGATCGCGACCATCAACAGGGCAATCATGGTAGTCGCCGCCCCCCCGATCTGGAACCACAACACGCTGAGCAACCAGAGCGCAGTTCCAATCAGGGTGATGGACAGAATACGTTTCAACGTCAGCATCCACGAGCCAGGCTTCGGCAACCTTTTTACCAGCACCGGGAACGCCGCTACGGCGATCCACGGCAATGCGAGTCCAATCCCGAGCGCAAGAAACACCGCATATATCTCAACCGTCCCCGACGACAGGGCGAATCCGACCGCGGTGCCGAGGAACGGCGCGGTACACGGCGTCGCCAGCAGGGTGGCGAATGCCCCGGACATGAAATGCCCGCAAAAACCGCTACCCCCGTGACCGGACGCGTATACGGTGGCGTCGGACACCGCACCGGGCAGGCGAATTTCGAACAGTCCCCACATATTGAGAGCGAACAGCGTAATCACTGCGACCATAAACGCGAGGAATGCCGGTTGCTGAAACTGGATGCCCCACCCGGCCGCCAGGCCGGCGCTTTGAAGCGCCACAGCGACTGTGCCGAGAAGCAAGAAACAAGCAACGATGCCGGCGGCGGATGCCAGGAAACCGGCCCGCACACGGGACGGAGCTTCGCCACCGTGGCCGACGACTGATAGCAACTTGATCGACAGGACTGGCAACACGCAAGGCATCAGATTGAGGATGAGCCCACCTAGAATGGCCAGACCGAGGATCGCCAAAAACCCATAGCCGATTGCATCTCCGCCCGAACTGGCTGCAGCCACGGACTCGGCACGGCGCAAAGTGACCTTTTGTTCGACCGCAAGATCGCCGTCGACCACTGTCAAGGTTACCGTTTCACCGGCAAGACGCGCATCGGGCCGGTTAGGGGGCTGCACGTCGATCCGCATCAACGCCTCGTTGCCCGTGGACGCGATCCGAACGACCGGCTTGGCAAAACCGTAATTCGCCGGTCCTTCGACATAGAGATCGGGCGATTTCAGTACATCGGAACCGGCGACGCGAACCAGCAGCGCTGTGGTCTTGCCGCTGCCGGCGACTTCCGCCCGATCGATCGAAAGCGGGGCCCGATCGCCCGAAGCAGGCACTTTTGCACGCCATCTTTGGATTGTCCCCAACTGCGGGGTATTGATGTCCGCCCCCGCGGGCAGGTTCAATGTGAAATTGGCCTCGTAGGGGACGCAGATGTCATTGCAGGTTAGAAATCGGACCCGGGCCTTCAGCACGACAGCGTTCCCCGGTTCTAACACCGACGCGGTTATTGGAAAGACGACCTCTTTCTTGTACCCCAGCGTTTCAAGGTTAAGGACCGAGAATCGTTCTGGGGCCGGCCACGCCATCTTAGCATCGGCAAAATTCATCGACCCGGTCCAGTTTACCTCTGGTGGAAAACCAGCATCGCCGGGTGACCGCCAGTATACTTTCCAGCCCGGCTTCATAAGGAACTGAAGACCGAGATCGAGGGTTTCGCCCCCGCCCGCAGTCGCGCCACCGGAAAGCAGGCGAACGGTACCGTGATCATGCTCGAACCTCTCGGAAGTCGCTGCAGACGCGGCGCTGCCAACCGCGAGCAGGGACGCCAGCATGGCAATCTGCGTGTAGAGACGTCTAATGCTGAAGCATTTCACCCGAAACATGTTGGCATTAACCCTTTTTTCGATCCGACCTATAATATAGGACAAGGTACATCTGGTAACACCGTTCGCGGTTCAAAGATTGAATCACACAAGTAAATTGTCCGTGTAAAGGCGACCAGTGGGGCCAGAAAAAAGTTGATGGATATCTTGGGGTAACCGCCCGGAAACGGGTAAAGTAAACACAGGTGCGATATGACAGAAGACCCCAGTACAGACGGATATCTGGCCGGACAGTTGCTGGTGGCCATGCCCCAGATGCTAGACGAACGATTCGTCAAAACCGTGATTTACATGTGCGCCCATAGCCAGGGCGGCGCCATGGGATTGGTCGTGAACAAAATTCTGAACGAAATCAATTTTCCCGATCTGCTCGACCAGCTCGATCTGCGTCCATCATCGGGCGGAGACGATATACGGGTGCATTTCGGCGGCCCCGTCGAAGCGGGACGCGGTTTCGTACTGCATTCGTCAGATTACCGGCAAGAAGCCACGATGGTCATTGACGAGCAGATCGCCCTGACCGCCACGACCGATATCCTGCGCGATATCGCGGAGGGCGACGGGCCGAAAAGCAGCCTGTTGGCGCTTGGCTACGCCGGCTGGGGTCCGGGACAGCTCGATGCCGAGATCCAGGCAAACGGTTGGCTGTCGGTCGACGCGGATCCGGGGCTAATTTTCGATTACGACCCCGACAAAGTTTGGCAGCGCGCGCTTGCGAAAATCGGTATCGATGTCTCCATGCTCTCAGGTGATGCAGGACACGCCTGACCGGTGTCAGCCGGCCAGCCGGGCTTTCACCGTCTCGTAATCGATCAGCCCGTCCACCGGGCCCATCGCCGTTACCGTCGGCGCGGACAATAACAGTCGGCCGGCAACGCGCCCGATATCGTCTGCCGAGACCGCATCGATCCTCTGCGATATCTCTTCGACTGGGATAATGCGGTTGTGGATGGTCACATGACGCGCCAGCCGTTCGGCGCGTGATGAGGTACTCTCCAGCGACATCAGCACGCCGGCCTTTATCTGCGTCCGGGACCGGGCAAGCTCGGCCTCATCCATCGGCTCCTGCGCGACCCGTTGCAATTCATCGCCGACGGCATCCACTAGTTCGGCAAGTTGCCCCTCGCCGGTGCCGGCATACAGACCGAAAATTCCGCCATCGTTAAAAGTCGAGGAAAACGTATAAATCGAGTAGACTAACCCACGCTTTTCTCGGATTTCCTGGAACAGGCGGGAAGACATGCCGCCGCCTAGCGCGGTCGACAGCACGGCAAGCGGATAATAATCTTCATCGGTGAAGCTGACGCCCTCGAAGCCCATCACCAGATGGGCCTGTTCGAGATCACGGGTCTGCCGCAAATCGCCGCCCCGGTAACGTCCTCCCGGCGGCGGCGGCGCCTCAGAGGGGGCAACGCCGTCAAAGGCACTCTCAGCGCGTCTCAACAGATCGTCGGGATCCAGATTACCTGCCGCCGCCAGCACCATCCGGTCTCCGCCATACTGCGCGCCTATGTAGTCCACCAGCGTGATGCGCGGCATGGCGGCGACGATCTCCGCAGTTCCGAGGATCGGCCGCCCTAGAGGCTGGTCGGGATAGGCTGTTTCCTGAAATAGGTCGAAAATGATGTCGTCGGGCGTATCGTTGGCCTGACCGATTTCCTGCAGCACAACCCCGCGTTCGCGGCCCAGTTCTTCTTCGTCGAAAGTCGAATTCAGAACGATGTCAGAAATGATATCGAGCGCCAGATCAATATCGTCTTTTAGCACCGTCGCGTGGTAGACCGTCGTTTCACGCGACGTGTAGGCGTTCAGATGCCCGCCGACGTTTTCTATCTCTGTCGCGATATCAAGGGACGACCGCCGCCGGGTCCCCTTAAACGCCATATGTTCCAGCAGATGCGACACACCGTTGTTGGATGCGTCTTCGTTTCGCGCACCGGCATTCACCCAGACGCCAATCGTCACGCTCTCAACCGAGTCCATCCGATCCGAAACGACCCGCATGCCGCCATCGAGGACGGCCTCGGAAACGCTCATGTGCCGACTTTCGCTGCGTCTTTCCCTCCGGCAGTCCGCCGGATGAAATCCTGCAGAGCCGCCGCATCGTTGGCGAGGGTATCGAACGTCTCGACCCGGTCGAACAGATCGGCCATACGGGACGGCAGCGGCGGCCGTATGCCGGTTGCTGCTTCTACCGCATCGGGAAACTTGGCAGGATGTGCCGTCGCCAGCGAGACGATAGGCACGGCGTTATCACCCCGGCATTTCCGCGCCACATCGACCCCAATGGCGCTGTGTGGGTCTAGCAATTCGCCCGTGTTTTCAAAGACATTGCGAATAACCCAACGGATGCCGTCATCATCCAGCCGCGCCGCATCGAATTTCCCGCGCGCCTTGGACAGTCGCCGGTCGTCGACCAACATCGCGCCGGTTTCCCGGAAATCAGCAAGCCATTCACGCACCGCCGCGCCGTCTCCATCCAGCATGTCGAAAAGCAAGCGTTCAAAATTGCTGGACACCTGGATATCCATACTGGGTGATAGGGTCGGTTCGACGCCGGCTATCTTCATTTCACCGGTCTCAAAAAAGCGAAACAGTATATCGTTGGAATTAGTTCCGACCACCAGCCTGTCGACCGTCAGCCCGCACTTCCAGGCCGCCCAGCCGGCCAATACGTTCCCGAAATTACCCGTCGGTACCGCGAAACTCACCGCCCGCCTCGGCGCGCCGAGGCGAACCGCCGCAACCACGTAATACACGATCTGAATCAGCACACGGGCCCAGTTGATCGAATTGACGGCAGACAGGTTGTGCGCCGACCGAAATTGGGAGTCGTTGAACATCGCTTTCACCAAGTCCTGGCAATCGTCAAACGTGCCGTCCACGGCAATGGCATGAATACCGGCGGCATCGACGGTCGTCATCTGACGTTGCTGCACCTCGGACACGCGGCCTTCCGGGAAAAGGATGTAGACATCGATATTGTCGCGGTCGCGGCAAGCCTCGATCGCGGCGGAGCCGGTGTCGCCCGATGTCGCGCCGATAATAGTCACCCGCTCGCCGCGTGCCGCCAGCACATGATCGAACATCCGTCCCACAAGCTGCAACGCGAAATCCTTGAACGCTAGCGTCGGGCCGTGGAAAAGCTCCATCAGCCATTCGTTGGTACCTATCTGTTTCAGCGGCGCGACTGCATCATGTCCGAAACCAGCATAAGTCTCTTTAATCATCGCTTTTAGGGCATCGTCGGCAATAGTACCGCCGACAAAGGGCCTGATAACCCGGAAGGCGATTTCGGCGTAAGAAAGGTCGGCCATCGCCTCGAACTCGGCAGGCGAGAACTGTGGCCATTCGGCAGGCACGTAAAGACCGCCGTCGGTCGCCAGACCGACCAGCAATACATCGTCGAACGCCAGTTCAGGCGCGTCGCCCCGCGTGGATACGTATTTCAATACCTGTTCCTCAAAGTCGGGCGGAATTTAATCCGGCGACAGTCGATGTCAAACGCGAAACTGTTCATTACACCCGCAGTAAGTCCAACGGCACGCCGATCTTTCGCACTCTCTCCCGCGAGGTTTCGCGGTGCGGGCTTCATCCAGCCGGCGGCCCAGTTTATTTCGACCGTTCCGAGCAGGGTTTTCGCAGGATTGGGATCAGGCACGTAACCCGCGTTTTTCGCTCCTTCGCGGAGCAACCCGGATCGATTTGAACGGGTGCCGAGCAGGGTGATCTGCACCCTCCGGCTAGGCGGCCCAACAATAAGTGCTGTGTATATTCCGCCCCATCTTCTTCTTACTTCATCTACCAGAACATCCCAGAAATCGGGAAAGATCTGCTCTGCCCGCTTTCGCCACGAAATATCGGCCTCAGCGTCGTTAGCGCCGTAATCGTGAATGTCCCAGGTAGCGAGCATTTCCGCTCCGCGTTGCAACGCCTGAAAATCTTCATTGGGGCCGAAACACGCATCGGCCCCTCTCAGTTGGCTAATCGCACCGGACGATACGTTGCCATGAACGTTGTCGCTCAGAAAAATGAACACGTCCGGGTCATGCGCCCGCACAGATTTCAATATCGGAGCTGGATTTTCCTGATCGAGACAAGACCCAAAACCTATGCGCGTCAGCAGCCGTTCCGACAACCCGGGGGACACACAGGCGGCCAGCAAAAACGGTGAAGAGATCTGTAGTCGATTGACGTAGCGGCGTTTCATGTTTTCCCACCCGTTCTTCGTTCAAAACCGCACGAAACGCCGCCTATATCACGAAACGCCGTCTATATGAGGTCCCGGTGTCAGCCGTACCGGGCCTGCAGGTGGGCCTTGAAATCATCGGCTCCGAGCGGTTTGCCGGTTGCAGCTTCCATCAACTCGTCGGTCGATGCGGACGACCCCTTTGCATGCAGGTTTTTCCGCATCCACCCTACAAGTGGCATAAAATCGCCCTCCGCGATCCGATCCGGAATTTCGGGTTGAGCCGCTTTCGCCGCCGCAAACAACTGCGCCGCCGCCATCGCACCCATCGTGTAGGTCGGGAAATAGCCCCAGGCGCCGTCATACCAGTGAATATCCTGCAAGCAGCCCTGGCGGTCATCGGGCGGGCGGATGCCCAGCAGGTCTTCCATGGCATCGTTCCATGCACCGGGTAGATCGGCCAGCCGCAAGTCGCCGTCGACCAGCGCCCGTTCGAGGCGGTAACGCATGATCACGTGCGCAGGATACGTAACCTCGTCGGCGTCGACGCGGATGAAGCTACGCTCCACATGGGTATACAGGCGATACAGATTTTCCACCTCCCATTCCGGCCCACTGCCGCTGAACGTCTCCCGCATCAGGGGCGCCGCGAAGGAGAGATATTCTCGGCTGCGGCAGGCCTGCATCTCAATCAACAACGACTGGCTCTCGTGGAGCGCCATGCCGCGGGCGGATCCCACCGGCTGATAGTGCCAGTCTGCCGGCAGCCCCATCTCGTAAAGCGCGTGACCGGTTTCGTGGAGCACGCCCATCAGGCTCTGCGTAAAATCGTCCTCGGTATAGCGCGTCGTGATCCGGATATCGCCGGGAACGCCCCCACAGAACGGATGCAAGCTGACATCGAGGCGTCCTGCATCGAAATCGAAGCCAAGTACCCCCATCAAACTGCGGCCCAGGTCGCGCTGGCGTTCTGTATCAAACGGGCCCGCAGGCATAATAGCGTCACCCCGAGCCGACTGTTTACCGAGCGCGGTTTCGAGTAAGCTAGGAAGGAAATCGGTCAGATCGGCAAACAGGTCATCGATCCGGTCCGTACGCCCGCCGGCCTCGTACTCATCCAGCAATGCCTCGTACGGAGAACAGTCCAGCGCGGCCGCCTTTGCCGATGCCGCGAGGCACGACAGGTTCAACACCTCTTCCAGGTAAGGCAACACGCGGGCGTAATCGTTTTCAGGCCGTGCCTCGCGCCATACCATCTCGCATGCGGAACTGGCTCGGGTCATCGCCTCAACTAGGTCGGCATCCACCGCATTCGCATGCACCCAGATGCGACGCATCTCGGCGAGGTTGGCAACCTGCCACGGCCCGTCTAGGGCCTCCCCGCCGGCCGCATCCAGCAGATCGGCCAGCGCCGGGTCTGTTTTCATTTCGTGGGTGGTCAGTTTCAGCGCGGTGAGTTGTTCGGTGCGGGCTTCAACCCCACCCGACGGCATCAGAACCGACATGTCCCAATGCAACATGCCGGCGGCTTCTCCCAACGCCGCCATGCGCCGAAAACGGCTTTCAAGTTCTCGATAGGCAGACATTGATGTTTCCCTCTCAGCGCCGCCGCACATGATAGGCGAGGTAGATCATCACCAGCGCTGCCGCCAGCCCGAACCACGTGATGGCATATTCGAGGTGTTTGTTACTAATTTTGTAGCTGGCATGCGGCCCCTTGGGATAGCCCCTCTCGCGACGATCGGGAGTAACGCGAACGAGATAGGGTCTTTGGCCCGCAATACCCGCTGCTTTGGCCATCTGCGCCACGTCAGCGAAAAACCACTTATTGGTTGACGGATCGTTTTCCGGCACCCAGGCATTAGCCTTGCCTCCATCGCGCAGCACACCGGTGAGCGTGCCGATCCCTTGGGGACGGCGTTGGACAAGATTTCCGGCAGGCCAGGCACGGGGGACCCAGCCGCGGTGAATCAGCACCGCACCTCCGTCCGCCAGCTCCATCGGCGTCACCAGATCGAATCCGGTTTGTCCGTGACGAACCTTATTGAGGATCAGCATCTCTCGGTCATGCAGGAAACGACCTCGCAGTGTCACCCGCCGGTATTCGAAATCCTTCCAGCCATCGTCCGGTACCTCGGTGATTGCCAGCGGCGCGGCAGCACCGCGGTCTAGGCGCTCTGCGATCAAGGCTTGCTTCCATTCCAGCCGCTGCAGCTGCCAAACACCTAGACCGATTAGCAACATCAGCACCGGGATGGCGCAGGCCGTCATCCAGAAGTTAAGCCGGAACGGGACGCGCTCAGGCATCATTGCCGGTCTCGTATTTGTGCCGCACGTTTTTTAATGCATCGCGAACAGGGTAGACTTGGCGGGATGTGGCATCGCCATAGAGCCGACACCGATGACCAGAAGCCCGACGGCAAGGTGAACCCAGGCCGCCGGTTTGACGGCCAATTCGAGCCAAATCGCCAGTCCGACGACAATCACGCTTAGGAAAAGGATGAAAAAACACTGTCGCCCCGTCGCCAGTACCGTGGGGGGTCGGGTCAGGGCCGCAATGACCGCAGCGGTCGCGCAAGTCGAGCAGATTTTCGAGAAGTCTTCCCTGGCCGCATCTGGGGCATTTGCACCCCACGCTGGTCGAAAAAAGCGACTGCGGCGGCAAGCTGCGGGACGCATTCATAGCGCCCCGCCTGCCGCAAAGCGCGGCCGCGCGACTAGCGGCCCCACCAATAGATGCTGACGAACAGGAACAACCATACCACGTCGACGAAATGCCAATACCAGGCCGCCGCCTCAAACCCAAAATGTTGTTTGGCCGTAAAGTGTCCGGCACGTCCGCGGAAGTAGCATACGATCAAGAAGATAGTCCCGACCAGTACGTGGAAACCGTGAAAACCGGTCGCCATGTAAAAGGTGGACGGGTAGATCCCATCTCCGAAGCCAAATGCCGCGTGGCTGTACTCAAAAGCCTGAACGCCGGTAAAGCAGACGCCGAGAAATATCGTCAGGGCGAGCCCCTGTAGGAAATGCGTGCGATTGCTCTCAAGCAGCGCGTGATGCGCCCAGGTGACCGTGATGCCTGACATCAGCAGAATCAAGGTATTGAGGAACGGCAGGTCCCAGGTATCGAACGTCTGGATACCGGGCGGTGGCCATGTGCCGTCGATTTGCTCAGTCGGGAAAAGGGCGGCGTTGAAATAAGCCCAGAACCAGGCAACGAAGAACATCACTTCGGAGGCGATAAATAGCGCCATGCCGTAGCGCATGCCGACCTGGACCACCGGATTGTGATAGCCGCCGAATTCCGCCTCCTTGATCACTTCCCAGAACCATCCGGCCATGGTTCCGAGAACCGCAACCAGCCCCAAGATCAGAACCCAGCTGATTTCTCCGTGCATATAAAGCACTGCCCCGATGGCCATAACAAACGCCGAAATCGAGCCGAAGAACGGCCACGGGCTGGGGTCGACAAGATGATACGGGTGCTTGTGACCGTGGTAATCGTGTTCTGCGGCGCTGGCGCCTGAATCTGCGGGCGGGACCATATTTATGCGCTCCGTTGTTTAACCATCGGTTTTCGAAGAGACGTCTCCCGCCCGCGCGGTGCGGTCGGGGTCAGCCTCCGTCTGGAAGAATGTGTAGGAAAGCGTTATTTCCCTGACGTCATTTAGGTTGGGATCGTCGGCAATCGCCGGATCCACGAAGAAGGAAACCGGCATATCGATCTCATCGCCGGCTTCCAGCCGCTGCTCGGTAAAGCAGAAGCATTCGATTTTGTGGAAATACTGGCCGGCTTTCAGCGGCGTCACGTTGAACGTAGCGGTGCCGACGATGGGCCGGGCGGATACGTTACGGGCGCGATAAAACGCCAGTGCGCTCTCGCCGATGCGAATCTCCACCTTGTCCTGCGCGGCTGCGAATTTCCAAGGCAACGCCTTGTCGACATCCGCATTGAACCGGATGGCCATTTTCCGCTTCAGTACCGTATCGGGAGCCTCTTCGGCGGTCTGGGTGGTGCCGCCATAGCCGGTGACCTGACAGAACACCTCGTAAAGCGGCACAGCCGCGAAGGAAGCGCCGACCATGCTGGCGGCGGCGAGGAATGACACGAGCGCCACGTGCCGGTTGCGGTATTTGAGATCGCGCGCCATATCAGCCTGCCCCCCCGCCTGACATGCGAACGATCGACATCACGTAGAATAGCGCCGCAAGCGCGAAGACAACGACGACCAGCGCGATATTGCGCCCCCGGCGTTTCTTGTGCATGTCTGATGGCCGTTTTGCCATAACCGTCACCCTGCAATCGCCCGGCAGACGACACTGTCGACGATCAGTGCCGCGAACAGGACAGATAGGTAAAGCAGCGAATAGCGGAACATCTGGCGTGGCGCGCTGTAGGAGTCGTCGAGCCACACCTTTACCGCCAACATAATAAACAATAGCCCCATAACGGCGGAAAGTGCGCCCCAGACGATGCTCGCCGTCCCGATCCACCAGGGAACCAGGGATACCGGCAATAATAATAGAGTGTAGAGCAGGATCTGTCTTTTGGTCTCCAGCACACCGGAAACGACGGGGAGCATGGGTACACCCGCCTTGTCGTAGTCGCCGCACTTGTAAAGCGCCAGTGCCCAGAAATGTGGTGGGGTCCACATGAAAATCAGTGCGAACAGCGCGATGCCACCTAGGCTAACATCACCTGTTACGGCGGCCCAGCCGATCATCGGCGGGAACGCTCCGGCAGCACCGCCGATCACGATGTTCTGCGGCGTCCGGCGTTTGAGCCAGATCGTGTAAATGAAGACGTAGAATCCGATCGCGAGGGCAAGAATAGCCGCGGCGACATAGTTAACGCCGAGCGCCATCACCATGATCGATCCCCCGGCAAGTAATACGCCGAAAGCCAGTGCCGTATTGGGCTCCATCCGTCCAGCGGGAAGCGGCCGTTCCCTGGTGCGTTCCATCTTGGCGTCAAGGTCGCGCTCGTACCACATGTTGATCGCACCCGAAGCACCGGTCGCGACTGCGATACAGAGGATCGCGATGGCGGCAATAATCGGATGAATGCTGCCGGGCGCAACGACTACGCCGGCAAACCCGGTAAACACGACCAGCGACATCACTCGCGGCTTCAGAAGCGCGATGAAATCTAACACCGCAGTGTCGCGGGGCAGCGGGACGGCGGCTACGCCGCCAGTCGCATTGAGAGGCTGGTCGGTCATGGCCGGCCCTAGTGGGCTCCCTCCTCCTTGATTTCTGGCAGCTCGTCATACGAGTGGAAGGCCGGCGGCGACGGCAGGGTCCATTCTAGCGTCGTTGCACCTTCGCCCCACGGATTTTCTCCAACCCGTTCTTTCGATGAGAACCCACGCCAGACGGCATACAAGAAGATCAGAACCCCGATGCCGCTTACGTACGACCCCCAGGAAGCGATTTCGTTCCAGCCTGCAAACGCATCGGGATAATCCGGAATACGCCGGGGCATGCCGGCCAAACCGGCGAAATGCATCGGGAAGAACGTTAGGTTAACGCCTATGAAAGTGACCCAGAAATGAATCTTGCCCAGGCTTTCGGGGATCATCCGGCCGGTCATCTTGGGGAACCAGTAATAGAACCCGGCGAAGATCGCGAACACGGCACCCAACGAGAGTACATAGTGGAAATGTGCTACCACGTAGTAGGTATCGTGCAACGAATGGTCGATGCCCGCATTAGCGAGCACAACGCCCGTCACGCCGCCAACAGTGAAGAGGAAGATAAAACCGATCGACCAGATCATCGGCGTCGTAAAGCGCACCGACCCTCCCCACATCGTGGCAATCCAGCTGAAGATTTTGATGCCCGTAGGCACCGCGATCACCATCGTCGCCGCGGTGAAATAAGCCTTCGTATCGACGCTCATTCCGACCGTGAACATGTGATGCGCCCAAACGATGAAGCCAACCACGCCGATCGCAACCATAGCATAGGCCATGCCAAGATAGCCGAAGACTGGCTTACGTGAGAACGTCGATACGATCTGGCTGATAATGCCGAAGCCGGGTAGGATCAGAATGTAAACTTCAGGGTGCCCGAAGAACCAGAACAGGTGCTGGAATAAGACTGGATCGCCACCGCCGGCGGCGTCAAAGAACGCAGTACCGAAGTTGCGGTCAGTCAGCAACATAGTGATGGCACCCGCCAAAACCGGTAGCGAAAGCAGCAGCAGAAACGCCGTTACCAAAATGGACCACACGAACAGCGGCATTTTGTGCAGCGTCATGCCTGGCGCGCGCATATTGAAAATTGTAGTGATAAAGTTAGCTGCGCCCAGAATGGAAGACGCGCCGGCGATATGCAAAGCGAAGATCGCGAGGTCGACCGCGGGACCAGGCTGTCCGGTCGTTGATGACAATGGCGGATAGATCGTCCACCCACCTCCGACACCCTCGCCGCCGGGCGGGCCCGCCACGAACGGCGAAGCTAGCAGCAGTAGGAATGCCGGAACAAGCAGCCAAAAACTGATATTGTTCATCCTCGGGAAAGCCATGTCCGGCGCACCAATCATGAGCGGCACTATCCAGTTGCCAAAGCCGCCGATCATGGCGGGCATGACCATGAAAAAGATCATAATCAAGCCATGAGCCGTGACCAGCACGTTATACATTTGATAATCGCCACCGAGAATCCCATCTCCAGGCGACTGAAGCTCAGCCCTAAAGACGATCGACATCGCACCGCCTACGACCCCGGCCACGATGGCAAAAATAAGGTACATCGTACCGATGTCCTTATGGTTAGTGGAATATACGTATCTCCGCCACCCGGTTGGGTCGGCATGATGATCGTGGGCTGCGTGTGCGTCTGACATAAGTTTTCCCTCGATCCCTATTTCGTTTCAATTTGTGCATATTCGCGCAACGATGGCCTATCATCAGCTGCGAACTCTTTCCTCGCCTTTTCGATCCAAGTGTCGAATTTCTCTTTCGAAACCACCTCTACCGTTATAGGCATAAAGCCGTGGCGGGTACCACACAGCTCAGAGCATTGGCCGTAATAGACCCCCTCGTTCTTCACTGGCCCGAACCAGATCTCGTTGAGCCGTCCGGGTACCGCGTCGATTTTCCTGCCAAATGCGGGGACGGTCCAAGAGTGCAGCACGTCTGCCGCCGTTACCTGTACCCTGACGATAGCGTCGACAGGGACGACGACGCGATTGTCGGTTTCTAGCAGCCGCAACTGGCCCTGTTTTAGATCCTCAGTGGCGATCATATTCGCATCAAACGAGAAATTTCCGTGATCAACGTATTCGTAATTCCAATACCACTGATGTCCCGTCGCTTTAATCGTCATGTCCACCTTCGGAATCACGTCGGATTTGTAAAGCAACTTAAAGGATGGCACCGCGATCGCGACCAGGATCACAACAGGAATAACGGTCCACAGCACCTCGATCGTCGTATTGTGGGTGGTTCGGCTTGGATTTGGGTTAGCCCTCTCATTGAACTTGAATATCACAATAGCGAGAAGCACCAGCACGAACAGGGTTATCACCGTGATGATGACGAGCAGCAGGTCATGAAAGCTGGTGATCTGCTCCATCAGCGGCGTCGCCGCATCCTGAAAATTCAGTTGCCAGGGTTCCGGTTGCGCGGCGGCGGCTAGCCCCGGCATCGCGAGCGTTCCGAGCAGCGCAAGGAAACGGAAAAGTCTGACTGCAATGGGCATTATGTGAAATCCGTTATGGTGATGTCGGGCTCTACGCAAAATTCCTGAATAGCCTGCAGATACAACAGGCACGTTGATAGTTCCCCACTCTTCGGCGGAAAGTAAACAACGTTGGAAAATTAACCCATAGAAGACCTGATTAACAAGCCGCGCGCATTGTCGCAGAAAACCGAATCTCCTTCCCAGTCAAAGGGATAACGGCCGTGAAACTGGCGGTCTGGGAGGGCTTAGGAGCTTCACGGTCCGGTCGTATGAAAATTCGCGACGTAATGTCGCATATTTACCTCTGTTTTTCGCGGTTTAGCGACAGACCAGGAAAAAGGTGACGATGGACCCGGAACATTCCATATTGGAGTGGAATTTATCTGTGGAAAAAAATCATGAGCGACATCGAAAGCACGGACAACCTCTTCTTCGAGCGGGCCGGTATGGACCTGGGGCGAATCGAGTCCATCGTATCGGACTCGCTTAACGGAGCAGACGATGGCGAACTGTTCCTGGAGTACTGTCAATCGGAAGGCCTTTCATTCGACGACGGCCGTCTGAAAAGCGCGTCTTTCGACACCACGCAAGGCTTCGGGCTGCGAAGCGTTTCGGGCGAGGCGACAGGCTATGCCCATGCGTCGGAGCTGTCGGAGGCTGCCATTTCCCGCGCCGGCAAAACAGTTCGCGCTGTGCGCACGGGACAAGTCGGAATGTCAGACGTCACGCCCCGGGCGACCAACGCCAACCTTTACACGGACACCAATCCCCTCGGCGAGTTCGACTTCGCCGCAAAGGTCAAACTTCTGGAAGACATGAACGACTATGCGCGATCAATGGACGACAGCGTGGCGCAGTTCTCGGCATCGATATCGGGCGAATGGCAGGCCGTCCAGGTCCTTCGCGCGGATGGGGAACGCCGCGATGATATCCGCCCGCTTGTCCGCGTCAACGTATCCATAGTCTGTGCCGACGGCGACCGCATGGAAGCCGGCAGCCATGGAACTGGAGGGCGAACCGGTTACGCAGCGTATATCGAACCGGATGCCTGGCAGGCGCAAATCAACGAAGCTTTCCGCCAGGCGCAGGTAAACCTTAACTCGGTACCCGCACCCGCAGGCGCAATGGACGTTGTGCTCGGCCCCGGTTGGCCGGGAATCCTGCTGCACGAAGCCATCGGCCATGGCCTAGAAGGTGATTTCAATCGCAAAAAAACCAGCGCGTTCGCCGGACTGATGGGCGAACGCATCGCGGCGCCCGGCGTTACTGTTGTCGATGACGGCACCATCACCGACCGCCGCGGCTCTTTGTCTATTGACGACGAGGGAACACCTACGTCCAAAACCGTCCTTATTGAAGACGGCATTCTGACCGGGTACATGCAGGATCGACTCAACGCTCGGCTGATGGGTGTCTCGCCAACAGGCAACGGACGGCGCGAGAGCTTCGCCCACGCACCGATGCCGCGGATGACCAATACCTATATGCTCTCGGGCGATCACGATCCGGAAGAAATTCTGGGGTCAGTTCGGAACGGTCTGTACGCAGTGAACTTCGGCGGCGGGCAGGTCGATATTACGTCGGGGAAATTCGTGTTCTCCGCCTCGGAGGCCTATCTGATCGAAGACGGCAAGATTGGCGCGCCGGTAAAAGGGGCGACTATCATCGGCAACGGTCCGGATGTGCTGACCCGCGTTAAGATGATTGGCAACGACATGAAGCTCGATCCCGGGGTCGGTACATGCGGCAAGGACGGCCAGGGCGTGCCCGTCGGGGTCGGACAGCCGACGCTGATGGTCGAAAACCTGACGATCGGCGGTACCGCCGCCTAACCGGCCGGTCTCATAACCGCCGCCCTCTAATCCCGTCTATCTCGTTGGTCGAGCCCGTCGCTTTTCCGGTCGGCAGCTTTGAACCTGGGGTAGAAACGCTGATCCCGCCATACATGACGTTCCGCGCCGCGCTGTCCGGCATTCAACCCACCGCTGCGCGACCGAATATATCCTTCTCGCGATGCAAAACCTTTCCAGTTCTGGTCGAGTCCGGACATCACCGTTTCCGACAGCCGGGCAGCTTCTCCGGCAGCACCGTTTCGCTTGTCGTGTCGAGTTTCGACTGTGGCGGCAGACCAAGGCGTTTGAGCTCTTCGCGGATACGCGTGCCTATCAGATTTTCTATTTTTAGCACCCCCCCCGGCGAGAGAACCTGTCGGCACCATTTTCCTCGAGAGCGGTGTGGGCTCTTGCTGGGCAGCGGCATGCGCGCAGGTAAACACGACGGCAATTGCCGCCTGGGGCGCGACCAGATCAATAAGCGAATTCTCGATAGATTGGGTCGACACTCTTTTGCCACTCAGTTTCGTAAAGAGTCAGCAGCTTTTCGGAGGCAGGGTAACCGCGCTCGGCAATTTCCCGTAGGGTGTTCAGAAACCCTGACTCGTCGTCGCCGGTTTTGTCGAAGATTGCCCGTCGTTTTAGCCCGGCTTCCGCAATTTCGAGCACACGAAGCGCAAGATCCTGCACGGTGCCGTCGCGGAATTTCGTGCGCAACCCGCGCCGTGGCACCTCGGCGCGCAGAAAATTGTGTTCTTCCAGCGTCCAGTCCTTCGCCAAATCCCATGCGGCCGACTGGCAATCGGCGTCATAAAGCAGACCGACCCACAAGGCCGGCAGCGCGCAGAGCCACCGCCAGGGTCCGCCGTCGGCACCACGCATTTCCAGAAATTTCTTAAGCCGGACCTCGGGAAAAATGGTCGTCAGATGATCGGACCAGTCGCTCATCGTGGGCGTCTCGCCAGGCCGCCCCGGCAGTTTCCCGTCCAGGAAATCTCGGAAAGATTGTCCAGACACATCGACGTATTCGCCGTCGCGGTAAACAAAATACATAGGGACATCGAGCGCGTATTCGACGTACCGCTCGAACCCCATTCCGTCTTCGAAGACGAACGGCAGGATACCGCAACGATCCGGATCGGTATCTTCCCACAGATGGCTGCGATAGGACTGATAGCCGCTGGGCACGCCGTCGACGAAGGGCGAATTCGCGAACAGCGCCGTCGCCACCGGTTGCAGCGCCAGCGACGCGCGGAACTTCTCCACCATGTCGGCTTCGGATTCGAAATCCAGGTTCACCTGCACCGTGCAGGAGCGGAGCATCATGTCGAGGCCGAGATTACCCTTTTTTGGCATGTATTCGCGCATGATCTCGTAACGCCCCTTGGGCATCCACGAGATATCTTCGCGTTTCCATTTGGGGATGAACCCTGCTCCCAGCATGCCGACGCCAAGTTCACCCGCGATTTCCTTCACCTGAGCCAGATGTGTGTGCACCTCGTCACAGGTCTGATGAATGTTTTTCAACGGCGCGCCGGACAGTTCAAGCTGCCCACCCGGTTCTAGCGAAATATTGCAATCGTTAATGGTCAGCGCGATGGGATTTCCGTTTTCCATCACGGGTTCCCAGCCGAACCGCACCAGTCCCTCGAGGAACCGGCCGATACCCCAGTCGCCTTCGTAAGGAACAGGTTCTAGGGTATCGAGCTTGAAGACGAACTTTTCGTGTTCGGTGCCGATCCGCCACGCATCGCGCGGCTTGTTGCCTTCTTCAAGATACTCGACCAGCTGCCGATAGTCGGTAATCGGTTCGGATTTACCTGCCGGTGGTGCGGCCATACGCGTTCGCCCGTTAATTATTCAATGCGCTGACCGGTACAGACTTGTGAATCCCCGGAACGAAAGCCGGCCCATGCCGCAACGTCCGCGTCCTAATCGGACCAGTCGCCGAGATGGTTTTGCCAGCACACCAGCACCGCCGCCACCGCCGTATCCGCCCGGAGAATTCGCGGCCCCAAACGAACCGGGGTAACAAAAGGCAGTTTCGCGAGTCCGTCAAGTTCGGAATGGCTGAATCCGCCCTCCGGTCCGGTCATCACGGCCCACGCCCCGCCGGGCTCGAGTTCGGACAGCGCATCGGGTATCGCCACGGCCTGGCCCGCCTCGGCACATAGGATGATGCGGCGCGCGGGATCCCAATCTTCCAGCATTTCTGCCAACGGCGCGGGTTCGTCGACGATCGGCACGTTCAGCCGGGTGGATTGTTCCGCCGCCTCGACGGCGTTCGATCGCAAGCGCGCAGTATTGGTCCGCGTCACATCGGTATGCTCAGTCAGCACAGGACAAATGCGCCCGACGCCAAGCTCGGTCGACATGCGGGCGATGTTGTTCATCGGCGTCGCCTTCACCGGTGCAAACAGCAGCCACACATCGGGCGGCACACGCTGCGGCCGGAGATGCTGTTCGACGATCATCATGCAACGCGATTTGCCTTCGTAGGCTATGCGGGCCAGCCACTCGCCATGGCGGCCGTTGAATAGTGCTACCATCTCGCCGTCCCTCCGGCGCATGACCTTACGCAGGTAGGAATGCTGGTTCGGCGTCGTTGGCACAGCGTGATGGTGTTCGAGGTCGTATTCAACGAATAGGCGAATACGCGCACGATGGTCGGTATTGGCGGGGTTCCGGTGCATGTTCATGCCGCGGATACTGGCACAGATTGGACGAATCCGGCAGCTGCGTCTCGCAGCGCACGCGGCAATCCGGCCGGGCCCTGACTGTGCTATAAAGATTTCCATGACGACTCCCTCTCCCAGCGACATTCCGCGTGGCGGCTGGGTGGACCGGCTGATGCCGCGCCGGATTCACCCATTTATCCGGCTGTCACGCTTCGATCGGCCGATCGGGACATGGCTGCTGCTTTTTCCGTGCTGGTGGGCGATCGCGATGGCTTCGATCGGCCCGGCGCACTGGCACCTGTTCGTCCTGTTCGGACTCGGCGCGCTGCTGATGCGAGGCGGCGGCTGCACCTGGAACGATATCCTCGATCGCGATTTCGACGCCCAGGTCGCCCGCACCCGCGACCGCCCGCTCCCGGCAGGCGAGGTAACCGTGCGCCAGGCGATGATCTGGTTCGCGATGCAGCTTGCCATAAGCGCTGCCATTCTCTTCTCATTCAATTCCTTCGCAATATGGACAGGCCTCGCATCGCTCTCGCTGGTGGCGTTGTATCCGCTCGCCAAGCGGGTAACGTTTTGGCCACAGTTCGTGCTCGGCCTAGCGTTCAACTGGGGAGTGCTGCTCGGATGGGCAGCCGTGACCGCAGACGTAAATTGGCCTGCGTTCGTCCTTTACGCCGGAGGTATTTTCTGGACTCTGGGGTACGACACCATCTACGCCCACCAGGACCGGACCGACGATACCGCCGCGGGTGTTAAATCTTCAGCCCGCGCACTGGGTCTGCTGGCATCAAAACCCTGGCTCGTCGCTTTCTATCTGATCGCCGTCGCACTGTTCGGCATCGCCGGATTCGGCGCCGGGCTGGGCTGGGTCTTCTGGGTGGGCCTTGCCGCCGGGACAGTACAGCTGGTATGGCAGGTCGTCGACGTCGACCTCGATTCACCCAAAGACTGCCTCGCTAAGTTCAAGTCGAACCGATTGTTCGGATGGCTTCTACTGGCAGGAATTGTCGGCGGGCATCTGAGCTAGCAACTCATTTTCATTCATCCGACCCCGCGAAATCGGAGTCGAGCAGCTCCGAAAACGCGTCCATCTCCGCAGTCACGCTGCTGACGGCCTTTTCTTCCATCGCACGATAGCGGTTCAGCGCCTCGCGGCCGAAATCCGTCACCTGGGCGCCGCCGCCGCCGCGACCGCCGATCGCCGCCTCCACCACGGGCTCGCGAAAGGCGCCGTTCATTGTTTCGACCAGCGTCCACGCCCGACGATAGGACATGCCCATCTCGCGCGCGGCGGCCGAAATCGATCCCATTTCCTCGATCAGGCGCAACAATTCCGCCTTGCCGGGACCGATGGCGATCTCCCGGCCGAGCAGGATGCGCAGACGCGGAGCGGGAACGGGTGGGCTCATCCCGACACTTCACCACCGGAACGGCGCGTCAGCAAGGTCTCCGCTGTTGCCAGGTCCTCCGGCCGATTGATATTGAAAAACGGATCGTTCGGCACAGCAGAAAATTCAACCCGCACCTGCGCGTAGCGGGATGTCCAGTCGTCGACCTTGCGCAGACCTTCTCGCGTAACGGCCTCCCGCAGGTCAGCAGCTAACCGGACCGGCCAAAGCGCGAACACAGGGTGATGCCGCCCGCCCGACGCCGCGCAGGCCATATCGGCATCCGCCGCCTCGATGGCCTGCCGCAGCCCGGATACCAGGTCCGGTGGAATTAATGGCGCATCGCAAGCGAAGCTGGCAACCCAGGAAGACTCCGGTGCGCATTCCGCCGCCCACTCCAGACCCGTAAGCACGCCGGCCAATGGACCGGCATGGCCATCAATGACGTCCGGCTTAATTGGAAGCCGGTATGCAGTGAACAAATCGGGGTCGCTGTTGGTATTCAAGACCAGCGCTCCGACCTGCGGCCGCGCTGCGTCGATCATACATTGCAGGAGCGTCCGTCCGCCCAACGGTAACAGACATTTATCGCCGCCGCCCATGCGGCGGGACTGTCCTCCGGCCAGAAGCAAGCCGCAGATATCAGGCTCAGACGGCATTGTCAGGCAGCATGTCTAGGGTCATGGCGTCGTCCCCCAGCAGTTTATACAGCAGATCCCGGTCCGCGTCTTCAAGCGCGCTGAAATCGTTTGTCCATCGGTCGGGCACGTCGTTCGGCATTACTCCTGGCGCCAACACGGCGTTTTCGACATCGGCGATCCGTTGCACAATCCGCCGCTGCAGCAGGCCCTCCGCAAGGTTCATATGTTCGGTATGGAAATAGTCGTCGCAAAGGGCATACAGAAACCGCACGCGACGCACGTCTGCCGCCGCCAGCGCGGTCACGCGGTTCAGATCGCCATAGGCTTCCAGCCGGGCGGCGGCATCGCCGGTGAAGACTTCACCCCCTATCTCGTCCCGCAACGGCGATGCCAACCCCAGCATCGTGGAAAGGTGCTGATCAAAGCGCGCCAGCAATGATACCGATTGCCCGGCATAGGCGACGATGCGCCCACCGGCATAAGATTTTATGCGAAGATATACTCCTGCCTGGCAGAGGTTCTCGAAGATCAGCGGATCGTTCGGGATACGGTCAGCGCCGACGGGCCCCTGCCATTCGAGCGTTACAGTCACGTGTCGGCCAAAGCCGCTTTTCGGTGATGTCGGTCCGGCTCCTCGGCGGCGACATCGGGATCTATGTCATAGACGATACGCTCCTCGCCAGACAAGGCCATGAAGCGCTTCCCGCGCGCGCGGCCGATCAGTGTTAATCCTGCCTGGCGCGCCAACCCGACCCCCCAGGCCGTAAATCCGGAGCGTGAAATAAGGATCGGAATCTGCATCTGTACTGACTTGATCACCATTTCGCTGGTCAACCTTCCGGTCGTGTAGAACATCTTACCGGCAACCGGGATGTCATTCAGGTACATATAGCCTGCGATTTTATCGACAGCGTTGTGCCGCCCCACGTCCTCCATGTAAATCAGCGGCCGGTCCTGTTCGCACAGCACGCAGCCGTGGATCGCACCGGCTTCCAGATACAGGCTGGGGGTAGTGTTGATTGCGGCAGTCAGCGCGTAAAGCCATGACGTGTGTATTTTCGCGTCGGGATCGAGGATTTTATCCTCGAAGGTCTCCATGATGTCCCCGAACACCGTGCCGAGCGCACAACCCGACGTCCGCGTTTGCTTCGCCAGCTTTTCCTCGAAATCGGTTTCCTGCTCGGTGCGGACGACCACCGCTTCTGCCATTTCATCGTAGTCGATACCGGTAACGACATCGTCCGGGCGCAGCATGTTCTGGTTGAGCAGATATCCCACCGCCAGATACTCTGGATAGTCGCCCACAGTCATCAGGGTCACGATTTCCCGGCTGTTCAAATACAACGCCAGGGGACTCTCCACCGGTACCAAGGTATCGACAGGCTGCCCGTTCTGATCAGTGCCTGAGACCCGCTCTGTAAGACAGGGGTTCGTTGGATCCGGACGAACCAAAGAGACATTCTTAACGGTCATCGGCGGAGTATGATCCGGTTCAGGGTTTCATACAATGAAGTTGCATCCAATGAGATTATGCGTTGAAAGCCGTCCGGGTGTGTGACTGTCCGCTTGGTGAAGCCCGCATTACCCCGGATGCACAAAAGTGAGGTTCGGAAGTGACGGCCGGCGCGGTCACACAATCACGGGTTGGCATCGGGGACTTGACCGTCGACTTCGGATCCTGAGCGGCCATCAGTTTCGATTCGATGCTGTAGGGAGCAGCGAGACGAGGGGTTTCCTACTCGCGCGAAGGAATGCACTCGGCATGATGATTTCGCGCCAGCTTGCCCGCATGATTGGCGGAGACGTCTTCGTTGACATTTCTCAGGGGCACGGTTCGCGCTTTACGCTGCGATTGTTCGAGACCCACTCCGCCTGACCTGACGCATTGAGCCTATCGGCCCGTGACTTTTCTTTTCGTTCAAAAGCGTTATAGTCGTTCGTGAATAACGCTTTTGAACGAAAACCCGGTACGGGACGCTCAAACGGATGACCACAGACCTTAAAATCGCGGAAAAACCGCTGATAGACCCATACGATCGGCAGGTAAGCTATTTACGGGTCTCGGTCACCGACCGCTGCGATTTCCGTTGCATTTACTGCATGGCCGAGAACATGACGTTCCTGCCCAAGGCGGACGTGCTCAGCTTAGAAGAACTGGACCGCCTGTGCAGCGCATTCGTGACCCGCGGCGTCCGCAAGCTGCGGATATCTGGAGGAGAACCGCTGGTTCGCCGCGATATCATGTGGCTTTTCGAACGTCTGGGCCGCCATCTCGACACCGGCTCGCTCGAAGAACTTACCCTGACGACCAATGCCAGCCAACTTGAACGCCATGCTCAGGGACTTTTTAATGCAGGCGTGCGCCGCATCAACGTGTCGATCGATACGCTCGATCCGGTAAAGTTCGAGAAGATTACCCGATGGGGCAAGCTGGACAAGGTTCTGGGCGGGGTGGATGCCGCCGCCGATGCCGGTCATCGCATCAAGATTAACGCGGTAGTGTTGAAGGATGTCAACGACGATGAAATCCATGACATGGTCGCGTGGTGCGGCGATCGCGGGTTTGATCTGACATTTATCGAAGTCATGCCGATGGGTGAGATCGGCGGCGACATGCGGCTCGATCAGTACTGGCCCCTGTCGATGGTCCGCGCCGAACTGAAAAAGCGCTGGACGCTGACGGATATTGACGACACGACCGGCGGACCCGCCCGATATGTCCGGGTTGACGAAACCGGAGGCCGGATCGGCTTTATCACCCCGATGACCCATAATTTCTGCGAAGACTGCAACCGGGTAAGACTGACCTGCACAGGCACGCTGTTCATGTGCCTGGGTCAGGAAGACGCCGCCGACCTGCGGGCGCCACTGCGTAACGGTGACGACAAGCTGATGATGCAGGCTATCGATGACGCCATCGCCCGCAAGCCCAAGGGCCATGATTTCATAATCGATCGCCGCCGCGCGGCTCCTGCCGTCTCAAGACATATGAGCGTCACCGGCGGATGATATACTTTGCGGACTGCCGCTGACGGAGGTCCGCCATGAACGCCCCCAAAGTAACCAGCAATGGGCCCGGCTCCGCCGGTGCAAATTCGCTCAGCCGTCGCGATGCGGATGCAGTATTCCATCCGTATACCAATGCCGTCGCCAACCGCACGGACGGACCGCTGGTCGTCACGCGCGGCGCCGGGGTCTACGTTTGGGACGAGGACGGCGAGAAATACATCGAAGGTATGTCGGGTCTTTGGTGCACGTCTCTGGGATTCGGCGAACACCGCCTCGCAGAAGCCGCTGCCCGGCAGATGCGTGAGCTGCCCTTCTATCACGGCTTCAGCCAGAAAAGTCACCCGCCGCAGATTGAACTGGCGGAACGGTTACTTGCACTGGCCCCGGTCCCAATGGCCAAAGTGTTTTTCTGCAATTCCGGCTCGGAAGCGGCCGACACCGTCGTCAAGATGATCTGGTATCTGAACAACGCGCTTGGCAGGCCAAAAAAGAAGAAGATCATCAGCCGGTTCAAAGCCTATCACGGGGTTACGGTCGCCGCCGCCAGTATCACCGGCGTCCCTGTCAATCATACCGCGTTCGACCTTCCGCTGGACGGCTTCCTGCATACTGACATGCCGCACCACTACCGGAATGGCGAAGACGGCGAAACTGAGGAGGAATTCGCGACCCGCTGCGCCGACAACCTGGACCGGCTGATCGAAGCCGAGGGGCCGGAGACCGTCGCTGGCTTTTTCGCCGAGCCGGTCATGGGCGCGGGCGGTGTGATCGTGCCCCCAAAATCGTATTTCGAAAAGATCCAGGCGGTGCTGAAAAAACACGACGTCCTCCTCATCGCCGACGAGGTGATCTGCGGATTTGGCCGCACGGGTGAAATGTGGGGCAGCCATACTTTGGGACTCAGACCCGATATCCTGACCTGCGCCAAGGCACTGACATCGGGCTACATGCCGATTTCAGCAGTCATGGTGAATGACCATGTGTTCAACGCTATTGCACCGAAAACCGCCGAGGTCGGTGTTTTCGGGCACGGTTATACCTATTCGGGTCATCCGGTCCCCGCGGCGGTCGCGCTGGAAACCCTGAACATCTACGAGGAAATGAACCTTGTCGCTACGGTGAAGGCGCGCAGCGGGCGGTTCTTGAGCCGCTTGCACGACTTCGCCGGTAGCCCCCTTGTCGGCGAAACCATGGGGCTCGGGCTTGTCGGCGCGGTGGAGTTGGTCGCAAGCAAGGAAACTAAAGCGATGTTCGAACCGGCAGGCACTGTCGGCCCCTGGCTTGCCGCCCGGGCACAGGAACACGGGCTGATCGTTCGCGCCATGGGCGACCGGGTCGCGTTTTCGCCGCCGCTGATCATATCGGATGCGGAAATCGATGCGATGTTCGACAGGTTTGCGTACGCGCTTTCGGAAACTGAGAAAGCTGCGGCCGCGGGGGCGTTCACCGGGAATTGATCCCGATCTACGCCTTCGCCCGCGACATTTTCGCCCAAACCGCCGAATATTGGATGAGGACGCCCCTGACCTGTTTGCATTCAGGGTTTCTTTTACTATTGTTCAAGCAGCTCGGGTGGAATGCTGCTAACAAATACAAACTACCGACTAAAAGTCCGTGGAAAGTGACGTCTATGAACTACGAACAGTTTTTTGCTGACCGGATTTCCGATCTCAGAGTTGAAGGTCGCTACCGCGTTTTTGCGGATCTGGAGCGGCAGGTAGGCGCGTTTCCCAAAGCGACGAGCCACACCGGCAGCGGCACGGAAGACGTGACGGTCTGGTGTTCCAACGACTATCTCGGCATGGGACAGAACGAAATAGTCCGCTCTGCGATGAAGGAAGCCATCGACAAGGTGGGGGCAGGCGCAGGTGGCACGCGGAACATCTCCGGCACGACCCACTACCACGTTCTTCTGGAGCAAGAACTTGCCGATCTCCACGGCACCGAAGCCGCGCTTGTTTTTACGTCCGGGTACGTGGCTAACGAAGCCGCGCTGTCGACCATCGGAGCGCAAATACCCGACTGCGTGCTGGTTTCCGACGCCGAAAATCATGCATCGATGATCGCAGGGATTCGACACAGTTTAACCGAGAAGGCGGTGTTCGCGCACAACGATCTTGAAGATCTGGAACGCAAGCTGCAGGCTATCGACATCAACCGGCCGAAGGTGATCGTGTTCGAGTCCGTCTATTCGATGGACGGGGATATTTCGCCAATAAACGCAATTTGCGATCTCGCCGATAATTATAATGCGATGACATACCTCGACGAAGTCCATGCAGTCGGAATGTACGGCCCCCGCGGCGCGGGCGTTGCCGAACGCGACGGCGCGATGGACCGGATCACTGTAATCCAGGGCACACTGGCCAAGGCGTTTGGCGTCATTGGGGGGTATATCGCTGGTTCGGCGGCCATGATCGATTTCATCCGCTCCTATGCTTCGGGCTTTATTTTCACAACGGCCCTGCCACCGGCGGTCGCCGCCGGCGCGCTTGCAAGCGTGCGCCATCTGAAAACCAGCAGCGTCGAACGGGAACAGCAGCAGGAACGCGCTGCAACTCTGAAACAGCTGTTGCGGGACGCGGATCTGCCCGTCATGGAGTCGGAGTCGCACATCGTGCCGGTTCTGGTTGGCGACCCGGTGCTGTGCAAGCAGGTCACGGACGAGCTGATGGACCGGCATCAAATTTACGTGCAGCCCATTAACTATCCAACCGTGCCCAAGGGTACGGAACGCCTACGTTTGACACCGGGTCCGTTGCACAGCGACGACGATATGGCCCATTTGGTTAATTCCCTGCAGGAAATATGGGGTCGTCTTGCAATCCAGGCAGCTGCTTAATATATAAATTAATCGTTTTTTAAAAAGCGTTGCAGGGACGAAAGGGATGGGACGTGTTTAGCGACAATTCGCTCTTACCGAAAGAAACGATCAGACTGGCGGCACTCGGATTACTGTCCGAGGGGCCACTGGTGTATGCGGATCTCGCCAATGCGGTTCGCCAGTTCGTCGGCCGTATCGCCGGACCTTCGCTTGAACTAACGGGCCCATCGATCGAATTGCTGCGCTATGAAGGCCTAGTCCACGCTAATGGCGACGATTCGATCGCCGTTCTGACATTGACGGAACAAGGACGAGCGGAGCTCCTCATCCTCCTGAAAGCTTCAGTGCGGCCGCCCCTTACTGACATGTCTAAACTGGTCATCGCACTGAAGATGCGTTTCTTACCAATGCTGGAAGCGGGCGAAAGGCGCGATCAGGTCGATCTTCTGATAGACGCCTGTGAGCTTGAGCTCGCCCGGTTAAGCGATCTGCACGACCCCGGGGCGGACGAGAAATTCTTCCAGGACTGGCTGACACACGATATCGGACTGGTTGAACATCGGCTGAGCTGGCTTCGGGCGCTGCGAGGCCGTGTCTAAGTCTCCCCCGGTATGAAAAGAATTTCCGCAATAGACATCGTTGCCGAGCCACGGGTCAGCAATCCTCGGTGATTTCAAGGTCCGGCGAGTAATGCCGTTCGCCAAACGCCGGGAAGTTGGGACGTAGGATCCTCCGTGTTTTTTGATAGTGTGGGGCTGCTAGTATGCGGGAGAGGCAAGGGCGTCAACGTCTGGCCCCATCCGCGTATCGGGCCAGCGACCTCAGCGGAGAGGTATTCAGACCTGCATGGGACTGCCGGTCGAGCAAGAGTAAACTGAGCGGCCTTTCGATCACGTCACCGCCGAGGAATTACCCCCATTTCTACCGGAAAGGCGTGCAGTATAACCTGATCGTCGGCTCGGCGTTGGGCGAGTAAGGCGCAAAGGTCAAAACCTTCGCTCCGATCTTCTATCATCACGGCGCAGCGCCGGAAGGGTAAACGATCGGCCTGCCTAAACGACATGCTGTTCGCGGGCACCGACTTTTTAAAGCCAGCTTTTGCATGCGGTGTAAAGCTCGCGGCGTTTTCGGTCATTATCTTCACCTGAGCGTCCAGTAACCCTCTGCCTCGGTCACCACGAACAGCCGATATAGCAGCGCCAGCCCGATCCCTAGGCGCTACGCCATTTCAGAATCATAGACGCTAACCTCAGCGACCCTAGCAGCACCTCAGGTGTCGGGTACTTGCGCCAGTGCGGCCCATCCTAGGATGACATCGTTACAGCCACGGGCCACCAGACGGCCAGTCTCCAGTTGTCTTTCATCCCAGTCCTACCAGTCAGGCGGGTCAATCATTAACGCCGCCAACCCGGTGGTCAGTCCTTCCACATAGATGATACGGACGGCCTCACCATCGGCAGGCTAGATTGGCTCGATGCTGAACGAAATACCGGTCGGCTAGAGCAGGTGCTGGCCGCCGGTGATGAAAACTTCCGTCCCGGTGACATAGCCAAAATCGGGCGTGCAAAGCTGGAACACGGTACCGGCCACTTCGGTCGGCGTTCCCATTCGGTTCAGCGGTATCCGCGGGATCAGGGATTCGTATTCCGGCCCGATCATCTCGGTCTCGATCTCCCCGGGGGCGACCGCATTGACGCGGACGTCGAGCTCGGCGAATTCTACGGCCAGCTCACGAGTTAGCGACGAAAGGGCGGCCTTCGATACCGAGTAGGCAGAACCCGCGAACGGGTGCGCCTGATGCCCAGCGATGGAGGTGATGTTCACAACTGCGCCCTTGCCGCGGTGCAGGGCAGCTGCAAGCCCGCGACACAGCTTCAACGGCACGAAAAAGTTCAGCTCGAATACTTCGCGCCAGGCCTCTTCGTCGCCGTTAAGGCAGCCAAGCCGTTCTTTGTAGGGCGTCTTAGGCGATACCGCGGCATTATTCACCAGCGCGGCCAGCCCGCCGTCACCGATATGTTCGTTGGCCTTATCGATAAAGGCCTCAAGATCGGCAGCATCTCCAAGATCGGTTGGGATGTGGTGCGCCCAGTTGGGATCGAGCCGGCATGCCTCGGGCACGTCGTCGCGGGAACAGGTAATGATGCGCCAGCCCGCCTCGCTGAACCGGCGAACCGTTGCGTGGCCGATCCCGCGGCTTGCGCCAGTTAGAATCAGTGTCCGGGTTTTATCCGTCATTCAGCGGTTCCACTGGGTCCGTCACTTCGCCAGAAGGGTCGGAACAGTCGTATGGTTGAGAATGTGGCGCGTCCGTCCGCCCAACACCATCTGTCGCAGTCTGCTTTGCGAATAGGCGCCTTTTACCAACATATCGGCACCAACGGCGGCGGAATGTGCAAGGAATGCCGCGCCGAGATCGCTAGCCTGCGTGTCGAATTCATGGATGTCTGCATTGACGCCGTGCCAGAGCAACCGCGCCACCAGATCAGCGGGTTCAAGCGGCAGCGGCTGGGGCAGTTTCGGTGCCAAGATCGTGACCTTCTCAGCCTCCGTCAGCGCCTGAATCGAAACGGCGATAGTCCGCGCGGCCTCGGGGCTGGCTTCCCAGGCAATCGCAATATGCGCACCCGTATCCGACGGTGCCTGCGGCGGGGCGACCAGGATGGGCCGGCCGGTATCGTGCAGCGCCGCTTCCAGCGTGATGGGCGACGGCAAGGGCGCATCCGTGACGGGCCGGCCAACGACGATAAGATCGTAGAGACGACCATGCAGGGCAACGATCTCGTCTTCGCGCCCGGCTTCCTCGCGCCAGGACACGGTCACACCCGCATCGGGTGACGGCTTATGCGAAACCTTCAGGCTGTGCTCCGCGCAGAACGCCTCGAACATCGCTTTAGTCTGGGTCGCCCGGTCCTCGCCCTCCCGCTCGGTCACGTTAATGATCTCCTCGATCATGGATCCATCCATGCCTTCTCCGGTATAGGGAACCAGCCCGCGCGGATCGGCTCGCACGTGAAGTATTTCGAGATGCGAATTCCAGCGTTTTGCGATCAACAATGCCGCATTCAGGGTCGACTTGCTCGCTTCCGGCGAACCGACAGGAACCAAAATAGTCTTGAAACTCATCTTTACCTCCCGGGCGGTTTTGGCTGGTCGAATGCCTGCCTTGTCGGACCACTTGTTGTTGCTACGCGGAGAATGCGGGGTTTTGGTCCCGGCTTCAAGCCTCATGTCTGCGGAGCCGGCCCCGGGAACGGCGTATTGCGCTGCGCTGGCGACCTGCTGGATTGAGTCGAATAACAACCCCATGCAGCCGAAGCCCCGGTAGCCAGTATTCTGGAATACGGCAGGCCCGGACCACCCCGACACAATCTCCGTCTATTCAGATATGCTATCCGCACGGCACATAATCGTAGCACGAAAAACAACAAAAAGAGGATCTAGGGGAATATTCGTCCGGTTTCCCACGGACCGCCCTCTTTACGCCGGTAGACCACGCGTTCGTGGAGCCGGAACGGCTTGTCTTGCCAGAACTCCATTTCCCGAGGTACGACGCGATACCCGGTCCAGTGCGGCGGGCGCGGCACGTTGCCGGTACCAAACTTGGCAGCAAACCGCGCGACGCGCTTTTCCAGTTCGAACCTGCCCTCCAGCGGGCGCGATTGATCCGACGCCCAAGCGCCGATCTTGCTGCCGCGGGCGCGGTTGGCGAAATAGGCATCAGCTTCTGCGTCGTCTACACGCTCGGTGCTGCCGACGATGCGTACCTGCCGCCGCAGCGATTTCCAGTGAAACACTAAGGCTGCCTGCCGCGTGGCATCCAGTTCGATACCCTTCTGGCTTTCGGTGTTTGTGTAGAAGACGAAACCTCGCGCATCCGCCCCTTTCAGGAGTACCATCCTTGCCGACGGGAGCCCGCCCGCATCGACCGTCGCCAACGTCATCGCGGTCGGATCGTTGGGTTCAGTGTCGTGCGCCTCATTCAGCCAGGACTGGAAAAGATCTGTCGGATCGTCTTGGTCGGCACCCGCCATGGAATCATCCTGAAAAATCGTGTCATTCACACCTTGCTGCATGTCGGTCAAATTTTACCGCAACTTTTGCAAAGTGTCTCGGTTGCATCCCCATCTCAAGGGGTGGCCAATTTTTTGGCCGTTGAATACCGGGTGAAACGAGCCAACGCAATCCGCCGGTGTCCGAACGGGTTGCCCTCGGTAGAGAGGAAATGGGCGTCACCATGATGAATTCCAGAATTCCAACACCGATTACCGTCATCGCGAGCCTCGCGCTTGCGGGTCGCGAAGGACAGGGCCGAAACAGACCGGTGGCGAGCTCATCGGTGTAGCGGTGGGCGGCATCGGGGACGCGCTGTTCGGCAGCGAAACCAATGAAATAATTACCATTACGCTAGGGGGGGGTACTTGTGGGAACCTGGGCTAGCAGCGAGTTCAGCAAACCGCTGGACGATACTGACAAAGAGGAAATTCGGAACACGGCGCAGAAATAGCGGAAAAAAAACAAGACCGGCTAGTCGGCCAGCTTGTCCACCCCGGACGACGGCCACCGCGGCACGTCGACGCCAACCAAGACATACCAGACCTCCGCCGGCCAGAACCACCTTGAATACCAGTAGACCGTCACAGTGTGCGGGAAAACCGAAGAAACCGAGGAGAGAGCCTGCCGTCAGCCCGACAGGATGTTGAAAATCCGGAACTGAGCCGATCAGTATTCGATTCCGCCTTTTCGCCAAAATTGACCGGTCAGACCGATTGTGTAGGATGCCGAAATCTGCGGGTCCCGCCCCGTCTGCGGGATCCGCGTTGTAAGATTGAGAGGTTCGGATGTCGGACGCGGGTGCATTGATGCACGGTAAACGCGGGTTGGTGATGGGGGTTGCGAACGACCGGTCCATTGCGTGGGGTATTAGCAAGGCCCTCGCCGATCACGGCGCGGATCTCGCCTTTACCTATCAGGGGGAAGCACTCGAAAAACGCGTCCGCCCGCTGGCAGATTCTCTTGGGTCCCAGCTTGTCCTGCCCTGCGATGTCACCGACACTGCTAGCGTGGACAATGTTTTCTCAACTCTGGGCAAAGAATGGGGCAGCCTCAATTTCGTCGTGCACGCAATAGCCTATTCTGACAAGGACGAACTGAAAGGCCGGTATGTGGATACCTCGTCCGACAATTTCGCCAAAACGATGAACATTTCATGTTATTCGTTTACCGCAATCTGCAAGCGCGCCGCGCCGATGATGAAGAACGGCGGTAGCCTGCTGACGCTCACCTATGCAGGGGCCGAGCGGGTGATGCCGCACTACAACGTGATGGGTGTCGCCAAGGCCGCGCTGGAAACCAGCGTGAAATACCTCGCGGCAGATCTGGGTCGCGACAACATCCGCGTCAATGCGATCTCCGCCGGGCCGATCAAGACGCTGGCGGCTTCAGGTATCGGCGATTTCCGTTATATTCTGAAATGGAACGAATACAACTCGCCGCTGAAACGCAACGTCAGCATCGACGAAGTCGGCGGGGCCGGGCTTTACCTGCTATCCGACCTGTCGACAGGTGTGACCGGCGAAACGCATCATGTCGATTCCGGTTATCACGTGGTTGGCATGAAGGCAGCCGATGCACCCGATATATCGACGGTCTAGAAGATGATCTGCTTACGCAGGATGACCCAATGACCGACAACACCTTCGGGCATCTGTTCCGCATGACTACGTGGGGCGAAAGCCACGGCCCAGCCATCGGCTGCGTGCTGGACGGCGCACCTCCCGGCCTGAAACTGGACGAATCCGATATCCAGTCGTGGCTGGACAAGCGCAAGCCGGGCTCTTCCCGCTTCGTCACCCAGCGTAAGGAACCGGACACGGTGGAAATCATGTCGGGCGTGTTCGAGGGCAAAACCACAGGTACGGCCATTAGCCTGATGATCCGCAATCAAGATGCGCGGTCGAAGGATTACAGCGCCATCAAGGACAAATTTCGGCCCGGCCATGCCGATTACACCTACTGGAAGAAATACGGCATCCGCGATTATCGAGGTGGCGGCCGGTCGTCGGCGCGGGAAACTGCCTGCCGCGTTGCGGCAGGTGCGGTCGCCCGGAAGATCCTGGGCAGCAGGATCAAGATCCGCGGCGCCATGGTGCAGATGGGCGAGATGGAGATCGACCGCGACAAATGGCGCTGGGCCAACATCGCGAAGAACCCGTTCTGGTGCCCCGACGCGGCCGCCGCGAAGGAATGGGGAACCTATCTGGACGATGTGCGAAAGCAGGGCTCGTCAGTCGGCGCGGTGATCGAGATCGTCGCCTCTGGCGTACCGGCGGGTCTCGGTGCGCCGATTTACGGCAAGCTGGACGCCGATCTGGCCGCCGCAATGATGAGTATAAATGCGGTCAAAGGCGTGGAAATTGGCGCCGGCTTCGACGTGGCCGCATTATCGGGCGAAGACAATGCCGACGAAATGCGGATGAAAGGCAAGGACGTCGATTTTCAGTCCAATACCGCGGGCGGCGTACTGGGGGGCATCTCGACCGGGCAGGACGTTGTCGTCCGCTTCGCCGTCAAGCCGACTAGTTCGATCCTGACGCCCCGCAAAACCGTCACCCGCCAAGGCAGGAATACCGAAATTGCGACCAGGGGCCGCCACGATCCCTGCGTCGGTATCCGCGGAGTGCCGGTCGGTGAAGCCATGATGGCCTGCGTGCTAGCCGACCACCTGCTGCGGCATCGGGGACAGGTAGGTAAGGATACAAG
>MDTD01130878.1_pt1 | contig 33927 bp, 33 predicted proteins | sample 811221 | NCBI WGS metagenome assembly MDTD01 (sample SAMN05326646, study PRJNA326480) | marine metagenome | isolation source: seawater | place: Pacific Ocean: South West | collected 2011
GAGCCACAAGCTGATGAACCTGAGCCACAAGCTGATGAACCTGAGCCACAAGCTGATGAACCTGAGCCACAAGCTGATGAACCAGAAATTGAATCATCAGATTCCTCTTCTGATTCAGATTCGGAATCTGATTCTGAAGAAGAAACATTTTCAATGAATAATCTTGAAAATATGAGTGATATGTCAGATGATGATGATTTTGAGCAAATGGGGGGTGGTTATGATTTAAGAAGATATTATTTGAATAGATTACTTAAATCTAAATATGATCCAGATGTAATTAATTTTAAAACAGATAAAGTTCATGTTACTAAGAATGGTATATTAAATATGAGTTATTCCAGAACATGTGGTGGTCCTAAAAAACCGGACCGTCAACCTATAGCAGTGACTCAAGAAGAGTTAGATCGTATTGATAAAATAACTGGTGGTAAGGGTATATCATATAGTGAAGCAAAAAGTATACCAGGAAGGGATCAAAATATTAAATATATTTGTCCTAAATTTTGGGATATAAAACATGAAATACCATTAGATCCAAATAATCCGGTTCATCCTATAGAAGGTGGTGATAATTTTGATTGGATGAAAAATGTAGTACCACCAACAATAACTAATGCCGAGATGAAAGATAGTGAAAAATATATATTAGAGAGATCTGGAATACCGTCAAGTGGAAAAGAAGAGGATTCATCGTGGTTTGAAGCAAATAAAAGGGATAAAGATGGTAAATTAGATATAAATAAATACAAAATGGATTTTATAAAGAAAGTAAGTAAAACTAATTTAGATTATCCTTTACCGTGTTGTGGTAAAGGAAGATCTAAAAATACTTCTGTAAAAGAGGAAAAGAAAAATGATAAAGTTGAACATAAATTTAAAAAAGATACAGAAGTCCTTATTTTAGATCCCACAATAAAAAATGAAGGAGATATTACAGGTAAAATAAATAAATTATTAAAAAATGGAGATTATGAAGTATATAATGATTCTGTTAATGAAGTAAAGATTTATAATGAATCACAATTAAAACAAATTAAAAAGTCACATACATTAAAAAGTGATTTTCCATTATTAAACGGACAACTTGGAATAATACTTAATAAAGATATTAATGGTTTTTTTGACCAAACTGATAAATTATTAAATAAAACTGGATTTATTCGAAAAGGTATAGAAAAAAGAAGATCTTCTAATGCTTTATTATCAAGTATACATGCATTATTTTGTAAAAAAGTAAATTATAATCAATTTATAGATAATTTAAAAGAAGATTTAAAATATATTAATTTTAAAAAACATAATTTAATTAATCATTTTAAAAATGATACCTTATTTGATAATAAATATAATATTATTGAGTTTTTAAAAGTATACAAAGATTTTGTAGTTAATAATTATTATATAAAATCTGAAAGTATTGATAATTTTGTAGTTAAAAAATTAGAAAAAAATATAAAAGATCCAAATAAATTACTTGAAGATATATTTAATTTGAATATATCACGAAAAGATAGATTATTTAGATTATATAATGAATATTCTGCTATAAATAATTTCAAAGATTATTTATCAAGTGAAGAGTGTAAAGATGAAAAATATATAATACCTGTCATTAATGATATTACAAAATTTAAAGAATCATTTTTGATGAAAGAAATAAGCGGAATTAGAGATCCAATTTATATATTTATACTTGAATATAAACAAAATAGGATCTATTTAAACGATATATTTACTTCAATGAATATAGAAGAATTAAAGAATATTAGTAATTGTGGTTTGATTTATAAAGAAGGAAAAGATTATGAGCCTTTAATATATAAAAAACTTCAAACATATGAAAACTTTTTACAAATTAGAAATAGAGGATTTAATTGGAGGAATCAAGTTTATTTCAAGACTGAAGAAAATATATTGAAACGAGGACAAATAAATAGCAATATAAAAGAAGGTTGTAAGTCATGTGAAGTAATTTTATATGATGTAGATGGAACAATAAGAACAATTAATGATATTTCTCCCACAAGTTTAATACATTATATGAATCATATTATTGATAAAATTAAATATATATATATTTCTCAATATAAAATATTAAAATACAATAATGATTTATCTTATGAAGAAGCAATTTCAAAAATATCAAATCAAGAAACATGGAAATCAAAATGTCAAATTATAGATGATCAAAATATGGTTTCATATATTGAATTAGAACACGCATCTAATAAAATATATTTACCCATCGAAAAGACATATATATATGATACTATTAAAAATAATAAATCATCTTATACATCGAAAAATATAAAAGATATATCATATTATAGTCATTATAGCGCTAAAACAAAAGTATCTTATATAGATGTAATAGATATTTTAAATACATTTTTAAATGAAAAAATAACAAGAGAAAATACAAAGTTACTTGTTCAACAAAATATATTAACTCATTTAATTATGGATAATCATACATATATTCCAATTAAAAATGAAGATTTTAAAAAAAATGCTAAATATAATTTTGAAATCTATGAAAATAATCATATATTCGATAATCAATATTTATTAAATAATTTTAGTGCAGAAGAATATATCATTACAGATATAGAGTATGAATTACATATAGAAAAAATGATTACATCATTTATTTATTCTAAAATAAGATCATTTGAGATAGATAGAGAAATTTATAAAATATTAAATCATCCTTTAATGTTGAATATTCATAAAAGAAAAAAGATATTTGAATTATTAATTGAAAATGATTTAGATAAATGTATAAAAATAAGTAAAACAGAAAATAAAATTATAAGTGAAAATATTACAGATTATTTGAAAAATGATAATTTTATATTATATAATTCAAAAAGAAAGATTAATTATTATATAAAACAATATATTGAAAAATTATTTACATTTTATTTACAAGATTATTTAAGTAGTAATGATGAAAACTTATGTTTAGGAAATAATATTAATGAAATATGTTATAATTTTAGTGACATTCATTTTAAAAAATATATATTTGATTTTGAATATAAAAGTAATTTTATTCGTAATATTAAAAACAATGATATATCTCATAAAATAGATGATTCTAAGTTTATAGTGTCTTTAACTAAAGGATTTCCAAATAAAATATATAAATTATTTGGTAAAAATATTAAAATGATTGAACCAGAAATGGACGATTTAAATGATTTAAATGTAGTAAAAAACTCAGTTGAATCAGATTGTTTGCATGATTTAATTGAAATGATTCAAAACTCAGATAAAGATAATTATAAATTATATGAAAATAAATATTCTAATAATGCAGAACTAATTGAACATGTAAAATCAAATAATTATTTAATTAAAATACCAGATTTTATACATTTATCTCATAAAAAGCAAATATTATTTGGATTGATTACAAATATATATTCAAATGATGAAAATGCAGAATATGAGTTTTATATTTTATTTGATGATGATCTTATTAGAACAGAAAAATTAGAAAATATAAGTATATGTTTATTTTTTCAAGATAAAAAACTTAATTCAAATAATAATTCATCTTTAAAACAAATTATTATTCATGGAAGAAAACAAATCAACTTTATTAATCTTATCAAAGATAATCCATATTTAAAGAAACAATGTATAAAAAATTATCCTGAGATTATTTCAGGTATTAAAGTATTTTTATAATTTAAATCAGAGATAAAGGGACAATTGAACCTGTAACTAAATAATGATAAGAATTATCTTTTGATACATAATTTACTATATATTCTATTACTTTTTTATTCACATTTTTACCATATCTTAATAAATGCTCAACACATTCACCTATATAATCAATACTATAATTACTATTAATTGCTAAATATAATGTTTTTCTTATATATTTAGTATATTTTTGCTTATCTATTCTTAATGAAGTAGGCTCTCTATGTGTAAAGAACAATGTAGAAAAATAAGCATAATGATTATGTCTCCATGAAATATTTATATTATTCAAATATATCTCTTTTTTTAATATATGCATTAATTGTATAAAACCGTAACCACCGGGATCTATTTCTCTACATTTCTTTTTTATTAATGGATTCACCAAATTAGTATGTTGAGCCCAATATAATCCAAAATTATGATATAATTTAATAAAATCTCTTACTTTAGTTCTATTATATACAATGTTTGGAAACACTTTACATTTTTCTTTTAATTGATATTTACATTTTATACGAAGAGTATTATAATATAATTCAAAAAATAACATACTAAATAAATCCATTGTATTACTTTTATTATAAAATCCTAATAATTCATGAGCTTTATATAATATCCTTTTTCTAAATGATGTAAATTTACCTGTAACAGTATATGCATTTAAAAGAAATAACATATGGTCACTTAATCCTCTTTTATCAGAATCTTGAATTGTTAATAGTAATTCTAAATCTCTTTTCACTTTTTGTTTAATTAAAGTATCCATATATAATATAGTTTATTATTTTATAGATATTTTATGTACTTTATCTATATAATTACAATATAAATCTTTTAATTTTTCTATATCAGTTTTATCTTTAAAAACTTTCATTTGATTATTGACACCCCTTTTATTCATAATTTTCGCAACTTCTGAAATATATTTTCTTTTTTCATTATCAATCATTCTTACTTTTTGAACATATTTTTCTTCAGGATCAATGTGTTTTTTAGATTTTTTTCCAGATCTTTTAGATTTACTTTTTTTACCACCTCTTTTTATTTTATGTGTTTTTCTTTTTCCCCCCTGTTGCACATATGCTGGTTGACCTGCGATTTGTTCTGATGAAATTGTATATCCTACTAAAGATGGCGCCAACATAATTTATATATAATATATAATATATTATATATAAATTATATATTATAATGTTACATGTATTAATGTTTTTATTAATTATTATTTATCTATTAAATAAATGTGATCAAAATATGGAGGGATTAAATAATGATGTTAGTTGCTTTACACTCATTGAAATGGGTGCCAACGCCCATTCCAATAATGGTGAGCTTATTCATAATATGTATGATTATTGTATAAATGACTGTGCACGAAAAAAAAAAAATCCAGACGCAAGAGTACCTCATTATTGTTATAATAATGATGATTATTAAATATCATTTACATCAACAAAGAAATCCTCTTCTTCATCTTCTTCATCTTCAGATGATTTTTCTTCTGTTTCTTCAGTTTTTTCTTCTTCGGGGAATGAATTATCAAAACAAATTGAATCCTCAAAATCTTCAAACTCACTTTTTTGTTCTGGTATTTCTTTCATAGAAATTAATTTAGATACTTCATAATCCTCATATTTATGAATAATACTACATTTTTCATCCTGAAATTCCCATTTACAGAATAAAACAATATCACCAATTCCAATTCTCATCTTCTTTCTGATTTTACCCGCACTTATTCCTAATCTTTCTGTCCCATCGAAGCATTGGACTTGATATCTTCCACTTCCATTTACCTTTTTAATTTGCCCATATTCTTGATCATCAACGCCTTCTTCTTCATTTTTAAGAACTAATTTACTTGATACATTTTGTTGAAACTTTTTATTCTTTTTATATTTCTTACCGCCTTTATTATTTGGCATGTTTATTTATAATCTAAACTATATGTGTAGATAAGTTTTAAATCAATTTATTTCATAGCTTTCTTTCTTTTAGAAGCTTCTTTTAACGCGGCTTTCAATGGAACATTTGGATCTTTTTTACGCATAGATTGAAGAGTTTCTTTAACTAACACATTCCAATCGCTCAATGGTTTTTTACCTTTCTTTTTAGTCCCTTTCTTTTTAGTTCCCTTTCTTTGCATTTTAGTTTTTTGGGGCCTTGATGCCTTAGTTCTTTTCTTTGATCTTTTGCACCCAGGAGGACATTTTCTACCTTTGCTTCTTCCTCGTTTAAAAGTTCTCATTATAAACTTATCAATATATTTTTTTTATTATATTAATATTTTTTTTGGTAAACTTTCTTTCTTTTAGAAGTTTTCCTTTTTTTATAAGTTTTCTTTTTTTTATAAGTCTTCCTTTTTTTATAAGTCTTCCTTTGTTTACGTTTTCCACCTACTTTAGGAGGAGGTCCTAAACCGTCTACATATGCTTTAATTTGTTCATCATTTATACGAACAGGATATTGAACCAATAAATTCCTGTAATGCTTCTCTACGCTCTCCCCTTGTAAAAACTTTTCATATTTCTCAAAGTAAAATTTTTGCAATTTCACTTTAATTCTTTCCATTTCTTTATCTGATCCAGTGTCTGCTTCTACAGCAGCGATGTCAGGTCCCTGCTTGGCAGATTCCTGACGCGCTTGTTTTGTTTTTACTGGTGCTGGTGCTGGTGCTGGTGCTGGTGCTGGTGCTGGTGTTGGTGCTGGTGCTGGTGCTGGTGTTGGTGCTGGTGCTGGTGCTGGTGTTGGTGCTGTCGCAGTTGTTTCTGGTTTTACTGGTGCCGGTTTTCCGGATGCTTTTGCTCGTTTCCGTGCTTTTGCCCGTGTCCCTGCTTTTCCAGATGATTTTTCCCGTGTTCCTGCTTTTCCAGGTTTTACTGACGCTTTTCCGGCTTTTTCTGTTGACTGACTTAATCGAGTTGTTGACTTCTTTAATCCAGGTCTTGGTGTGTTTGCTTTAGCTGGTAGTGTTGTGTGTTGGAAAATGGTGTGTCCTCCTTCACCGCCTTGATTTGCTGGGTGTCCAACCCACGAAGATCTTATAGGTCTCCCCTCTTTTTTTGCCTGTTCCATTTCAGTTTTTTGGGCATTTCTAATGGCAAGATATTTAGAAATTCGCTCCCTTTTTCCCTTTTTTGACTTGGGGATATTGCGGCCATCGTATGATGTATATCCCATATTTATAGAATGTTGTATAAATTTTTCAAAATCACCTTCCTTAATCTCAGTTCCAATTGGTATTTTTTGTCCATTTTCTCTATATAATTGTTCATATTTTTCATAGACCCTTTTATTTTCATCCATGATATATTATATAACACATATTAATATTTTTTGCGATAGGTTTTCTTTTTTTTACGATAAGTTTTCTTTTTTTTTAGAAGTCTTTCGTTTCTTACCAGTTTTTCGTTTCTTACCAGTTTTTCGTTTCTTTTTAGAACTTATTCTTTTCTTTTTAGAACTTATTCTTTTCTTTTTAGTTTTCTTACCAGCTTTAATTCTTTTAAGTGATTGTTGTGACATTTCAGATACATCACCTTCAATACAAGATCCTAATAAATCAAATGAAACATCTTTTTGATATCCTACAAACTCAAATCTTTGTAATGTATAATGGACAGTATTCATTGTTTGTTTTCCTTGTATATCTGATACATAAGATATACCACTTTCTTTTTTAGATTCAATAAATTTTAATTTAGTTCCAACATTTAGTAATATTTCGGCTTCACTATATGAATCATAATCTAATAATTTTATATTTTCTCCAAGATAAACATATTGAAACACATGTAATTTATCAATAGGAACAATTATTTCCCATAAATAATAATTTGGGGCAGTAAATCTTAATGCTGTATTACGATCAATTGTTGTAGATATGAAAGTTGGAACAGTTACTGTATCATTCATTTTAATATCTTTCAAAAGATTACCTTGATCACTTTTAAACGCATTAAAATAATTTGAGTAATTTATTCTCCATCCTCTATAAATATATATTGGTAATGATATTCCAAATGAATGAGCAGATAATTTCCAATCATTTAATATATTATATAAATATTGTATATTCATAGATTGTTGATGTAACGGTGATCTGGATTTACTCGAAGTATATTCATCATGAGATTCAGCATATTCAAGAAAATCTTGAATCATTTCAGAATGTGTGGGATTATTTTGAATTGCGCATTCTAATAAAATATGATTCATAATGCGATAATTCATTGTTTCAACATTCTTTTTTAATTGATATCTTGTTCTATATTTAGGTACTTCATAGATTCCGTAAAGTTCAAAGAAATCATCAAAATCATCATCTTGAGTGAAAAAAAGAACATCATTCATTTTTTCATGTTTTGGTGATCTAAATGATGTTTGTTTTTTACCCATATATATATATATATATATATATATATATAATGTTTAAAATAAATTACAATTTTGAAAGATTCTTACCATTTATCTTTTATATCCATATAATTATTTTATTATTCATATTCTTAGGAGTCATCTTTCAAGGGAAAAAAAGTTTATCATATTCAATAACAAGATGGCAATTAGCATCTGTAATTGTAATATTATGGGGATTTATTTATGTAAGTTCTAATCAAGATTCGAAGGAAGAGTCTTCGCTTTTTTCATAATTTTAGGAAGCTTTACATATTTTTTAAGAGTACTTTCATACGAAACTTCGCAAATAGGAGGCGGAGCGCATGATAAATCTTCAAGAATATGGGGGCAATTTTCTGATATCCAATGAATATCACTTCTATTTAAAAGATCATAGTCAAGTTCAAGATATAAATCATAAGGTAATTCAACTGTTTGATAGATTATGTTTTTTTGTGGTTCCATTAATATAAGAGTTATTATAACACTGACAAAAATATAGGTTTTGACCACACTTCGGACAAGACTTATGTTTATAAGTAGTATTACTATTCAATGAGTTTAAGGGGATAGTATATTTTTTCTTATTATTGTCTTTAAGAGTTTTTTCTAATTGATGGGCAATAAAGATATCCATTTAATTACATAATTAAATGATCTTTAAATCAAATTTGTATTTATGATAATGATCTTGTCTTATTTCTATAGTATCTGATTTTTTGAAATATATTCATTTTAGAACTATATTCTTTTCTTTTAATTTCAATTCGGTATTTAAGCATTGACTGATGTATATTATGGCGATTTCTACTCGCAATTGCGATAGACATCGCGGGCATTTTATATATCAATTGTTCTAATTTTCATAAGAAAAGATAATCAAATTTGGTTTAATGATACTTAAAGATTATTAAATAATAAATGATATGTCGTGTGAAAGAAATATACAATTAGGTTTATGTTGCTTAAATACAACATTGAAAAAGCAAAAACCACCTATATATGCTTCTCGAAGAATAATAGTAGATACAATCAAAAAGAAAGGAATTGAAGAATTAAAAGATAGAGTTTTGAAAAATCTGGATGATTTAATAAAAATGTTAAAATGGAATGAAGAAAATGGTATTCGAGTTTATAGATTATCAAGTGAAATGTTTCCACATAAAACAAATCCTAAAGTTCAAGATTACAGTTTTGATTTTGCAGTAATTCGATTAAAGATTGTTTAGAAATACATTCAAAATGTGGTGTACCATTAGTATTTGACACACATCATTTTGAATGTTATAAAAAGCTTCACCCAGATGAAGAGTTTCAAGATCCATCATATTATATTCCATCTATCTTGAAAACTTGGAAAGATATCAAACCAAAGTTTCATGTATCTGAACAGGGTTCCGGAAAGATTGGACATCATAGTGATTATATTGATATTCTTCCAGAATATTTATTGGAAATCCCTGAAAAATACAATATCAATATAGATATTATGATAGAAGCAAAGATGAAAGAATTAAGTATTCAAAAACTCTATGATAAATATCCTCAATGTAATTGTAAAATTATTTAACGTCGTTTAGTGTATCTTCTTTTCTTTCTTTTTCTACTGGTTCTTTTCTTTTTATAAGAACGCCGTTTCGTTTTTCTAGAAGTTCTTCTTTTTCTATAAGATCTACCGCCACCACTCGCATCGGTATATATGGACGTGAGTTGTCCCTTCATACAAGTACCATCATCTATTGTTGCCAAATCATTATAGTTTGATGCGTGTTTGTCAGTGCAGCCAAATTTACCAATTATTATTCCTTTACAGTTAACAATAGAAACTAAAATAACACCCTCCGCGGGCTCGACACTAGCGAGTGCTTCATAAGTTTCATTTTCGGTTGTATATGCATAATGATCTCCTGTTACTGGGTTCATATCTTTGTCTAAACATCTAAACTTAATATATCTTGATTGTTTTTCATCAATAATTATAGCACGAAGTGCTTGTTTTTTTCTATCTGCAACTGGTCGCGGTCGCGCGCGTGCTCGATCTTCCCTCGACCGATACATTGTCAAAATTTTGACTTCTTCTGCATAATCTTTACTTAAAACCATATCTTGTCCGGGTAAATCACTTGCCCATTCATATCCTAGTCCTACTTGAATCTTAACTATCATTACATCCCCTTTCTGTGCGTTTGTTAAATCTATTTTTTTCGCTCTTTTTTCCTTATGTGTAATAATTTCTTCTGCCCTGGCAAGTGCTTCCTGTTGGCGAGCCTTGCGGCCTTTTTTCGTTGGATGCATCATCAAGTATTTCTGGCCACGCACGTCAAACGTCAATCCTGGGTGCAAGTAGTCAACGTTCAAAGATTTTTCGGCAAGAGCTGAAAGTTCTTGATCTGTCATTTGAATTAAGGGCTTATTTTTACTTTTTGACATTTATATAATATAATAAATGTTATTTTTAAAAATATTATTTTTAAAAATATTATTTATCTTCTTTTAGTATATCTTCTTTTCTTTCTCGAGACCTTTCTTTTTCCGGTCCTTTTCTTTTTATAAGAACGACGTTTTGATTTTCTGGAAGTTCTTCTTTTTCTATATGAACCCCCTGACAAGCGCCCAGATACATATGCTTGCCCAGCCCCTGCCGGTTCTCTGTAACTGTTTAATCTAACTCCCATACACCCTTCAATTTGAATCAATTTGGCACCCTCCTTCACACCGGAATTCGGAGGCACTTCGTGGCCGTCATCCATCGATCCACAGTGGTTGTTTGCATATGCGAACCTTTCCTCATCTATGGGCTTTTTATTTTCATCTAAAAATTTAAAATATATTATTTTATTGGTTACTAGCTCATCTCGTACTGATTTTTGCACCCCTCCGACGCCAATTGTTGCCACATGGATTGTTTGCACCACTTCTCCAGAATCATGTACTTGTATAAGTCGACAGGGATTGTTGGCTTTTGGAAATTTGGAGTAGGCGAGTACATCATCAAGCTTTTGTTTCATTCCCCAGCTCTTATGGAGACGCGCTTCTCCCATAAAGAAATCATATCCTGGAACTCCTATAACCCCACCGTAGTTTGAGGTGATATCAGTGCCTCCTGCCACCTTAACAAACAATATATCTCCTTTTCGTGCATTCCCTAAACTTATAACCTTGAATGGTTTGCGTTGAAAATCTCCGAAGGATGGTGGGCGGAGCATGTGCTGATCCAACTCTTCATGCGATACGATTGGCGGAGATTGTGGCGCGTCTGGTACGAAACTTCTTGATTTTAACGTGTGTGTCATTCGTTGTTTCTTTAGCATTTATAATAAGTAAAATATTATAATTTCTTAATTTTTTTAACAATATGTTCATCATCTTTATCGGCATATTTTTGATCTGTGAATTCAAAATCAATCAAATACAATTTTTTTGTATTGGGATTTATAAGGATATTTTTGAAACGCAGATCATTATGATAATATCCTAATTTAACTAATCTATTATAAACTACAGCGATTTTATGAATAAATGAATCGCAATCTTTTTCATATTCATAACAATATTGTTCTAATGATATACCAACATTTTTTGTTTTGATTGTTAATTTATTACAATCATAATGAACTAATTCAGGTATGAAACTTAATTTTTTATGATGGGCTAATAAATAAAAGAATAATTCATTTTGAAACATTTTAAAGTCTTTTTGTTCATAATTAGATGTAACATAATTTTTTGATATTTTTACAGTTTTCATATATATAACATATATATATATAATTAATCATAGTTATCTGGTAATTCTTGTTCTTCATCAAATAATCCATACATAGTATTTTCGGTATTATCTTTATCTTCATCAAAATCATCAATATCATATGATGATTCGCCTGTAAACTCGCCTTCTTGCGGCGATTGTTCTGGTAACAAAGGTAATGTTGGTTCTAAATCGGATGGATTATCTATAGGTTTATCAGATTCATCTAAATATTTATCATAAATAGATGATAATCTTTGTTGTATTTCTTCTTTTGTAAGATCTGCATATTTTTCACTTGAAACAAGTTCAGATGCTTCTTCGGCGTGCTCTTTATACCAATTACTTTGACCCATTGCTTGTTTGACCATTGTGATATATCTTTCATCTGTAGTAGATTCATCAAGTTTTTTGATGCGTGTTTGTTTTTCTCTTTCTTTTTGTTTTGCAATTCTTTTTTGAAAGAGAGTTTCATCTTTATTTTCGTATATCCATTGAACGTCAAAATGTTCGTAAAACATATTTGTGATTAGATCTATTAATAATTCAGAATAAACTTGAATAGATATTTCGACTTTTTCATAATCTCTCATTTGCAATGAATTAAATAATGGATTTACATCATTAATTATATCAGGTTCAACTTGATTAAGAGTATTTATAATATTTATAATTTTGGTTAACATTGAAAGGAAGATATTATTTAAAATATCTGAAATATCGGTTTTATTTAATAGAGTATTTTCTACACCAACTAAAAGGTCTAAGTTTTCAAAATAAGGTAATAATTCATTGTATAAAAGATCAATAGATTCTGAAAATATTTCATCTTTATAATGATTAAATCCGGAATAAGAATCTTTTATTTTAATAAAATATTGATTATGAAGTAATAAATGTGTAGTATTAAACTCTTCTGATATGCTTTCATCTAATTTCCATTCTTTAGGAAAAGTATAATTTCTTTTATGATCACTAATAATAATTTGTGATAAAATATATTTAATTTCTTTCATATATAATTTTAATTGTTCAAAACAATCTATATTAAATATTCTTTCAAAAAGTTCATAAAATATATCGGGATCGATTTTAGATTTGACATCTAATCCTGATTTGAAAAGGTTTAATATTCTTTTAGATTTATCATTTGTTAGAAATTTTGTTTCAGTTATAAATGAAGATAAATCTTTCATCATTTCATGATTTTGAAGTATTATATCTGAAATATATGAGTTTATTTCATCTTTAAAAATATTCGATTTAGTGGTTGATTTAAGGAATGATTCTATTCTATCATTAATATTAATTATAGGGTGTTGTATATCTTGTTGTATAAAACTTGACAAAATTGTATTTGAATATGATTCATAAAACTGTAAAAATCTTTGATTAATATAATCGATAGATTCAATGTTAAAGTAATCTTTTGAATGAGGTAAAAAATTAAGATTATAGTTTAATGAATATTTTTTATGAATAAAATAAATAATTTTTTGTAAATTTTGAGGATTTGATGCAATTTCATTAAAGTTTAATATTTTATCACTATCAATATATTCTGGTATATCGCTATTCCATAAATATTTCATTATAGAAAAGTAAATAAAATTATCATTAAAAATGTTTTTATCAATTTCATCTTTAAAATTATATTTATAAAGTGAAAATAATTTTTTACATTTGTTTTGAACAATATCTTTTTTATTAGTAGGAATATCTTTATTTAATTCTTCATAAGATGGAAATAATTGTACAGGTTTATAAAAATAATGTCTTTTGGGATAAGTACAAAGTAATGGTGAATCATAATTTTGAATATTTTGATGAATAAAATTATTACATATTTGTGGATTATTAAAGCATGGTTCAATTTTTAAATTATCTCCAATATATAATTGTAATAATTGCGGTATAATATTATTTCTAATTTTATAGAATGATAATTGATCCATTTCTTTTTTAGATTGATTCCATCCATTACTTGTAAATATATTGATAGCGGAATCTTTTTTATCAGTTGTTTCTAAAAATCGAGCAATTTGATTATTAATAAAACCGCTATTTTTTTGAATACCATAACAAGTTATAGTATATCTAAATAATCTTAAAAATGATTGATTATTTAATATTTTATATACTTTTAATTTAATATCTTTGTAGATTGGTTTATTACATTTATCAAATGGTGATAATAATGATATATTTTCTACTAAATATCCTTTAAAACTTTTAAGATAATAAATATAATATTCTTCTTTTTTTTCTTGAATAAATGTATTAATGGATGAAATAATTTTATTACTTTGAAGTGGTTTATATGAAGACCATTCTTGTTTGGTATAATTTTTACTGGTCAATTTAATATAATTAAAATGATCATTTGCCCTTTGATATAGTGAATTAAATTGAGGTGATATTAAATACATTATAGTATATTTAAATTGATCTATAGGTGATATAAGTTTATATTTTGAATCTTGTGATAAAAACATATTAAAATATTGCCATATAGATATTTTTGGATATTTTTGAGAATATTTAGTTAAAATAGAAATGATTATTTTTATATATTCAGAATTAATATCATTTAATTTACAATTATCAAGTTTTGTTAATAGTTTTGAATCTATATTTTTGCTTGAATAATATGAAGGTATGCTTGTTTGTGAATAAAATAAAATTAAACACGAAATAGTAATTAATTGATTATTACTAATTAACATTTTTTGAAATTGTTGAATATTTTCATCTATTTTTTTTTTATCTTTTTTAGGATCATAATTTTTAAATAAATCTGATATAAATGGATGATTTTTGCTATCACTTACATTTAACATTTGATATCTTTTATTTGCTAAAATATCATTATTAATAATATTTTGTATCTGTATAATTTCATAGATATGATTGTCTTCAAATTGATAACCTAAAGATCCACATATATTTTTAATAATTTTAACCCATTTAGAATTTTCTTCTAAATATTTAGTAATTTCTTGTAGTTCTTTTTCTTTAATATCAGAATCATCAATTTCGGCTCTAAATTGTAATGGTTTATCATCATCACCGATTCCTTCATAAATAGAAAACTCTTCATTAACAAGATATTCATTGCATACTTTGCAATAAATATTTCCATCATCAGGTTCATCGCCAAAGATTGAGATCATTGATTTGAAGATATCTATATCTTCAGATTTACATAAATATAAGTAATGTTTGCAGAGACATTTTTTATTATTATTTATATTATATAAATATTGTTGATCTTCATCTTTTTTAGGTGATCGTGTAAATAAATTAATATAATTAATTAAATGATTATTTCTAATTGGTATATTTACAATTTTTAATATATAATTTAAAGCTAATTTTGATTTTTCTTCAATTGTTAATTGTTTCTTTTTTAATAATTTTATTTTTCTTTTTTTATTAGATACTTTTTTAGAATATATTTGAAGATATTTATCAATATTCTGATTTAAATATTTTTTAATAACATTTTTACAATCAAAATCTAATAATTCATAATGGATATTATATTTTGTAAATAATTTTTGAATATCTTTTAAATTATAACATTTCACGGGATTATTTTCTAAAATATATTTTAAAATATCCACTTTTCTATGAATATTTGAAGATAATATATCATTTAGATCGGATTCATTTAAAGAGGTATTAAATCTATGTAATGTATACATATTATTTTCAAGATTGATGGGTAAAGTAGTTTTATCAATAAATCTGGATATAATATTTAATGGTATTTTTGAGTCTTGATTTAATAGGGATTTTTTTAAAAAATTTTCAAGAATACTTTTTTCATATATTGTAAATTTGGTATTAAATGTATCAATATTATAAGAATATAACATTTTTGACTGTGGTTCTTCAATTAATCCATGAATATATAATTTTTCATTAGATGAAACTTCTTGAAAATTGGTTTCATGTGTTTCTTGATTTGTAAATGGTATAATTTGTTTATTACGTGCATTTAGTTCAGATAATAAATTAGATTCATTATCTTCTTTCAAATAAATACCATGATAATTTATAGTTTCTACCATATTAGTATCGGATGATGATTTAAATCTATCTAAAAATGTAGATATAAGATGCATAGATTCTGAATAAGAATTATTTTCATTAAAAATATTTTCAATTTCTTCTTGCTCTAAATAAGTATCTATTTGAGAAGTAGTAAATGGAATTAACCATTTTGGTAAAATATTATTATTTACTTGATATAGTTCTTTTGAATCATTTTTTTGTAAAGATAATTGATATAAATTATTAATAGTATTCCTTAAAGAGATAATTTTGATATCATTTTCAGAAATATCCATGACATTAATTAATTTTGAAATAAGTTCTTCAATAATAATAAATGGACTATATTCTTTATTTTGATCATCAATTAATACTGTATTTAATTCCATATTCGGATATACATTTTGTGTTAATTTAAGGAGATTATTTTCTTTATCAAAGTCTGTATAAGATATAGGTTTTATTTTCTCAATATCAATAATTTCATAATCTTCGGTTTTAAGTATTAATGTATTTTCATCTTTTAATAAAATACCATAAGTTTTAGAATCTGAATTATCTTTTAGAAATAATTTATCATCTTCTATTTTTTCAATACTACAGAGTATTTCTTTATAATCATCATTAATCTTATAAATAAATAAAAATAGATCGTTATGTTCTAATGATTCAATTTTATATTCATAAATTATATTTTCATTTTCGGGTATAATTATTTGATCCATGTCTTCAGAAATGATAAAACTATCTGAATCTTCCATAATTATATATAATATGATAGAATATAATAAATCTTGAATTAAACGATTTAAAAGTATAAAAAGATAAAAATATAAATGGAAATTAACGAATATCTTAATTCTGTGAATGATTTATCTGAATTATATAAAATAGATAATGTGAAATGTTCTAAACAAAATGATTTATATATTTTAAAATATGAATATAATACTTTAAATAATACAGATTCATGGAAAAAATATTGTAAAGGATTAATTATCAATAAAAACAAAAAGATTGTTATGTTACCCCCTATGAAAGCAAATGAAGTTTATTTAAATGACTTAAATAAGTTTAATTTAGATGAAATATCATTTGAAGAATTATTAGATGGTATTATGATAAATATATTTTATGATATAAATCAAAATTGTTGGAAAATGTCAACAAGAAGTCAAATTAATGGTAAAAATACATGGAAAGGAGGTAATTTTGAAGAATTGTTTAAAGAATGTTATTTTGATTTTAATTACGAAAAATTAGATATAAATAAAACATACTCATTTTTGATGAAACACAAGAAAAATAGAATAATATCCCCTATAATAAAAAATATGATCATATTAGTTGAAGTTAGAGATAGTAATACTTTAGAAAAAATAGATTTAGATAATATTGATCTTGATTGTGAAAAAGTTCAAAAAATTGCATATGATAATATGAGAGAAAATATATTAGATAATTCATTATTTTATGGAATTAAAGGTTATACTTTTTATTACAAAAATAAAAGATATAAGATAATTAATAAAAATTATAATCATGTTAAAGATCTGAAACCAAATACTAATAATTTACTTTATGCATATTTATGTATAAAACAAAATAATAATCTTAAAGAATATTTAAAATATTTTTCTGAAAATAAAGAAGAATTTAAAAAATATCGTAAAATATTATATTCGTATACAAGAAAATTGTATGAATATTATAATTCAGTATTTATAAAAAAGACATTTAATAGAGTTAATCTTCCATATGAATATAAAACAGTTATTTATGATTTACATAAAATATATATTAATGAAAATAAATATATAGATTGGAAGGCTGTAATTGATTTTGTGAATAAATCAAATGTAAAATTAATAAGTAGTAATTTGTCTTTATTTTTAAAGAGTGTTTGAAATCGATTTTATTATTTCATTAAATTGACTAATAATTTCATCAATGCATTCTTTTATATTATTTAGAAGCATATCTGTTTTTTGTTTGATTGAATATTCCATTGTTTTTTTATCGCGAAGGATAGAAAATATCATAATCATAACATCTTCTAATGGGTGTGTTTTTTTAGATCCGCAAAATTGTATAAAACTATCATCTGTTATATTATATCTTGATATATATGCTTGAATTAAATTAATAATTGTATAATCTTGTTCATTAATAATTAATTCAAATGTAAAATCAGATGTATTATTTAATGAAATAGATGTAGGTGATTTAACTAACAGATTATTTACATTTTCTTTAAGAATAATCAAATCGTCGTTAATAATAGAACATGCATGTAGTAATAGATCTTTATTATCTTTATAATGTTGAGATTCTATTGTAAATAAATAACTGTAAGCTTCATTATATTTATCTCTAAGAAAGTATCTCTCACCTTCTTCAATTTTTAAATGATTGATAAAATCGGAAATTTTATCTTCTGGTATATTTTTAAGTTTAGTTTTTTCTTTTACTACAGATTCAAATTGTTTTTCATCATGTTCAAAAATATAGACGGCATTTGAAACGCTTTGCCATCTTGCATTTTCTTTTGCAATAGATATTGATGGAACACCATATAAATCGATATCTTCAACCAGATTTGTACTATTTGTATTTTTTAGTTCTGTAATTAATGGATAATTGATATTTCCTCTAAACTCAAATGGTTTAAATATCTGTTTTTTAATTTTATCCGAAAGAGGAACATCCATATTATAATTTTCTGTATTTGGAATTGATAATTTATTATCTAAATCTTCTTTTTCAAAATCAGAGAGATCTTCATAATTTTTAACTTTATGTTTTAGTTCATCATTTAAACCATATATATCAAAATTTTCTGCAGTAATAAATTGATATGGTAATTCAGATGTATGTGATACTTTAAGTCTAAATAAGTAATCTTTATGATAATTATCTGGATTAATATATAGAGGAATTAAGCCAAGCCTATGAATTAAATATTCATTATGTAAAGAGGTATTATTACTGCGAATAATAATATCTCTTTTTATATTATCATCTATTCTAAAAGCAACACTCGGAATAGATGATATTAATGTTCTTCGGATAGCATTTACAATTGATTTATCAAGTCCAAACTTATCATTACCTGCTATACGAAATATTAATTGATCATCTTTTTTTGAGATAGTTTGAATTGAGACAGTAAACTTAGATTCCATAATATAATACTAATATTATCTTTCTTTATGTATATTCAAATTTAGTTTAAAAATCAAAAACAAAATATAATTTTTAGTATTATAAATGGGTGATATATATATTAGTTCTCATTGTTCTCATTGTAAAGATTTATTAATTGGTATTCAGAAATATGATTTTCTTTCTTCACAATTTAAAATTATTAATGTAGATTTAGGTCAATATCCAGATTATATTCAACTAGTCCCTTCATTAGTATTAAATGGTCAATTAATTACTGGACAATCTATATTTAAATATTTTTCAGAATTAGTTGATTCTTATCATCAACAAAATAGTCAAACTCAAGAAATTAAAGTAGAGCAGAAAAATGATATTATGGGAACATATGAACCTAAAAAAAATATAGTGAATGGTGAAGAAATTATTGAATATGATGGTTGGTGTTCTAATGGAAATTGTTTAGATTATTCAATGATAACTGAAAATAATGATGATTTTACTAAAGGAATGCATGAATTTACAACAAGTACTTCTTTTTTAGATGGTTCTAATGAAATATCTTCTAATGAAACCAGAGTTCCATTAAATAAAGATGATACATATAATAAATCAGATAAACAAAAACAATTTGATTCTGACTATGAACAAATGATGTCAATTAGAAATTCAATAAAATAGTTGCGTATCAAAATAAATATATTTATCTAATCAAAATTAATGAACTCTGAGGTTACTAAAGAATGTATCAATCTATTTGAAAAGTTTTTAACAGATATTATTAAATCATTCCCAGAATATAAATCACCTATTTATAATTCATATGAAAATATTATGGTTAGAGATAATACTAAAAATGATATTAAAGAATATCCTGAAATTATAAGTTTTCTTAAAAAAATCAATGCTGTAGAAAAATTAATAACAGATAAAAATGAGGAAATATTTGTAAAAGACATTTCTTTAATAGAAGGTATTTCATTTAAAAAAGTTTGGTCGAGCAATATTAGTGAAAAAACAAAAAAGAAAATATGGAAATATCTTCAAACATTTTCCATGATTAGTATTACATATCATTCAAATGAAAACTTGCTGAATGTTTTAGGAAATATGAATGATGAAGATACAAAAGAAAAACCAAAGCTTAAAAAAGAAGAAAAAGAAAAGATCGAAAGTCTCAAGAAATTATCACAAGATGTTTCCAAAACTGAATCAAATGGTTTATTTGATGGATTAGATGATATTCCTGGTATGGATATGTTACTTAATTCAACAATCGGTAAGGTTGCGACTGATATAGCAAATGATATAAATATGGACGAAGTAATTGGAAATATTGATGAAAATGCTGATCCTATGGAAATGATGACAAATATAATGCAAAATGGTAATATTGGAAAAGTATTTAGTAGCATACATGAAAAAGTTGGAAGTAAAATAGAGTCTGGAGAACTAAGTCAAGAAAATCTTGTAAATGAAGCACAGGGTTTTTATAAAGATATGGAGAATAATCCACTATTTAGTTCAATGATGAATATGATGAATCCTCAAAATATGCAACCCACTGAAAATAAATCATCTGAAAATAAATCATCTGAAAATAAATCATCTGAAAATAAATCATCTGAAAAAAAATAAATATTAAAATATAAATAATATTAATATGATACAAACTCCATTTTGGTCTAATAATATTAATGTCTTATATCAAAAAGATTCATTTTTAGAAATATTTCCATTTAGACAATATGATTTAGTTCGTAAATTGAATGCAATTTTCCGTTTATCGATCTATTATGCAATATTTATGATTTTATATAATAAAGATTATAATAATTTATATGTTCCAATTATATGTGGTGTTTTAACATATATTATCTATTACAGATATAAAGATACATATACTGATTATATTCAAACAGCATCCATGAATGATCAATTAGACGATATTATTAAAGTTAATGATCTTCAAAGTTCTTGCAGAGTTCCTACTAAAAATAATCCATTCATGAATCCACAATTAAATGAATATAGCAATGATAAATTACCACAACCTGCTTCATGTCCATCTTATAATAATAAAGGGGTTCAAAAAAGAGTAGAAGATCTTTTTGAACAAGGATTATATAAAGATTTTAAAGATGTATTTAATAAAAATAATTCACAAAGACAATTTTATACAGTACCTGGAAAAACTGTACCAAATGATCAAGGGAGTTTTGTTCAATGGTGTTATGGTTCTCCTCCAACATGTAAAGAAGGTAATGGTATAGCATGTACAGTGAATAATAATTCGGGTGGGTCGCCGGGAGTTCCAGCTCCATCATAATAATTTATTAATAATTTCTTTAATAATTAATCTTTTTTATATTTTATAATTAAAAATAAAATATAGCATTTAATATATGACTTCAGTTGAGCCTGTTAGTAACACTGGATACAGTGGATATATAGCAACAGATCTGAAAGGTGAAGTGAACTCTTCAATAGAGCAAGATGTTTCCAGAAGAGCTGGATTTTCTCTCTATAAAAAAACTAATATCAATGATGATAAATTAGCAATTGATTTAGATACAATGGCTTCAAGAGGCCCCGGTTTATATGTATTAGATAGCATGTATCAAGGAGAATGTGGATTAAAGACTGCTCGTGATATTCAAGTAAGTCAACCATGTGTTAATTTCAATGGTGGAAAGGGGTGGATTGCTGAAAAGGGTTGTTTAGTAGATAATGATACAACATTAAGACAAGAAAAATCCAAATTGACAAATCCGAATAATATTCATCAATTTGTTGAAAGATTTGCAAAAACTACACCTGATTACAAGAAAGGATTTTATGATGTAAATGTTGAGAGTGTTATTCGACCTGGAGATATTTCTTCAGATCAGAGACCATGTAATTCATTATCTGGTGTAAGTATTGGGAATTATTTTACACCTATGATTCCAAAACTTAAAAATGAAGTTCAAGATACTAACCATATTATTCCTGAAGATAGTATGGATGTATGGGTAAGAGGTGGATTACCCACCAGACAAATGCAAAGAAATGCAGATTATTTAAGAAGATGTAAAGAAAAGACTCAGCAATAATAATTATTGATTCCATTCATATGGATTCGATTGTTGAACTCTATTTCCAGGGATATTTGTTGTATTTTGAGCTATAATTTTTTTATCTAATTTTTGAGATAGATATTTATTATCTTCTCCACTATAAATTGGTTTTTGTTGACATTCTTGATAATTATCAAGAGTTTCTAAATTAGTATTTAATCCTAATCTTTTAAATGGTTCTATACAATTCTTTTGTGGATCAAAAAATAAGTTTTCCCATCTATTTGCTGCTATAGCTTTCATTTCTAAATGATCGCTCATTTGTCTGGTATATTCTGGATGAAAAAATCCATCATTAAAATGTTGTATTCCTCTGATTTCATGATTTTCTTTTGGGGAATATTGATCTCCAATATTTTTTGTTAATTTTCTGGTAATATCTTTTAATTCAGAATCAATATCCATTAAAGCTGTACTCTGTAATGGCGCCCCACTTCCCCCCATTTTTTGAATCCGAGCGGTTGGTGCCCATGGATATGCTACAGTATTGTTAAGTTTTGCTTCATTTAATCTATAAAGACCGGGTCCCATAGATACATTTTCAGGTGTAGAATTATTTGAAAGACTATTTACAATAACATCATTCATTATATATATATCTACTATATTTTATTTATTAAAATACTTCTTCTCCTAATGCTTTTCCACCCTCAAGTAAAAATCCTATTAAAAAATATTGTAAAAATGGTAATAATCCTAAGAAACAAAAGAAAATACCAAAATATTGACCAAATTGTAATTCTTCAAATAATGGTGTTTCTTCTTTATTAAAATAGACCAATATAAATCCCCCTAATGCTAAAAAAGTTACACTATATAATAATATTAAGACTGATGCAGATACTGAACCAATTGTTAATCCTGCTCCGATTTTAACAATTTCCATGAAAGGTAAATTACTCGATTTACCTGCTTTATGTGCATGTTTATGTTTTTTATGCTTCATATAATATAATATTTAAAAAAAAACTCATATATAAAATATATATATATATGGAAAATAATTATTATTTAACAGATAATTTATTCATAAATAATAATAAAATCAAATATTTGTCAAAAAATAAAGAAAAATGTATTACACATTTAAACTGGCATCATCATTTAGCTGAACTTGGATGGAAAAAATTATATAAACAATGGATATTAAAATTAAATAAATTAACTCAAAATAAATATAAAAACTCTCCATTTGGTTATATTGACTGTGGCGAAGAGGGTAATTGTTTATTTCATTGTATTGCATTTGCTAAAAGTGATTTACTTCAAAATAAAATATATACACAAAAAGATATTCGTAATATACTGGCTGAAAATTTAACACAAGAATATTTTCAACAAATTATTGAAATATATAGAATTATGAGTATTTCAGAAGATTTTAGTGAAGAATGGGATCCAAATAAGATAAATACATTGGATGATTTTAGAAAAGAAATTATTTTAGGAGGTAATAATTATTGGGGAGATCATATTATTATACAATTATTATGTAAGATTTTAAATATTAATATATTAATATTAAATACTAATTTATTTGAGGGCATTTATGAAAAATATAATTATTTTCAAGAATATAATGAACAAAATGATACAATAGTTTTAATATATTTAGATGATAGTCATTTTCAAATATTAGGTCATTATAAAGATTCAATGATTCACTATATATTTAATGATAAAAATCTACCATTAGAAATTAGATTGTTTTTTGGTTTATGATAAAGAAATCTTTATATTATCTATATATATATAATATGGAAGGTATTATTTTAGGGGGATTACTTTTCGCTGGATACTATATAAATAAAGATAAATCTGATACGCATACAGTTTATCCAAATGTTCAAATACCTAATTTTGAAAATACAGGCAATTCTGTTTATGATCAAACACATTTTAAAGATTCAAAAAATTATGAAATACAGCAAGTAAATCAAAGACATGATGACTCTATCACCGGAGAAAAAAACATTGTTGATTCTATGAATATTTTTGGTCTTCAAAAAAATGTAGGTGAATTAAATAATTCAGATGATTACCTTATTAGTAATTTAAGTGGAGAAAAAATAACAAAAAAAGAGTTTATGAAAAGAGATGATAACACTACCATGGAACCTTTTTTTACTAAAGAAACGCGTAATATTAATTTAGATGATAATAGATTATTAGATGGTCTTCAAGGTGGTGAAAAATATTACAGAAATAAAAGAGAAACGACTCAATTCTTTGCACAAGAAAAAGATTTAGGAAATGTATTTGGAACTCAATTTCAAGGAGCAATTAGTTCTAAAGATAGATATATTTCTGGAAATTATAGAACAAATGAATTACCTTTTGAACAAGAAAGAGTTATGCCGATAGATGAAAAATCTGAAATTAATCAAAATATTGCAATGATATATTCTCAAAGAAACTCAACTGAAAATCGTAATGTTCCATCACAACAAAAAGTTTCTTTTGAAGGAAGGGTTAATCATGGGAAAGATATGAATTCACATAGAGGAATTGAAGGTGAAGTCTTTAAAAACCATGTCAGTCAAGATTATGAAAATACTTCAGATCGTTGGTTAGTTACTGGTGGAGCAACTAAAGGTGATAGAAGAAGAGAAACTCAAATATTACCTGATACAAATAGACAATATGATAATAAACAAATGATAGGTAATGCAGCACCCGTTTCTTTTTCTGGTGATGAAGAAAGACCTATGTTCAGAAAATCAACTAATCAGCAATTAAAAACAGATACATTTAGAAATGCTTCATTAGAAGATAGATCTACTAATGATGATTATAATGTAAATAGTTTTAAGATTTATGCCAATGAAAGAGAAGTCACAACTGAAAAAACCGTCCTTAATAATTTAAAGAGCGATTTTGTTCAGCCTGAAATCGGTATTCAAGACTCTATTAAAAATACTATTAAACAAACTACAATTAATTCAGTCAATAATGGATTTGTAGGAACAAATGAACATGAATTACCTACTAATGGTCTACAAGATAAAGTACGTAATAATTTGAAATCTACTATGCTATTTGATTATACTGGTAATTCTGTATCAAATCTACCTGCTACGACAGCTCAAGATCAATTCTATCGCGCTGATCTAAACCCCAATAAAGAACCAATTTCAAGATTAAGAAATCCAGTAGAAGAAAAGGAGAAATTATCAAATGGTGTTGATCATGTAAATATGGAAATCAAAAAGATTGATAGTGATTATCTAACACAAAGACAAGTCGGATTAGATAAAATATATTCTGAAATACCCTCCGAAAACACCTGTGAATATACTCGAGATAAAGATACCCTTAATAATACAAAAATATCAGATCGCATTGATGGTTCTTTATTAGATCCTTTTAGAGAAAATCCTTACACCCATTCATTAAGCTCTTTTGCTTATTAATTGTTTTTAAATATTCTATTATATATATAGAATTATGAATATTATTTTATTATTTTTATATGGTATTTTCCTTTATATATTATATAAATATTCACAAAATTATGTAGATGGATTTGAAAATCAATTTATATTTCCGGGATTTTCAGAACTTAATTCACAAAATGATATTGAAATTATAGATGTAATTAGACCATTATCATCAGATAATATTATAACTGAAAATGATACTATAAAATCTCCTTCTGATGATTCAGATATTTTACAAGAGCTTGATAAACTATCAATAGATATTAATGATTTATCTGAAAATATAGAAGATAAATTAAATTATATTTCAGAAATGCAAGATGATATTAATAACCCATATTCTGATAATATATGTAATGATGTTAATAATAATGATTGTTCCCCCTTTTTCAAAAAAAATGATAATAATATGATTTATGAAAGTGAAAATAATATTAATCATGAAGATATTCATTCATTAGACGATTGTGCTCGTAATTGCTTTGAAAATATTAATTGTAAAGGTTTTAATTATAGAAAAAAATTAGTTGATAATGAAAATGATATAGGTAAATGTGTATCTATGATAAATACTGAATCAATTACTACTGATAATTTAACCACAAATACTTCTGAAAATATCTATTTATCTTTTTTAAAAGATGAAACACTAATTGATAATGAGTATAATAAAGAAAATGATAAAATAATAGATCCTGAAACATCAAATGATATTTCGGATGATATACATAGTCAATTTGATATACCAGAAGAATCTGATATAAATAAATGTGCTTCTTATTGTTCTATAAGAGATGATTGTTTTTCATTTACTAAAAATCCAGATGAATCGTGTAAGTTTTATTCTGTGTATGATTTTGAACCTGGAAAAAATGAAGGAAATGTTATTTACAGTAAAATAGGTCAGAGTTTTTATACAGATGAATATGAAAAAGATGATGAAGATGATGATGGAGAAGATGATGGAGAAGATGGAGAAGATGGAAATGAAGATGATGGAGAAGGATATACTAATTATTTTTCACAGAATAAAGAAGATTTTTTTGATACATTGTATGAATCAAGTAAAGATATACCAAAAGAAATTAAAGCTCATGATATTGACCTTAAGAATGATATAGTATTAGATAAATTAAAAAAACTAGTAATTAAGTTTGAAGAAAAATATAACAATTTGAAAAAATTAGTTTAATTTAAATCTTTATTATAAATATTATTATTATGAATCAATCTGATTTTAAAGAAGGAAATCATGATAGTTTTATACAATTTTTATATTCTTCTGAACCTAAAGAAAAGGGTTCTATTCAATTAGAATTACCATGTTCAGAAGAAAATAAATCTCAAGCATTACATATCTTTGAACAATTATTAATGATATTCGTTGATGGTTTGAAATATTTTTATGGTGATGAAAATAAAAAAGTTAATGTTGAAAATCTTCAAGAAAAAGATTTTGAAAAAATGAACTTATATTTTAAAAGTCTTAATTTTAAAGTAGATGTTTCTATTTTTAAAAATATGTATGAATATCAATTTAAACATCCAAATTATTTTAAAGATAAAAAATTAATCACTAACGATACTAAATTAAACGATTTTTACTATGAAATATTTAGTAATTCTCAACATATTTATAGAATACAATTTGATTTCTTAATCTAAATCTCTAAAAGAACTTCAGCCAAAATCTTCTTTACATCGTCTGAAATATCATATTTCATCGCATACAATATCAAAGTTCTCTTCCTCCATTTCTTATGACTACACTGCTTCCATTCTTTTAGACCTCCATAATATTTTTCAAACTCATTTTTTGTATAAAGTTTACCATCAAAATCTCTTCTAATTTCTTCATCACTTGAAATCAGAAGATCATTTTCATCAATATCGTGATATTCACGGGGCGTTTTTAATTCTTCTTCTTCTCCATCTTCTTCTTCTCCATCTTCTTCTTCTCCATCTTCTTCATCTTCTTCTTCATTATCATATTCATCCAATATCTTAAGAATATGTCCATTTCCTTCAATCGGATCAGGTTCTCCATGAATCATCTTTGTATCTTCAAAATCATCTACAGAATCTGGATCAGCTGGATGCCAATAATAATATGGACTATGAAGTTCATTAGAATCTTGATTCCAAAAAGGAAACTCTTGTGGTCCATTTTCATAACTTTTAAAATCACTCCCATAATACAACATTCTGATATAAGAATCATTTGTTGTTTTATACATATCTTGTTTCATATGAGTTGCTAGAACTGGCAAGTTTGTCCTTTTATCCATAAGAACAAGTCCACCCAGTCTAATTCTATAAAGTTCTTGCGGTGTCCCGTCACTTGTATGGCGTACATAACCACGATATTTTGCTTGTGAATGAATCGTATCTTCGCTTGCATCAATCCATCCATCATCAATCAGACGGCAAACTACATTCTTATCTAATACGGGTTCATCATAGTCCGGATAAGAAGATAATTCTGCTTCTTCAAGATAGTGGTCATTTACAATATAATCTTGATAATCTGTTTCACTATTCCAAACCCTCTTCCAAAACACCACTTCACTGCCCCCATTGTCTACATAACTCCACTGATTTGGTGAAATATTCAAAGTAAGAGCGAGTGGTGTGAAACATGTATTTATATGAGAACATTCTGTGGTAATCTTCTTCATCAAAACCTTTGAACCAATGCGGATCCTTGCCAAGCATTTTGGGTGAATTATCTCGGAAAAGTCCCATTCTGTGGATCCTGGACCACATTTAGTGCGGACAGTGCGGCATTTCAGAGGAGTGTAAAAAACCATCTTTATTTTTCTTTCTCTGTATTTTTTAAATATGATAAAAAATATTATATGGGCTTCAAATTTGTTAAACTTATAAAGACTAATATTCACGAAGAAGATGCTGCTAATAAACACAGGGGTATAAATATGATAATGAGCGACTTTAATCCATCATCAGGATCTGCATAATTATTCTCCCAACCATTTAATATAGTGTACACTGTATATGTAGGTAGGCCAATGGTTGGACAATTACTACCATGAGCATCATTTTTAGCTTGTCTCAATCTATGTATTTTAGCAACATTTTGTTTATAGTAATCAACTGTTTCTTGATTATTTCCTCTCTTTTCTCTCATGGCGCCATCGCATGCTGTATTTATCGAAGGACAACATCCAAACTCTGTATCTTCGCAAGGAGTATCACTTGCATAATGATTATTCCATTCATGAATCAAATGATCAAGTGATGGACAATTAGAGTGTATTACATCTTTTGGTAATATTTTATACTTTGATACTATATATTTCTTGTAATCCAGGTATCCATTTTTGATTGAACAATGAAAATATATATGACAACATCCATAATCAAAATCATCACAAGTTTTACGGTTAAATGAAAGGTGATTGGGATGACCATGACCAACCAGTCTCGCTGTAATCACAGAACTATAATCATAATCAATTTCTGATGTGTAGTTTACATGGGGCAAAGTATTGTTAAACTCAGGAGTATATACTATTTCATACAGGTAGGCCCCCAGTGCTTCAACAAACAACGTGAAGATCATTAATCCAGCTACAATATAGATTACAATCCATTTCCTTGAAAGACATTTCCAACCCTTTACCTCATCTTTCGATGAAGTGTCTATATCTACATTAATCTCTTCACTTGTAAGTTGTGCCTTTTCATGATCCATTTGTAAGAGTAATAGTGTTTTCTTTATGAAAAAAATATATGAGGATTCAAATTTATAATACAAGATTATTATTATGACTTAATAATGATAAGCAGATAAAGCATTTATAATTATTTCATTTACTTCTGAGAAATCTTCTTCAGAGTTAAGGTATCTTAATACTCTGCGACCCATATCCATTTTCCTTATTGGCGCAGGATCTGGATCAGGATCAGAGCATCGGCAACAATTAAACCCACAACTTGGACAATCCAGAGTACCTGGATCTGGCTCAGGATCAGGATCAGGATCAGGATCTGGCTCAGGATCGGGATCAGGGTCAGGATCTGGCGCAGGATCAGGATCTGGCACAGGATCTGGCACAGGATCTGGCGCAGGATCTGGCGCAGGATCAGGATCTGGATCAGGATCAGGATCAGGATCAGGATCAGGATCAGGATCAGGGTCAGGATCTGGCGCAGGATCAGGATCGGGATCTGGCTCCGGTAATTCATTATTTAGAATGTAATCAATAAATAATTGAGTGTGTTCAAGGACAATAAGTTCAATAGTTCTTTGAAATGGTTTATCTAATTTTGTAAACTTAATATCTGCTTTTTGCATATTAACTCCAATTAAACTATCCATAATTTCATTTGATTCATATCTAAGTGTAAACTTTGTATTACTATATACACCTTTTTTTGTATAACTTTCTGGATTATACTGATTATTCTTCTTTTGTTTATTTTGTAAAATAGTATTATTATATTTGTTCAAACAGAATCCATTTCGAATTACATATATATTATTATCTTCTCCATCAATATATCCATTTGTATATTCATAATCACAGGCAGAAGATAGAATGAATGTACCTTTTATTTCATAATCATTAAGATCTCGTTCAGATAATTGTTTCATTTCTTTTGTATATGACTTTTTCTTTTCTGAAAATGATTTAATAGCATATTTTACATGATCTTTTTCAATAATATATAGTTTTTCTGTCCCTTTCATATAAATATCAATATTAGTAGATGCCTTTTTTTCATCAATAATTTCATCTTTAAGAATTGGTGTATATTGTAAAATACCATTATCTGTATCATTAAAACATATACTCATTCCACAATGAATGAGTCTTTCATTACATGCCAGAGAAAGTTTTTCACGTAGTTCATATTCTATATCTTTGAGTGTATTTTCTCTCGATTCAGTAAGTTCAATGAAAATATTTGTTCCAGTATCTTGGATAGAATATTCTTCAAATAATCTACCTGAATCTAAACTTTCATCACCAGAACCAAGAATAACTGGTTTAACTTGACCATCCCAACCTCTTTCAATAAGATCTTTACCAATCATTTCATAACATACTGGTTCACAATTAGATTTTTTTGAGATAACAATACATTTTCCCCTATATTGACCTTTACTTTGTAAATAATCATTAATACCACTTAAATGAAGAATCCCGGCTTTTCCTCCAAAATTAAACTTTCCATGTTTTCTCGATCCATTTGTTTCACCTAAGAGATTAAGACTCATATCCATAGTTTTGATATCCATTCCTTTACCATTATCTGAAATATACAAAAATCTTTTATCATTATATGTGATAAGTTTTGATTTGATGATTTCTGATGAAGCATCATCGGAGTTTTGATAGATCTCAATAAAATCATCTAATTCTGTAAATGTATTTTCTTGAAATAATGCTTTTACTACACCTCTTGGATCAGTTTGCGAACCAATTGGAGTATATCCTTCCATAATTTATCTTATGATAAAAAATATATTTTTATCAATCAAATTTTAAATATTTATTGTAATTCAAGTATTTGATCTACAGCAGAACTACAAACATCATACATAAACTCAAATGTAAATGGTTCAACTTGAAGATATACCGATGCTTTTTTATGTCTTTCAATAAGATCTATATCACCGATTTTTGTTTGGACGATAGTATCTTTAATATGAAGTGTATTAAATGAATCATAATATGTCATCGCAGATAACCTATCTACAATAGAACTACCTTGTTGAAAATCACAACCATAACCAAAGAGTATATATCCTGTATATGAATAAGGATGAAATAGATTTTTAATTTCATTATAATTTTTATGTGCTCTTTCAATCGCATTTCCCATAGCTTGTTTTTTAAGTCCTTCTTGACATCGCAGATGATTTGTCCCTTGTTTTTTTGCTTCAGTAGATAAGATTGGAATATCATCTATAAATAAAATACCACCATCGGGTTTAATAGAAGATTTAGGATTAGATGTAGTATAAGATTGATTAAAATGTTTAGAAATATCTGTTTGTGGTATAGTTTTTTTAAGGACAATCTTTCTTTCGGGATATTTAACTTTAAGATTTTCACATAATTTTCTCATGACATCTCCAACTTTAAAATCATGAATCTTTGCCTCCAATGTATTGATTGCTTTGCCACCACCATCTCTCGTGTGCCTGATCCTCAATAAAGCCCCTTGCGATGACATTATTGAGAAAGTTAATTCTTTTGATTATATGTAGAATAAAGAGTATATATATTTGTTTTATCATTAATAAAAAATATTATTTATTCTCTAAATCAAATTTACCATAAATCAATCGGTATTAAATCATAAGGTTCGGGATATTTATAAAGAGGATAAATTATCCAAATATATTCTGTCACTTTTTTATTACGATTCTTAAGATTTTTACATCCTTTATAAGTATCATATTCAATTTCTTTTAATATATATCCTAAATCTAATTCATTAAATAATTGTATCATTTGAGATTTAGAAATGATTCCTTCATCATTGTAAGAAAGTATAATATACTTAGATTTTATAATTTTTAAAAGATCTTTCATAGATTTAAGAGCAGATTTTTTATAATTATAATTAGATCGATTCCAATTATCTGGTATTCCTGAAACATCACTAAGATCTCCAGTAATTTCATTTTTAAGAATTATATTCAGCATGAAATAATTTGAACCATATGGATGTTGATTATATGGAGGATCAAGATAAGTTATATCAAACTCTCCTAAAGTAGGAATAAGTGTATTTATATCTTGATTTCTAAAAAAGACTTTACACTTATGATCTTGATCTGAAAATAATGGAGGATCTAATACAATTTTTTTAGTAATTCTAGTTGTAGTATTGTCTTCATTTTTTCCCCCAAAATGCCCGATTCCTTTCTTTTTATGAAAGCCTTTAAAAACACCACTGGTATTTACATTAATCGATGCTTTTACAAGTAATGGTGATATTAAATAATTAAAATATTCATCCGGATAATCATCGATTTTATTCCTGATAGTATCAATAATAAGAGCATTTTCTCTGGTATAAAATGCTCTTTCTCCATTTTGTATATTATCTGTTTCTTTGGGAGAATATTCTTTACAAATGATACCTTCTTTATTAAAGTCTAATTGATTTAATTCTTTGATATAATGTTGTATTTGTAATCTTTTTTCTTCACTTGGTTCTGTAAGATAACATTGATTAATAATATTAGAGTATTCTTCCATATCATTAATGAATAATACACTTGAATGATATTTTAACATTCTTGAAACTACACCAGATCCAGCAAATCCATCAAATGATACAAGTTTATCTTTCTTTAATTCTTTTTTAATATCAATTACGCATTTTTCTATTTCAGAAACCAAACTGCGTTTATTCCCTATATAAGTAATCAATCCAGTGGATAAATAATTATTTTTATTCATTTCTAATATTATAAATATAAATATATTCAAATTTTTAAATCTTAACAGAGTTTAAATTCTCAAAAAATAATAATAGAAACAAATATGGAAGAATTAAACTCTTCAATTTTTACGCAAGCTAAGATTGAATATACAAAACAATTGATTGATACATTATATTTACATATAATAGATGGTATAAAATCAATTTATGAAGAAACAAAAATAATTTATACACGAAATCCAAATAAACAAATTGTATTTATTTTTAGAGAATTATTAGAAAAAGTACCAATTTGGAATAGTGAAATTATAGACACAGAAACTTCAAGAATTATTAAAGTATCTGGTTGTGATTGGTTAGATGATTTAATTACTGCAGTATTTATAAGTCATACTAAAATATTAACATCTATTGGCCCAAATCAATCATTTCAAAAGATAAATGTTACAATTCCAAAAACAACAACATTTGTTCACAAAGTTTATATCAATGTTGCGAGAGAAATATGGAAAAATCCATATTTATTAAATGAAAATGTACCTGGTTATGAATATCAAAAAAATAATAAAGAAATTGAAGAAATTATTAAATCTACTATAGAAAGAACTATAAGAAACTTACTACCAATAAAAGAAATATTAAAAGAACATTTAGAAACAAACGATAATTCTGGTAATAATATATTAAATAATACAAATATCATTAAAAAATTATTAGAAACTATTACCGATATTAAAGAAGATAAAAAAGAGATAAGTGAAGAAGAAGATCTTAAAGAAGAAGAAGAAGATCTTAAAGAAGAAGAAGAAGATCTTAAAGAAGAAGATCTTAAAGAAGAAGATCTTAA
>MDTD01043032.1_pt1 | contig 33926 bp, 36 predicted proteins | sample 811221 | NCBI WGS metagenome assembly MDTD01 (sample SAMN05326646, study PRJNA326480) | marine metagenome | isolation source: seawater | place: Pacific Ocean: South West | collected 2011
CAGGGGCTCCATCCCTCTGCGAAGATATGAGATTGCAAAGGCATTTTTTTCTCGGCCTCTCCGAGGCCCAGATGGGAACCCTAAAGTGTTATGAAAGTCCTCAATAAACCCATCGAGAGATCCTCCACCATGGCGAATATAAGGCACCTCGAAGAGAATGTTCCAATTGTTAGTGATTGCATATTCGAGCATCATGACATGTCTCGTTGTCTCAGCGTCTATCAATAAACGCTCCGAGCCCGTGGCTGCCATGTGCACCGTATTGCTGAGTTCAGATGTCACCTGCCAGCTAAATTGCCCTTCATTAATGTCAGCGGGCGATGTCACCCTTGGAGCACCAAAGTTCATAGTTAGCGGGTTCATATCCCCATAGTTAAGGGGAACATAAGCTGGTTCAGCCCGAAGAATGGTGGGCAATAACCCAAGCATAAGAACTATATGCTTTGGAACGCATCTCGAGCTGAGTACACGCCAAGTCAACAAAATGAGGGAGTATGAGTTTGCTTCCACGTATTTCATATAAGAAAACTAAACCCATTCCTAGACATTGTCTTGCAGCTTCACTAGCACCTTGCATTGTTTTTCCGGGGAACGCAGTCGCTCAAAAACACGCGGCAGATCATTTAAACTTATCACGTCAGTAACCATTCTGCTAGGCGCAATATCTTGGTTGAGCAAAGCGTTCAGTGACTTGACAAAATCAGATTTGTCGTACCCTAAAACCCATTTAATACACAACTCCTTTAGAATCGCGTCTAAAGGTTCTATCTCATCAGTTTTATCGCAAACACCCACACCAACGATTAGCCCCCTGGGGGGAGCTCGTTTAATACATTGCTGCAAGATACCTGGAGCGCCAACACACTCAAACTGGATATCGGGTGCGCTCCCGGCGATCTCATAGAACTGCGCCGTTACATCCCCGTTAGCATCTAGACAAGGTCCAAAATTAAAGTCCTGAATTATCGACATTCTTTCTGAAATACACTCGGCCAAGAGAACTTGCTCTGCCCCAAGCTGACGACACCAGAGCGCACATGCTAGTCCTATAGGTCCGCCCCCGATTACTAAAACTCTCATCCCAGCCACATTCCCTGCCTTATTAACTGCATTTAATCCAACCGACATTGGTTCAACTAACACTGCCTCTCGGTCCTCAAGCTCATCTGGAATTTTTAGGGAAAGCTCAGGACTAACTTTTATATACTCACCAAAGCCGCCGGGGTTTTTACCGAATCCGATAAATTCATCCCCAATGTAAGGCAGGGAAACTATGCGATCTCCAATACTATATTCGCCGTCTTGAACAGCGCTTCCGAGCTCCGCGATTCTCCCGCAAAATTCATGGCCCAGAATTGTATCAGGCGGGACCAAAAAAGGACCCTCCCGTGTCGCATGAATATCTGTGCCGCAAATTCCGCAATATGAGACTTGCATAAGCATTTCGGAGGCGGCGATCTGAGGTATAGGCTTGTCTACCACTCTTAATGGCTCACCGGGACTTGAAAAAACTGCTGCTCTCATATATTTCACAAGTTGCCATCATCGGTTTTCATATCTACCCCCCGCATTTCCAATAATAGAAATTTAACACCATGCCATAATTAGTTGGCCTTGGGCAATCCTAGATTTTCAAGCTTCCATTCTTAAAAAAATGATACCAGTTATTAGCTTTTTTTTTATTATAATTTAGCGGTACAATTTAATTTTTTTGGCAAATTAGCACTGTTTTTTGGTGCCTAGATACAAACTCGCATAGGGTAAACAAATGTTGGATTTTGAACCGATCCTGTCCCAAGCACTTCTCAGAAAAGGTGAACATGGTCTTGAATCCTGGATAACAGAATCTCTTAGCGATGAAAAATTCAAACAGACACCAAATGACCGTATTTTGGCAACCATGACCAAATGTATTTTTCAGGCAGGTTTTGTATGGCGAGTTATTGAAAAAAAGTGGCCCGCATTCGAGAAAACTTTTTTCAATTTTGAACCTCAAAGTATGGTGCTACTCAGTCCAGAGCAGTTGGACCGAATTTCATCCGATAAGAGTATAGTTCGAAATCGTCAGAAGGTTTTGAGTGTTCCTCAGAACGCCGCCTACATTCTAGAGGTTAGTGCCGAATATGAGAGCTTTGCATATTTCGCTGCCCAATGGCCCGACACTGATTTTATTGGATTATGCATGCACATGAAAAAGTTTGGCTGCAGATTAGGTGGCCTTAGTGGCCCTCGGATACTCAGAAAAATCGGAAAAGACAGTTTTATGCTTACCAAAGATGTGGTGTCGGCACTCAAAACCGCTGGCCTTGAAATTGCTGACCACCCTACCAGCAAGTCAGATTTGGTCAAGATACAGAATTCTTTTAACCAATGGCGAGAAAATACTGGCTATTCCCTAACCCAGCTCAGCAAAATATGCGCTTGCTCAAACGGTAAAAATTTTAGTGCGCCAGTGTAGAATTATTAAACTAATTAAAACTTGAAGGTACATTATGACTATTCGAAAAGGCGGCTGCCTATGCGGCCAAGTAAGGTACGTTTTTCACGCTGGTCAACTCGATGCCGTTAGCTGTTATTGCAGAGATTGCCAACGCGTTACTGGCAGTCCACTAACAACGGTAGTGCCTGTCTCTGCAGACACCCTAAAGATCGAGGGACTTACAAACACTTATAGCAATAGGAGTGCTTCTAGCCGAAATGTTACTCGACACTTCTGTCCCAGTTGCGGTTCGCAATTGTTTACTGAAGCGGATATGGTGCCAAGCGTAAAGTTTGTCAAGTGTTCTACTTTAGACGAGCCGTCAGAAGCAGTTACAACAGCAAATTTCTGGGTGTCGTCTGCCGCCAGCTGGGCGCCAATTGACAGAAATATAGCATGTTTTGATGAGAATCCTGTGGGTTAATAGTCTTGGCAGGCCTAGTCTTTCTCTTCAAGCCATGCCATTTGTATTGCCTCTAGAATCTTTTCGCCGCAACGTCCGGCGTCATCATTGAAGTTCTCTAGCTCAAGAACCCATTGACGCAAATCCACAAAATTTACATACCGCGGGTCAACGTCTGGATAGGTCTCGTATAATTCTATAGCAATATCATTGATGTCGGTCCAAATCATTCTAGCCTCACCCCCACCTCATCAGTGACGTTCAGATACCATATTAATGGTGTATCTCGGGATCTCAATAACTAAATCTTCATCTTCGATAATAACCTGACAACTTAGGCGAGAATCCGGATCAACCCCCCACGCTTTATCGAGATAATCATCTTCCAATTCATCGGGTTCAGAGAGAGTATCATAACCTTCCCTGACATGAACGTGACACGTAGTACAAGCACAGGACATCTCGCAGGCATGCTCTATGCGCAACCCAGAACGCAAAGCTGCTTCGCAAACTGTCTCGCCCTTGTTACCCTCAACTACAGCACCCTCTGGACAGATATCATGATGTGGCATAAAAACAACTTTTGGCATGTTTTATATCACTCCATTTCATCAAGATCTCGCCCCACTAGGGCGGATTTGATGCTCGCATTCATTCGCTTGGCTGCAAAAAACTCACTGGCTTCACCGACTTCTTTTATTTTCTCAGAAAGGAGGCGATGATCGGTGCAACTCGCTCGCATGTCCTTTAACTCAAACATCAACGCTCTGAGCTTCTCAACCTCAGAGGTATCAAGGAGATCAGCATCATGTCTCAACGCAGAACCCAAATCTTCTATCATTCGATCTGCATCAACCTGCTGTTCTCGCAGTGCGCGAGCAGCTACATCTGCTCGGCTATTCTTTTGCGAATCTTTCAGCATTTCCGTGATATCGGACTCTGCAAGACCATAAGAAGGCTTGACCTCGATGCTCGCCTCAACAGCACTGACCATATCGCGAGCGCTTACGCTGAGCAACCCATCAGCATCAACTTGATAGGTTACTCGAATCTTAGCAGCTCCGGCAGTCATTGATGGAATATCTTTTAGGGTGAACCGAGCCAATGACCTGCAGTCATTGGAAAGTTCTCGCTCACCTTGCATTACATGAATTACCATCGCTGTTTGGCCGTCTTTAAAGGTTGTAAAGTCCTGTGCTCGCGACACGGGAATAGTAGTGTTTCTATGGATTATCTTTTCCACTAATCCCCCCATGGTCTCCACACCCAGAGACAGAGGCAGCACATCGAGCAATAGCAAATTGTCGGTGGACTGATTACCCACTAAAATTTCTGCCTGCAAAGCTGCTCCAAGCGCTACCACATGATCCGGATTTATCGCAGAAAGCGCTTGCCGACCAAAAAATTCGGAAACATCATGCTGAACAATCGGCATTCTTGTGGGACCACCAACCAAAACAACATCATTTACCTCATCCGATTTAAGCCCTGCATCCCGCAAAGTTCGCCTACATGACCTAAGTGTTTTTTCCATCAGTGGCTTAATTAGCTTCTCCATAGCTTCACGAGTTAACTTTCCAGACCAACCAGAGAAAGAAACATCTACCATGTCGAGTTTTGTGAGGGCTACTTTTGCCTCACAAGCCACCTCTATTAATTCCCGTCTTTTATGCGGGTCTAACACGCTGTCTATTTGAAGCTCCCCCAGGATCCAGTCTGCAATTAAAATATCAAAATCGTCTCCGCCTAAAGCTGAATCTCCCCCGGTGGCAAGCACTTGAAACACTCCCCGAGATAGCTTCAAGATGGATATATCAAACGTTCCTCCCCCGAGATCATAGACTGCAATTATACCCTCGTCAGCTTTCTCCAGCCCGTAGGCAATAGCTGCCGCAGTGGGCTCATTGAGTAGCCTGAGAACTCTTATCCCCGCAAGCGATGCAGCGTCCTTGGTTGCTTGGCGTTGTGCATCATCAAAATAAGCGGGCACGGTGATCACAGCCCCATCAAGTTGGCTTCCCAGTGCTTTCTCCGCGCGCATTGCCATGGCGCCTAGAATCTCTGCAGACGCTTGAATTGGGCTTACCAAACCGATTCGGGTTTTGATCAGCGGCATACCACCATCATGTTTGTCAAAGTCATATGGCAGGTGCAACCCGAGGCCGTCAAGGTCATTCATGTCGCGACCGAGCATGCGTTTTGTTGAAATCAGCGTATTCAGAGGATCGCTAACTGACCTCTGTCGCGCAGAATCGCCCGTGAAGACAATACCATTCTCGCCATAGTTTACTATCGAGGGGACCAAAGTCTTGCCTTGCTCATCACTCAGAACCTCAGGTCCACTGCTTCGCACAGCAGCTACGAGTGAATTTGTTGTGCCCAGATCAATTCCGACTGCTTGTCTGCGTTCATGGGGTTCGGGCGCCTGCCCCGGTTCCGAAATTTGTATTAGAGCCACTAACGAACCTTTTGAGTCATTTTTCAACCAATCAATTTGTCATCAAGCAACTCGACTTGAAGTAGTAGCTTGACAAAGAACTGCATCTTTACCACCGAATTCATTGCTTCATCGTAATTCCCGGCTGTGAAGCTCTCTTTAAAATCAACCTGCAACTCTTCGTATTGTTTGTCTAGGCGCTTCTCCAGATCATTTAGTGCCTCAAATGGCGCTTCAAGTTGCTCTATCTCAGCGAGCTCTTCGCGAAGAGCAATTTGCTGTGTCAAAAACTCAATATCACTGGTGGTTTGATTTTCATCATCAATTTCAATGCCTTGTAACTTCAACAAATATTGAGCTCGTTTAAGCGGTGAAATTAGGGTTGCGTAAGCATCGTTTATAAAGGCAGCTGTCTGCGCCGCTAGTCTCTTTTCTGCATCGACATTGGTCACAAAACGATCTGGATGAAATTGCTTCTGAAGTTGTTTGTATCGAGTTTCTATTAGATCTCTGTCGATATGCCAAGAGATCGGGATAGAAAATAACTCAAAGAAAGACCGCTCACCAATGATTGCGGACATCATTGTTCCAATCTAGACGTGAAAACTTTCTCCACAACCACATTCATCCTTAACGTTTGGGTTTCGGAATTCAAACCCCTCCGTAAAATCAGCCTTTACATAATCCAGCTCGGTTCCATCCAAATAGATCATGCTCTTGGGGTCAACAAGAACTTTGAAACTGTCAAACTCGAAGACTTCATCATCTAACGCGGCGGCATCAACAAATTCCAGAACATAGGATAAACCAGAACATCCCGTAGTCTTGACGCCAAGACGGACCCCGATTCCTTTCTTGCGGTTCTGCAGTGACTTTAACACATGGTCTTGCGCAGCTGGCGTCATAGTGATAGGCATAGTTAATTCAGTCCTGCTGTTGCTTATCCTTTACATCCCGTATTGCGGCCTTGATGGCATCTTCCGCTAAAACAGAACAATGAATTTTAACGGGTGGAAGCGCCAGTTCCTCAGCAATTTCAGTGTTCTTTATCTGCTCGGCTTCTTCGATGTTTTTCCCTTTCACCCACTCAGTTAACAAAGAACTCGAGGCTATTGCAGACCCACATCCATAAGTCTTGAACTTGGCATCCTCTATCACACCCGTGTCGTCAACCTGAATTTGCAATCTCATAACATCACCGCACGCTGGTGCGCCAACCATACCAGTACCCACAAACTTTGACTTATCATCCAATTTTCCGACGTTACGCGGATTCTCATAATGATCGATTACTTTTTCGCTATAGGCCATTCACAAACTCCCTAAATAATATGCTCAGGCATTAGTGGGCTGCCCACTCAACCTGATCTAAGTCTACACCATCTTTGAACATATCCCACAGAGGAGACAGCTCTCTAAGCTTATCAACCGCATGACGAACTTTTGCGACTGTATCATCAATGTCTTTTTCAGTCGTATACCTTCCGATGCTAAATCTTATGGAACTATGAGCAACTTCATCGTTTAGTCCAAGCGCCCTGAGGACATAGGACGGCTCCAAGCTTGCTGAGGTGCATGCCGACCCCGATGAAACTGCCAGGTCTCTTAGCGCCATAATTAACGATTCACCTTCAACAAATGCGAAGCTGATATTGATTATACCCGGGACGCTCTGATCGGGCGATCCATTTAGATAGATTTCTTCTATATCCGAGACTCCAGCCCAAAGACGATCGCGCAATCGGGCAATCTCTGCGGATTCTGCGTCCAACACCTGGCTAGCCACTCGAAAGGCTTCCCCCATACCCACGATTTGATGAGTAGGTAAGGTCCCAGAGCGCATGCCTCTCTCATGCCCCCCTCCATGAATCTGAGCTTCAATGCGAACCCTCGGTTTTCGCCTTACGAAAAGCGCTCCGATACCTTTCGGGCCGTATATCTTATGTGCTGATAAAGACATCATATCAACATTCATAGCTTCGACATCGATAGCCGTCTTTCCAGCGCTTTGTGCCGCATCAACGTGAAAGAAAACTTTGTTACTACGACATATTTTACCAATCGCCGCGATATCGTTCCTCGTACCCAACTCATTGTTCACATGCATTATCGATACAACGGTGGTCTCCGCTCTGATTGCATCAGCAACCATTTCCGGCAGAATGAGCCCTTCCGGATTTGGATCTAGGTACGTAACCTCGAAGCCCTCTCTCTCGAGTTGTCTGCAGGTGTCGAGCACAGCCTTATGCTCGATGTTTGAAGTAATGATGTGCTTTCCCTTGCGAGTATTGAAATGAGCACATCCCTTAATCGCAAGATTATTTGCTTCGGTGGCACCTGACGTCCAAACAACCTCCCGCGGATCAGCCCCGATGAGCTTAGCAACCTCGACTCGAGCATCTTCGACGGCCGATTCAGCCTCCCAACCAAAAACATGTGATCTAGACGCCGGATTGCCGAAGCGACCCGTGGGGGTGAGAAACTGCATCATCTTGTCAGCGACTTGGGGATCAACGGGAGTCGTTGACGCATAATCTAAATAAATTGGTAATCCCATAAACCTTATCTTCCTCAATGAAAAGCTGAATGCTGTTGTTGCCAATTGAGAGTTTGCTTTAGTTGCCTCTGAAAAATTGACTGAGTTTCTTGCCTAGCACCTAAGTCCGCAAGTGAAATGTCGCTTAAGAACTTATTGATTTCTTTGCCTAGCTCGTCCCACAATAAATGAGTTAGGCAAATCTCGCCAGCGTTACAATTGCCCTTACCACCGCATGAGGTCGTGTCAATACCTTCACCTACCGCGTCGATTATCTGGGATATAGAAATCTTTTTGTCGCAAGAACCTAGGCGATACCCACCACCGGGACCACGAACACTCTTAACTAAACCGGATTTTCTAAGTCGACCGAACAGCTGCTCTAAATAGGAGAGCGAAATCGACTGCCTATCTGCAATATGAGAGAGAGGCACTGGCTGCTGAGTTGAATGGAGACTCAAATCCAACATAGCGGTCACAGCATAACGTCCTCGTGTTGTTATTCTCATCTTGTCAGTTCTCTACCGCCAGTCTTTCAAGGTTGCTAGAGATATGTTCTAATACCAGAGTAATTTAGTCAAGAATAGTTGGGCCTCTTTTTCAAACATTCTATTTACGCTGAACAGCTGACAATAGACCACGTAACATAGATACTTCCATCTCATCCATTCTTACTCTCGTAAAAAGCCGCCTCATCCTAGTCATGAGTTGTTTTGGATTATCAGGGTCATGAAACTCAATACCAGTCATAGTTTCCTCCAGATGCTTAAAAAATAGTTCTATATTTTTTGACGTTGCATACGGCATATCCCAGGTGTGATTGGAATGGAATTTATCGTCAGTCTGAGCCAAAGAAGCCATCTTAATCTCATAAGTCAGGACCTGCACAGCAGCAGCCAAGTTAAGGGAACTGTAATCCGGATTAGCAGGGATACAAACATGATAGTGACACTTTTGCAGATGCTCGTTGCATAGCCCACGATCCTCAGAACCAAACAGCAGCGCGATGGACTGGTTAGCTGCCTCCATCCAAATTTTTTCCCCACACTCGCGCGGACTTAGCACAGGCCAAGGAATTCGCCGCTCACGAGCACTAGCACCGATGACCAAACCACAATCCTCAATTGCTTCATCAAGCGAATTCACCACCTTCGCATCGCTAAGCACGTCTTTTGCACCGGCCGCGCGCCAAACTGCTCTGGGCGCTGGAAATTCTCTTGGCTCGACCAGATACAATTTATCTATGCACATATTTTTCATCGCCCTTGCAGCTCCTCCGATGTTCCCTGGATGAGCAGTATTAACCAAGACAATCCGAATATTTTTACGACAATCTACCTGTGACACCAGTTACCCCAAACAATCTTTACGAACCAAAAATTTGATCAGAAGTTTAGCAGAATCGAAGATGTCTGGTACACTAGCCACTCTTAAATACCCTGTTTGGACTCTTATTCTGTGCGACCGATGTGTAACATTGCGCTGCGTGCTGCTCGCGAGGCGGGCGATATGATCGTAAAAGCAGCTGACAATATCGATGGGGTCAAAGTCGATGAGAAAAATAAATATGATTTTGTAACTGAAGTCGATCGTCGCTCGGAAGAACTCATAATAAATCAACTTAGTGCGGCATTCCCCGACCATAGCTTTTATGGAGAGGAAACGGGTTTCAGCGGGAAAGGGGGCAGTCCTTTTGAATGGATTATCGACCCTCTAGATGGAACCACTAATTTTGTTCGAGGAATTCCCCATGTAGCAATTTCCATAGCCTGCCGAATTGATGGCCGACTCGAACACGCTGTGGTGGTCGAACCCTTTCAGAGGGAAGAATTTACAGCTAGTCGGGGGGATGGAGCCATGCTCAACGGTCGTCGGATTAGAGTATCTGGACGCCTTTCAACCAAAGGAGCTCTTTATGCAACTGGCATCCCTTTCAATAGTCCAGCATTTGATGATATCGAAAACTACTTGAGATCAATGCGCGCCTTTGCCAAAAACTCAGCTGGAATACGACGCCTAGGGGTTGCTTCTCTCGATCTAGCCTATGTTGCTGCAGGGCGCATTGACGTTTTCTGGGAAATGCACCTAAAAGCTTGGGACATTGCCGCCGGTGCACTTCTGGTGAGAGAGGCTGGAGGTATGGTTAGCGATTTCCAGGGAGGTGAAAATTTTCTTAACAACGGACATATTGTTGCTTGCACGCCAAAACTTTTTAAAGCGAGTTTAAAGGTTTTGGACAGACATCTGGGACATTTGAAATAGTCAGTAGGCGCATTAGATATGTGTAATCGGCGGTAAACTATGAATCACCAAAAAAGTAAACGTTCTATAGTCCAATATGCTCCGATCATACCGAGAAAATAAATCATAGCTTTCTCTAAAAGAATAAAGTTTGCCGAAATCCATCTGCTGCTTCTCAACAAAATGAAAACCACCAATAAAGTGACACCAACAAAAAACAGCTGGCCAATCTCTACGCCAACATTGAAAAAAAGTAATGCAGGCAGTCTCAAATCATCAGGTAGGCCCAGATCGGCCAGAACGCTCGCAAATCCGAAACCGTGCAGCAATCCAAACAACCCTGCAGTCAATATAGGATATCTCCAAGTAAAACTTAAATGCCCCGTGTAACGATTGCGATGAAGCTCTGTTGCCAGCAATAAAATACTGATTGCGATGAGTGTCTCTACCACGAGGCTTGGCAATCTCAAAAGGTCCAAAGTTGCAAGGCTTAGTGTAATGGAATGAGCGATAGTGAAACCAGTTACAGTGTATATTAGTCGCTTGCCTACCCCCGCAATCATAATTAGACATGTCACGAAGGCGAGGTGATCATAGCCTTCCAAAATATGCTGTATCCCCGCCACAATATATTGGTTGACTATGTCCCAACCGCTCACTTCGGAAAGCAAAGGAATAGAGAGCTTTTCTGGCCCCGAAAATATCTGTTTAATTCTACCATCTGTCGTTTTAAAAATAACTAGGGACGTCAAGGCCGGATTAATTTCCGGATAAGAGAGAATAACTGATAAATCTTTGAGATCTTCACCACACTGGTAATAAACACGTCCATTTAGACGGGCATTTGGCAAGCCAGTTTTTTTCTCTGCATAAGGCCTAGTGCACCCCAGACCTTTCAAGCCAATTATTGGTTCTTGCCCTGGCAAAAGCACAGGCGGAATCTTCCATTTAAGCAGATAATTTCCTGGTTCACGCTCTACAATATCTATAAAAACTGGTCTGCCCTCATGGCTCTCGCACATGATGCACCAAAACGTCGTGACGAGAAGAAGTTTACGTAATATCATTCGTCATGCACTGTAATGCGATATTTTTCTATTAGTTTGCTAATGGCTTCCCGCTGTACTTCTCTTGATTGCTGGCGCTGAGCATCTGTGACGACCGCGGCCATGAGCTCATCGAATTTAGGAACAAAGCTTTTTGTTAATTTTTTGAGCAAGACCAGGTGGTAACCGTGATCAGAGCGCACAGGTCCTTGCCAACTAGGCGTTGGACTCAAACCAAATATCTGCCTTTGAAAGGGTTCCCCGAAGTGACTGGCCACTTCGACGTCGGATCTTTCCGCATAGTTTCTATTATATAAAAATCTTTCACCGAATCTTCCTGCCTGTTCAAACGGAATCTGGAGATTATTCAATTCATTCTGGGTATCGATTGCTAATCGTTCTGAAGTGGATTCATCCCGTCCATCAAAGGCAAAAAAAACATGAGTGAACGTCACTTCAGCAGGTACGCGATAATCTTCCCTATGTAATTCATAAAACTGTTCTAGCTCGTCTCGATCAAGGGGTAAAATTTCATCAGAGAAGCCTTGCGAGATATATTCCATTTTTTGGATTAGACGACGACGAATAATCTCGTCGTTTTTATCCAGTTGCATAGCCATGGCTTCGCGAAATAGAACTTCCCCACGAACGTAGTCTCGAATCAAACGATCCTTTTCATCCTTATTGAGGTTGGCTAGTACTTTAGCCGCACCCTCTGGCTGAAAAACTCTGGCCTGTGTCTGCATAAAATGCAATAACCTAGATTGGTCAACTACTATTTCATACCCCTCATCCAGCGCAGCCTGTGGAAGCATCACTTTAGCCAGGAGGTGAACTACCAATCCGATAGCCAAAAACTGGACAAGCGGCTCAGAAATTACTGTTCTCATAGGCGTAAACCGTCCATTTAAATCCTCTCTCTAAGTAATAAAGTTTTTGTTACATATGGAAAGCATATAATTTACAAAATTTCCCGCACCCCAAAAGCGAATCAGCCTCGTCAAAGTCAGAATGGCAGATTGACTTACTGAGTGCCACTAAATGCAGCATGCACCAACATTTGTATCGATCGCAGTCTCTATTTAGGGTTTAAGGATTATAGCGATTAATTCTAACGGGATCCTCTAATAGATCGAGATATAGTGACATTGTGATCCGCACTTAGGTGTAGAATAGCAAGCTAAAAGATTCGGGATGATCAGCCCGTCAAACAATAATAGTTATAGCAAAGAATTTGGGAGCAATGGTAATGAATGCAAAAGACAATCAGAGAGCGATTGATATTCTCAACGGTATTATGGAAGCAGAGCTAGCCGGAGTGGTGCGTTATTCTCACTATTCGTTAATGGTATATGGTTATAATCGCATTCCAATAGTTGACTGGATGAAAGCGAATGCCAATGAAGGCCTCCTTCACGCGCATAGAGCTGGGGAACTCGTTACGATGATGGGCGGACACCCTTCGCTGAAGATCGGCCCACTGCTGGAAACCGAAAAACATGATATCGGCGATATTCTTAGAGAAAGTCTTGAGCATGAAAAATCGGTGCTTATTTTGTACAAAGAACTTTTGAACTTGGCAGTGTCAGCAGACGATATTCTTTTGGAAGAATATGCGCGAGAAATGATTACGGCTGAGACACTGCACTCAGATGAGGTGAATAAAATGCTGCGAAGCCCGGGAGCACTGGAGGTATACAAACCTTAGGAGAGTAGCAAAATCATATCGAGTCTTCCCGAGCCGTTTTGGTAGTTGTTCAGGCTACTTACTGGTTTCTATGAAGGCGCGCTCAATTACGTAGTGACCCGATCGCCCGCTTCGAGACTCCCAAAAGCCCTTTTTGCTGATCATACCGCAGAATTCTTTGAGCATGCTTGGACTGCCACAGATCATGAATCTGTCATCATTAAGTTTAGGAAAAGGTAAGTTAAGATCAGTGAATAGCTTTCCGGATCGGACCAAATCAGTTACACGGCCATTGTTGCGATAGGGCTCTCTGGTTACAGTAGGATAGTAGATCAGCTTTTCTCTGACCATATCGCCAATTAGTTCGTTTTGAGGCAAAATCTTTTCTATGTAGTCCGCATAGGCCAGTTCCGAGATGTGCCGTACTCCATGGGTCAGAATTACCTTATCAAAACTTTCGTAAATGTCTGGGTCCTTGATAAGACTCATGAACGGTGCAAGACCAGTACCGGTGCTTATCATATACAGGGTGCGGCCTGGCAACATGTTGTCAGCTACCAAAGTCCCGGTTGACTTTCGACTTACTAAAACCTCGTCACCGACCTTCAACAATTGCAATTTGGACGTAAGCGGCCCGTCTGGCACTTTAATACTGAAGAATTCCAGCTCAGACTCATAGTTGGCGCTCGCAAAACTATATGCTCGCATTAGTGGCCTAGTTTCGGACGGGAGGCCGATCATTGTGAAATGGCCATTAGAGAACCTAAAGGACTGGTCTCTTGTGGTTCGAAAGCTGAACAGTGTGTCATTCCAATGGTGAACGCTGATTACACGCTCAGTCATCAACGCCGACATATTCTCAACTCCTTCAAGGTAGGATCTTCGCCATGGCGGCTCAAAGTCCTGGGGTTCCGCGCGCACTAAAACTGCAGTTGTGCGAGCTATTTAAACTGGGTAGCAGAAGTCATAAGATCCGCATTTAAAAAAACTACACCGATCAGAGTCATATCCAAATGCTATCCACCCAAAGTTAACGCTTTTCATTTAGCAATCGCACTAGGGACTCATAATTTTGAGGACCTACCAGTCTATGCCGAAGCTGTCCCTCCTCATCGATAATCAACGTTTCGGGAAGTACATTCGGTCTGTCTAGTTCCCACAGCACTCTAGGATCTTCCAAAAGATTATTAAACTCTATGCCCAGATCTTGTGTTTGCTTGATTAATTCATCCTCGGTAGCGCCATCAAAGTTAACTCCCAATAGAAGATATTGATCCTCATAATCCAAAGCGAATCGATTAAGTTCAGGGATCTCATGGCGGCAGGGTGCGCACCAAGTTGCCCAATAGTTTATAATCGTCCATTGTCCCTCGGCGCCACCAAAGCTCACAGCTTCTCCATTTTGAAGCAAAAAATCGCGATCGATCTGGCACGAAGTTAACAGGAAAAGAATTGCGATGAACTTAATTTTCAAAGAGTTATTCCCTAGCTGCCAAATTTTACTTTCGATACGTGTCTTTCTGTTTCTTCGGACCGCTGAATGAGCGCAAATTCAAATAAATTCCAATCTAGACGGCAAAAAACAATTTAGCCGGACTGCTCTAGCTCCAATATCAGTTATAGTCGGGCTATTAACGCAGCGCATGGTAACAGTAAAAAACAAAAAATAAAGCAAGTAATGCGTATTGGACTTTATATTCATCGGAATGCAAAATAAACCATGTCTCTGCAAGTATGTCGCAGCCAAAAAGCATAGTGGTATCCCCCTTCTGCCTCTCGAATAGTGTATAGTTGTTAGAGTGTGGTCTAAAACTTCAAATATTATCGTAAAGAACCATGTTCGTTATCTATCATAACCCGCGCTGTTCTAAATCGAGGCAGTCTTTGGCGCTACTCCGCGATAATGCGATTGAACCGGTAATAGTTGAATATTTGAAGGAGCCCATTACTAAACCCCAACTCAAAGAGTTACTCGAAAAGCTAGGCCTTGAACCAAGAGAATTGCTACGAAAATCAGAAAAGGAGTTCAAAGACCTCCAACTTTTAGATAAAAGCCTGAGCGATGACATTGTCATAGACTTTATGATAAAACATCCGAAATTGATAGAGAGGCCCATCATAGTCAGAGGCGACGACGCGGTGATCGGAAGACCAGCAGACAACATTTTTAACTTAATGAAATGAAGAGCCCTTATATTCTAATTGTTTACTTTAGCCGAAACGGCCATGTGCAAAAGCTTGCGCAAGAACTAGCGATTGGCGTCGAGTCAGCGGGCATGGCTGCTGTAATGCGAACCGTTCCTCGCGTATCAGCAGTCTGTGAATCGGTAGCCGAAGATATTCCAGAAAGCGGTCACATATTTTGCGATAATGATGATTTGATTAATTGCTCCGGACTGCTTTTAGGTAGCCCGACTCACTTTGGCAATATGGCTTCGCCGCTCAAGTATTTCTTAGATCAAACCTCTGAGCTATGGCTGAATGGTGCTCTTATCGATAAACCGGCAGGTGTTTTCACATCCACTTCCAGCATTCATGGTGGTCAAGAATCTACCCTGCTATCAATGATGCTGCCGCTTATGCACCATGGCATGGTAGTGGCCGGCGTGCCGTATTCAGAAAATGCTCTAGCGCAGACGCGTTTGGGAGGTACTCCATACGGCTCCAGCCACCTAGAATCAGACAAATTAAGCCCTCACGAAATCAATATCTGCCGAACGCAAGGTAAAAGAATAGCAACCCTTGCTCTTAAATTGCTGTAAGCTTCAGAATGGACAGCAAACAAATGCTTAACGCTTCGAGAGCCTTAACGCTTGTAAGTTATTTTAGCCTCCTAATATTGCTAATACTCAATCCCCTTATGCAAGGAGCCCCCTTTGTCTTTTATCTATGGCTAATACCGCTGGCGATCTTTATCCCCGGGGTTCTGAATGGCCATAGCCGCTCTTTGCTGTGGCTGTGCTTTGTAGTGCTGTTATACTTCTATGTTGCAGTGGATAACGTTGCCGGCCCAGCGCCCAGTTTACTAGACCAAGCCGAACTTTTGGCAACAATTGTGCTTTTTGCAACCTGTTGCATTTGGCTGCGCTGCAAGCAAAATAATCGCCCATCAATCGATCAAAATGAATAGGAGAGGATTATGTCTCGTGAGAATAGTTTGTGGCAAAAGTTACTGAGGGGCACAAAATTAATAATAAACTCCTTACGAACTCTGACGAGCTTAATATTCTTATTAGTATTTGTGACTGCGATAGGAGGTCTCATGGGCGCTTTGACAGGCAACAAACCACCTCCTCTAGATGAGAAAACAGCTCTACTCCTGGCACCTCAAGGCATGCTTGTCGACCAAAAAACCTTTATCGAACCTTTGACCGAGATCTTTAATGAGACCTTAGCAAACCGAAATGAGACGTTGGTGAGAGATGTAATAAGAGCTATTGATGCCGCTGCGAACGACCCAAAAATTACTCACTTGATTTTGAATCTAAATTACCTTGAAGGAGGAGGGTTAACGAAGCTCGCAGAAATTGGAAATGCACTGAAGAGATTCAAGTCTAAAAGTAAACCAGTCATCGCGTATGCAGATTATTTTCTGCAGCAGGATTACTATCTGGCTGCGCACGCTGACGAAATAATTCTCGATCCTATGGGCTTTGTTGAACTGGTTGGCTTTGGGGCCTATAGAAGCTACTTCGCAGATGCTATCGAGAAACTTGAAATATCGGCAAACGTCGTTAGAGTTGGTACTTATAAGAGCGCTGTAGAACCGTTCATTGAAAACAAAATGTCAGATCAAGTTCGTGAGGAAACGCGACGATGGATTGGTTCTCTTTGGCGTTTTTACACCGACGAAGTAGAAACGCTCAGGGGATTAGAAACGGGTGGGATTGACAAGGTTATAGACCAAATTATCCCCCTCACTCGAAAAACAAAAGGAGATGTAGCCAAGATGGTCCTGGATAATGGATTGGTTGATCGTCTGGCATCTCGGACCGAATTAGAAGATTATCTTAATCAGCTTTCCCCCGATAAAGAGGGCGTGTTACGCAGTATCGACCTGCTCGGCTACCTCTATCACGTGGATAAACAAAGCACCAAAACAACGACCATAGCCATTGACAAGGTGGCCGTAATCGTTGCGAAAGGTGAAATTTTCGATGGTGAACAACCAGAGGGCACTATAGGCGGCGATACGCTAGCGGAGATTTTGGCAGCAACTAAAAACGATTCTGATGTCGCAGCCATTGTTCTTCGCATTGATAGCCCCGGCGGCAGTGCCTTTGCATCAGAGGTTATTCGTGACGCGATCTCAGCTATCCGTGAGGAAAATGTTCCACTTGTTGTATCGATGGGCAGTGTCGCAGCATCTGGTGGGTATTGGATTGCCGCTGAGGCAGATCGCATATTAGCTATGCCAACCTCTATCACTGGCTCTATAGGCATCTATGCTTTGCTACCCACATTTGAACGGAGCCTGAAATCCTTGGGCATAACTTCAGACGGAGTGGGAACAAGCAGGCTGGCCGGGACTGGGAGTATCGACAGAGCGCTTACTGACGAGGCCAGAGAATATTTGCAGCTCGCCCTTGAACATGGGTACCAGAGCTTTTTGAATCTGGTGGCAAACGGGCGTGACATGGATATTGACTCGGTGGCAGAACTGGCTGAAGGTAGAATTTGGACAGGGCGTGAAGCATTTCAGCTAGGTCTGATTGACCAGGTTGGTGATTTGAGAGAGGCCATTGTTGTCGCAGCGGAATTGGCAGATTTGCAAGAGTATCAAATTGATTTTCGGCAAAGGCCGATGGACGTTTTCGAAAAACTTGCAATGCAATTAAGTGATGCTTCTGACCCTCATATTGGCTTTTTTCCATTTCAGCTGAAGCTCAACTCTCACATGCCTAAGGCTCTTGTTAATGCGACGCAATCCATTAAGCTTTTTCAAAAACTCAATGACCCCCGAGGAATCTACATGTACTGCGCTGAATGTTTGCTTTGAACCAGGCTTCAATCAATTATGAGTGATGAACAGCGGTTTAAATTTCGAGCACCCTCTTGACAAAAGGGAGCGTTACACGCTTTTTCTCAAGCATTGAAGCTTGATCAAGCCTGTCCAGTGCGCGCATAACAGAGGATGTGCTCCGAGCCAGGCGACCCAGCATATAAACGGCGACTTCGTCAGTCAGAGGCAATCCTCTAATTTGAGCACGATATTTTAGAAGGCCAAATAAATCCTCCTCTCGATAATCTGAAAAGTGGATAACAAGGCCTGACTTTAGGCGCGATAACAAGTCTGGTAACACTACACCCAGAGCATCAACTCTGCAATGAGCGGAAAAAACTATATTTGTGCCGTTATCAAAACATCGGTTAAACAGTTTAAATACAGAATGTTGCCAAGTGTTTTTATTGATCACAGTCTGAAGATCATCTAAACAAACTAGCCGATGCATTTCTAATTTATCGAAAAGATTCTCAGGTGAGGCCTGCGCAACATGGCCGAGCGGCAAATAAATAGAATCCTGTTCCTGACGGCAAGCCGCTTGTAGGAGATGAGATAGCCCCGTTCCTGCTGGGCCCGATAAAAAAACACTCTGATGTGATTTTTCTCTCAAGGAACTCAAAGCAATATGCTGTCTGGTACCTCTCGGCGCGTAAAAGTTACTGAACATTGCATCATCTTTCAATGCAACTCCCAAGGCCAATTGACTCATTTTGCAATCCAGTTGAGATGAATCGTGAATCCATCCGCTAGTTGATCAGCTCTTCTTGCTGCAAAGTGACCGCTTCGAAGCAGAGCTGTATAGAATCGTTGTATCTCTCCTTCCACTTGCACCGAGAGTCTTATCTTGGATCCTCTAACATTTGTGATTTGCATCGATTCAACGAGTTCAATTTCTCGAATTTTTTTTAGCAAGAGACGATGGCTTGAATATGTGTCAACGCCGTCAATTTCAACAATTAGACCTTGGTTTTCGTTTTTAGGAGTGTATGCATAATACCTTGCAACTTGGTTAATTATTTGATCAAAACTAGACGAAATAAATTGAGCGACACTTTCTGATCGGTCATCCCCCAGTTGACGCCTACCCGAATGTTGATAAAGCCATGAGCCTCGCACTTGACCAGATGAAGTTGCATAAAATCGCAGCAAAACTATAACGTCGCTGTCATATCGCTGCGAGGCATCAACAAGCATTTCAGCATTTAATTCCCATGCATTATCTTCGGGTAATGCTATCCTGTCTTGCAAGTCATAAATAGGGAAAACAAAAGGGATTCCTCTTTCTTCAAGCTTATGCGAAACTAATTGAACAATGCTTGGCTCGTTATGCTCCGAGATAAACCGTCTCCCAGAGACATGATTGTCAAAAATTATCCATAACAAAAGTAAGGGCCTATTTGCTGGAAGAACAGGCAATTCATTCTTTCTTATAAATTCGTCCAGTGCAATCCTGGAAAAGTTAACCTCAAGACCAACAGACGAATTTGTGGTCTCCCCTCCTAATTTCTCGACCGCCTTATAACCGACAGTCGCAACAAAATTGTCAGGCTGAAAGAGCAATTCATTAACAGAGGGCAAGTGAATGACTTCACTGTCACCTGTTAGTTTGATCAGAACTTGTTTAGTGGCATCACGAACACCTTGCAGTTGAGATAGCGAACTTTGATTCGGCACGTTTACCCTCCCAACGTAAAGGTCATCAACATATTCTGCGTGAAGAAACCCGCAAAAAAAGACTAAAGTCGCTAGAATACGAGATATCAAGTCATTTACCCCTTAGATTAACCCTTGATTATAACAGTGGTTGATGCAAATTTTTCCCAAGAGTCCTAAAATACTCGGTTTTATGAGCCAACAAAAATCATGCATCAGAAGAAATCGCGGTTAACATACAAAGAAGCGGGCGTAGATATAGAAGCTGGGAATCAGCTAGTGAGAAATATCAAAGGCGCCGCAAGAAGAACCAATCGTCCAGGGGTCTTTTCTGGATTAGGAGGGTTTGGCGCTCTGTTTGAAGTACCCAAAGGCTTCAAAGAGCCCATTTTGGTATCTGGGGCTGATGGTGTAGGAACCAAACTACGTCTCGCCATTGAATATGACATGCATCAAAGAATTGGCATCGATCTGGTAGCTATGTGTGCGAATGATATAGTGGTTTGTGGTGCCGAACCCTTGTTTTTCCTGGATTATTATGCGACTGCAAAACTTGACCTCACGACTGCTGAGAGCGTGATTAACGGTATAGCAGATGGATGTCAGATCGCAGGCTGCGCGTTGATTGGCGGGGAAACAGCAGAAATGCCCGGGATGTATTCGGGCAAAGATTATGACCTAGCCGGTTTTTGCGTGGGCATAGTAGAAAAGTCTAAAATAATTGATGGCAACGGGGTTTTGCTTGGTAATAAATTAATCGGCATAAAATCCAGTGGCCCGCACTCAAATGGTTATTCTTTGATTCGCAAAATTCTAGACCATAATAAAATTAACGCCACCGATCTATCGTTGTCAGGAAAAAGCCTAATCGAACATTTAATGGAACCTACAAAGATCTATGCAAAGGTCCTACTCAAACTAAATAAAATTTTAACGATTAACGCGATCGCCCATATAACCGGCGGGGGGCTAGTTGAGAACTTGGCTAGAGTTATTCCAAACGAATGCAAGGGAATTATAGATTGTTCATCGTGGCAAATGCCGGAAATATTTGATTGGCTTCAGAACGCAGGAAATATCGATGACCAAGAAATGTACAAGACCTTCAATTGCGGCATCGGCATGGTTCTATGTGTTCCCGCAGAAGGAGAAAAAGACATTTTAGCTGCCTTAGAGCTTGAAGGCGAGCAGGCTTATGTTATCGGAGACATAGTTAAAAAGGCCAAAGACGAGGATCCAGTAGAACTCGTCAGGGAGCAGAAGTGAAGGGCGACAAGCCCTTCAAGATAGTCATTTTAATATCTGGTAGTGGATCAAACCTTCAGGCTTTAATCGATGCAATTGCCAGCGGACAGCTGGAGGCTCAAATAGCTGGAGTAATAAGTAATAAATCTTCAGCCGCGGGGTTAGTTCGGGCCAAATGCTCTGATATTCCGACCAGTGTAATAGACCATAACCATTTCGATGACCGAAACAAATATGACAATAGGTTGGCTGAAACTGTAGAAAGCTATTCTCCCGATTTGGTGGTTCTGGCAGGATTCATGCGAATTCTTGGGCCCAGATTCGTTGATCGTTTTGTCGGAAAACTAATTAACATTCATCCCTCTTTACTGCCTAAACACCCAGGTTTAAATACCCATCAGCGCGCTCTAGATGCTGGGGATGTAGAGACAGGAGCTACCGTGCATTTTGTTACATCAAAGCTTGATGGTGGGCCTGCTATTGTTCAGGCATCAGTTCCGATAGCAATGAAGGACTGCGCTGATACCATTGCAAAGCGAGTCCTAAAAATCGAACACATCATATTTCCTACAGCAATCCAGTGGTTGGCTGAGGGACGCGTTGAAATGAGAGGTAAGAACGCGCTTTTTGACGGAATAGCTTTACCTCCCTACGGAAAATTAGTTACTACCGAGACCAGCGGATAAAATTAAGTTAAACTCAAGATAACTTATTGCCATCGCTAACGGGAAATTCCAATGCTGGTAAGAATAATGGCTCTAGTTAATATTTTTGCTCTAGAGCTATGCTTTGCCTCTGAAAATCATACTGCAGAAGTGTTGCCCTATAAAGCGACTTACTTGGCTAAGTATAATGATTTTCCAATAACAGCAGTAAAAACTCTGATTAAGACTTCGGACTCACAATTTTCAGAACAATTGAAAGCTTCTGGGTTGCTCATCACCCTGAGCGAATCATCAAACTATCGCTTATCAAATAGTGGCCAGTTGATTCCCTTGGATCACCAAATCGATCGTTCTATCATGGGCATAAAGCGATCCGAGTTCCAAGTTTTTGATTGGAACGACAAAAACGCCCATTATAGAAGGGGAGAAAAAACCTCAAATGCTCCGATAGAGGTAGGAGTTTTGGATATTCCCACTCAGTATCTCCAACTGAGGCGTGATCTTATCGTTGGTAAAGACAAATTCGAATATCCGGTTATTTCGAGGGGAAAGCACCAGACATATCGGTACGAGTTTGTTCGCCGGGAGACGCTCGCTACACCAATAGGCAAGATAGATACGGTAATGATGCGCAGGCTCAGAGAAAACAAAATGAGAGTGACTAACCTATGGTTGGCAGAAAATTGGAATTTCCTTCTAGTGAAGTTGGAACAAATTGAAAATAAAAAAGACTATAGTATGCTACTCAAAGATGCTGTCATAGACGATAGAAAAGTGTTTGCTGTCACAAGTAGCAACTGAGGAAAAATTATGCAATCTACGGATAAAAGAGCGAGTCCAAGCATCATCATATTAGGACTGGGCGCAATTGCAGCGCTTCTCATAGTGGGAGGCTTGATCTATAGGCTTCAAATGACGAAAGAAGTTGATATCGAGGCCGAAGTTCTGCCCTCGCCCATCACCGAGGAAGTTATAATTGAAAAACCTGTCATTCCCGAAACGGAAATACCAATAGCTCCGGTTATTGAGGTTTCGCCGGAACCTCCAAAGATCGAGCCCGCTCCAAAAACTGTGCTACCAAATCTTAATGAGAGTGATTCTTTCTTCCGCAATCGCATGGAAATTATGTCGTCCAACACAGATTTAGTTAGGTGGCTATCTGTAGACGATTTGTTGCGACGTACTGCAAGTTATCTAGATGGTCTTTCTCGAGGCGTTATCCTCTCAAAGATATTTCCTTTGACCCAGCCAAACGGCAGTTTTACAACTCATATGGATGGCGAAACAATATGGTTAAATGCAGGCAATTATGAGCGTTATGACATAACCATAGAAGCCCTAGCGTCTATTAACATGGAGGCTTTAGCTCAACTATTTCATATTGCTAGACCCCTCATCGAGACATCTTTTGCAGAGATGGGCTACAACGAGAGACAAATGGAAGGGATTATTTTGCAAGCAATTGATCGTGTTTTGTCAACACCAATTATAATTGAACCCATCGAGTTGACCCGAGAATCCGTGCTATATCAATTTGCCGATCCCGAGCTGGAAGCATTGATGCCATTGCAAAAACAAGTGCTGAGAACTGGACCAGAGAATACTCAAAAACTGCAACAACAAGCCTTAGCTTTAAAGAACGCGCTGTTAAACCCATAGCTAGTTAAGTCTTTGGCAGTGTTACTCCTGTTTGGCCTTGATACTTTCCCCCTCGGTCAGCATAAGAGATATCACAAATCTCGTCCGACTCGAAAAATAACATCTGTGCAACACCTTCGTTTGCATATATCTTGGCCGGCAGGCTCGTCGTGTTAGAAAACTCTAGAGTCACGTGCCCTTCCCATTCAGGCTCAAGGGGAGTGACGTTAACGATGATTCCACATCGAGCATAAGTGGATTTACCGAGGCAAACTGTCAATATCGAACGAGGTATTCGAAAGTACTCAATTGTTCGGGCAAGGGCAAAAGAATTCGGTGGGATAACACAAGAATCACCTTTGATATCTACGAACGCATCTCTATCAAAATTTTTAGGGTCAACAATTTTTGAATGAACATTTGTAAAAATCTTAAATTCATCCGCACATCTCACGTCATAGCCATAGCTTGATACACCATAAGATATAACCCTATCTCCGCCAAAATATCTCACCTGGTCTGCCTCATACGGTTCAATCATGGCAAACTCTTCCGACATTCTGCGTATCCAACGATCCGACTTAATACTCATTAATTCAACTCCGAAATGAACGCTACCAGACACCATTAAGTCTTTCGAAACAAGATACTACAGGTCTACTCGAAAATAATATCTGGACTACCAATTGATTCCTTATTGGAAAGACTCTCTATCAAAGCCCTGGCTATTGAAAAATAGGACTTAGCGACCGGAACCTTAGGTTGGGTTAGAACTAATGGAGTGCCGATGTCACCTTGTTCACGCACCTGCGGATCCAGTGGCAACTGTCCAAGCAATTTTGTTTGATAGTTTTGTGCCATCCTTTCCCCACCGCCCGACCCGAAGACCGCAACGTGGTTTCCACAAACAGAACATTGCATTGCAGACATGTTCTCAATAATCCCCAAAACAGGCACCTCCACTTTCGCAAACATCTCAATACTTCTCTTGGCATCTAAAAGTGCAATATCTTGAGGAGTTGTCACAATTACCGCTCCTGCCAATTGTGCGCTCTGTGAAAGAGTAAGTTGGATATCTCCAGTCCCCGGAGGCATGTCAACCAGCAAAACATCTAAGGATCCCCAGTTGGTATGCTTTAACATTTGCTTAAGAGCACCAGATGCCATTGGCCCACGCCAAACCATCGGGGTCTTTGAATCGACCAGATATCCAATAGACATAGTGCTAACGCCATGGGTGACTAGCGGCAATATGGTCTGACCATCTAATGATTTTGGACGGTCCTCGTAAGAAACCCCCAACATCATAGCAATGCTTGGGCCATAGATATCCGCATCAAGCAGACCAATCTTTTGCCCCTCTGCGTGCATCGCTAGTGCCAGATTAACGGCTACTGTTGACTTTCCAACACCACCCTTCCCAGAAGCAACCGCAACTACTGACTTGACATTGTCCAACAAAAATATAGCTCCAACTAAAAGAAAAACTCATCTCGTTTAACCTCAAACGAGTTAGTACCCGATTCTAAGAGTGAAAACTGGCAATAAAATAACTATACTTCATACATCTACTCTTTGTTAAGAAAACAGCCTACCAGTATGCTATTAAAACGCCAAATCCTCGTTACTAACGCACTTCCCTACGCAAATGCTGCTCTCCACCTCGGGCACGTTCTTGAATATGCTCAAACAGATATTTGGGTGCGTTTTCAAAGATTGAGAGGGCATGAGTGCTATTATATCAGTGCAGATGACGCCCATGGAACTGCGATAATGCTGAAGGCGGATGAACTTGGCATTAGTCCTGAAGAGCATATAGCAAATATGAGAGCGCTCCATGAGGCCGATTTCAAAGATTTTTTAATTAGTGTTGATCACTACGATTCGACTCACTCGATCGAGAATAAGGAGCTATCTGAATTAATTTATTGCCGATTACGCGAAAATAACCATATTGCAGAAAAAATGATCGTCCAAGCCTTCGATACCGAGAGAAATATCTTCCTCGCAGATCGGTATGTCAAGGGCACGTGTCCGAAATGTAAGACACCCGACCAATATGGAGATAATTGCGAGGCCTGCGGAGCCACTTATTTGCCAACCGAAATGATAGACCCAATATCTGTTCTTTCGGGCGCTACACCAGTGGAAAAGGAATCTCTTCATTATTTTTTCAGACTTCCAGAATTCACCGATTTCCTTGAACAATGGACTCGAGACAATCATCTTCAAGGGGAAGTGGTAAACAAACTTTCCGAATGGCTAGATTCAGGCTTGCAAGAGTGGGACATTAGCCGAGATGAACCTTACTTCGGATTTGAGATCCCTGATGCTAGCGGGAAGTACTTCTATGTTTGGCTCGATGCGCCAATTGGCTATATGGCGACCTTTAAAAATCTGTGTAAAAAAAATGGTTTAGACTTTGATGAATTTTGGTCTCCTGACAGCACGGCAGAGCTTTACCACTTCATCGGGAAGGATATCGTCAATTTCCACGCACTATTCTGGCCAGCAATACTCAAAAGCACTGGATTTCGCACACCAAGCCACGTTTGCGTCCATGGTTTTGTTACTATTAATGGTCAAAAAATGTCTAAGTCTCGCGGGACATTCATAACCGCACGTTGTTACCTCGATCATTTGAACCCAGAGTACCTGCGCTATTATTACGCCTCAAAATTATCAAATTCGGTTGACGATATAGATCTTAATCTTGAAGATTTTATACAGAAAGTTAACAGCGACCTAGTAGGAAAAGTGGTGAACATCGCAAGTCGATGCGCTAGATTTATTGAAAAAAATAGTGCTGGTCGCCTAGCTAACGTGGTAGAAAATCATGAGATCTGGGATCTGGTATTGAGTAAAGCTGAAATTATTGCAGAACACTATGAAAATCGGGAATTTGCGAGAGCTGTTAAAGAGATCATGGCACTTGCTGATAAGACGAATGAGTATCTTACTTTCAAGGAACCATGGAAACTTGCCAAAGATCCGAATAAAGCGCGGCAGGTGCAAGAAATTTGCTCTCTGGGCATCAACCTCTTCCGTGTTTTAATGGTGTTTCTCAAGCCAATCTTGCCTGAATTGGCCGCTCGCGCTGAGTTCTTTTTGAATGAGGAACTAAATTGGGAAAGTATTCAGAAACCTCTTTTGGGTCAAAATATAAGACCATTTAAACCCCTTCTACAGCGAATTGACCCTAAACACGTTGAGGCTATGGTCAATGACAGCCTAGAGAGCAATACTAAGACCAATTCAAGTGCCGAAGTCAACTTATCTTCAGAACCAATCCTAGAGCAAATCAATCTTGATGATTTCATGAAAATTGATTTGCGAGTTGCCCGAATTTTATCTGCGCAATCAGTCGAGGGTGCTGATAAGTTATTGAAACTAACTCTTGATCTTGGCAATGAGACTCGACAAGTTTTCTCTGGAATAAAATCAGCCTACCGACCAGAAAATCTTGAGGGCCGATTAACTATCGTGGTTGCTAACCTAGCCCCACGTAAAATGAAATTTGGAGTATCGGAAGGAATGGTTCTGGCAGCTGGGTCTGAAACGGGTATATATTTGCTGGAACCGGACAGAGGCGCCATCCCCGGCCAGCGGGTCACATAAATTGGATTTAGGGTCGCCATGCCAATGGCACACGTACCTCAGCCATTGACTTATAGTTTGGCTAACTTGGCGTCCAGCAACGGTGTTGCCAGACCAAACAGTCCTGCTAGCGAATCATGGAGGTCTTAAAAATGTTCGTGTTAAGGTGGCCGGATTTTTACTTTGATTTTCGCAACACACTCGCCGAGGCTCAAAAAAGTGGGCAATGTTTAAAAACAACTATTGGCCTTGCTGGCCCTCATGTGACATGAGGGCCAGTAACAAAGACAGGCTATTTTGAAAGCCTTTTAGCTCGTGGCAACCAGTGGCGATGAAGCCAATAACGTGGAATCATCTGGATGAATACAAGGCACTAACTTGGAACCATAAGCCGCAGCCATATCTCTGTATGACATCCAAGACAGCACGGCAGTAACGGGGGTGCCTGGGCCTTCGTCAAATACCAGCGGTCCATATATATTTGAATAGTAAACTAGATCCTCTTCGCTAAGCCTTTGAGAGGCATCATGCCTGGCGCCCGCAGGTTCAAAATACCAAACGCCAGGGCCATGACCATCTGGTGGGCCAGCTCGGACTCCGATGCGCCCCTCAAGAATCAGAAAGTCGCCTGAACCAATATGAGTGTGCCCGGGAGCGACACCATTGTGACGCACAATAAGTGATACATATCCATTATCTTCGCTCACACGCAATATTTTCAGGCCAATCGCTTCCATGCCTTCAAGCGTTATCCAGGGGACATCTCTAGTATCAACAAAATGTGGGTGCTTGAAACCACCAAGATCCAAAGCTTGCTCACCTGATGGTTTGATGAGGTGATGGAGTTCACCGCTAGAAATTGCCAAAGGCTGCGGCTCATTAGCCAGCGGCTCGGACCGCTCTTTTACGCACCCAGATAGAGTACTGGGCACCAAATCCACCCCATGCTGAGCCGCCATACGCAGAATATCGAGACTCGTAAGAATTCTGGAGAGCGAATGCTCTGCGTCCAGAAAAGCAACCGCACCATAATAATTGACAAGCATTTCTGACTCTTTCTCGGCAAACATGCCTGCCACTTTGGAATTGGCAGAAATATAGCCCCAAGCCCCAGGAGTCAAGAGGCTTGTGACATTGTCTTGGGTATATGTGAGTTGCCCCGACAACACAAACATGTCCATACCGCTCAGGTATACAGATATGGGCATGGAAGCACCCGCCTCTAACTTAACGATGATTGAAAACATGCCCGTTTCAGCGCTTGCTCTCATCGTTTTTATTGACATTCCTTGTGCGCCCTCAACTGGCATCCAAGGTAAGATGTTTGTATCAATCGCCCCCTCTACTCCCCCCGGATTGTACTCCGGATTAAAAGCCGACGCTGCTTCGCTCATAATTTCACCTCATTAAAATTCTAGTTTTTTGTTTTGTACCTAATCATAATACAGAGAAGTCAAATAACACAACTCTGCTATCCGTCTAAAACTGGTTTGTCAGGATCCAATAATATGAGGACTGCTATCTATTGAGTGCACAGTCACGATGGAAAGGCACTAAGGTGAGCACAGTAAAAATGTTATAGTTAGTCACACGCTGATACAATTGTAAGATAAGCCAAGCAAATCCTTGACTTGTCCATTTAACGTATTGAACCCGGTAACTATTTAAAAAAAGTCGCTGGACTTTTGAACTCTGGAGCTTAAGTATGACGAAATCTTACCTCATCAAAAACACCAACATTGTGTCGGGAGCGACTCAATCTAAAGGTTCCGTATTGATCGAAGAAGATCTTATCTCTGCAGTGGGCGATATTGCCGACCTCAGCGCACCGCAAGATGCTGAACATATTGACGCGAATGGATGCACCCTCATACCGGGTCTCGTCGACGCGCATTGCCATATAAGCTTCGATGAACCTAAATCGAATGACGAACTTTTTTTCCACAGACGCCCGGGCCTTGCAACAATGATCGCATCGGTTAATGCTCAAAAACTTCTTCGAGCCGGCGTTACCGGCTTCCTTGACCCCGACTGTATTTTTGATGTCGGCATAGATTTGAGAGATGCAATAGAAGGTGGGGTTGTAGAGGGACCTCGCATGGCAACGGGGGGTAATGTGCTAATTACCTGCGTTGGTGGCACCGCTGGCCAGTTACTTCCGTCCGAAGGCAAGCTTGGGTATGCGGTAATTGTCCAAACCGGTGACGAAATCGTGCGCGAAATCCGCAAGCAAATTAAAGGAGGTTGCGACTGGATTAAAGTACATGTCACAGGTTTACCGGTTCGTCGAACGAAAAGGCATAACCCCGGAGAAATACAGTCATGGACTCTCGATGAATTACGCCTTGTGTGCGATACGGCCCATGCTCTCGGGGTGCCGGTTGTCGGCCACTGTCGAAACTCCTCCAGCACAAGAGATGCCGCGCTCGCTGGATTTGACTTGATATTTCATTCGTCCTACATGGAAGAGGATGCACTAGAAGCGGTGGTTGATAACAAAACCCCCTTGGCACCCTCCTTTACTTTTCTGCGTAATCTGGTTGATTATGGCGACAAGATTGGTTCAGATCCGGGGCTTAGACAAATATTCATGAATGAGATTGAGGCCACATCTGCAATGATCCGGCGCGCATATGATGCTGGTGTCCCACTCATGTGCGGAAGCGAGAGCGGCTTTTCGGTAACACCCTATGGAGAGTGGCATTACAGAGAAATGGGCATTTACGTTGAGCACTTGGGGCTATCGCCACTCGAGGCCATTGCGTGCGGAACTGAAGCAGGTGCAGGAATTTTTGGCCTTGAGGGTAAGCTGGGCCGCATAGAACCAGGATATATCGCCGATCTAGTTCTGGTAGCCGGCGATCTGGTACAAAATTTAGATCTTCTGGGTCAAAAAAGTAATATTAAAGCTGTATTTAAGGGGGGAAAGAAGATAGATTTGAGCATCCCGTTACCTGAAGAATGGTCCATACCAGGTTGGCGGACGGGTCAGTTTTCTGGCGAAAACCTTACCTATGCTTTAGCTAATAGCTAGTACTGACGCCTTCAACATGATTAGATAAGACGACAATATGTCATATGGTTTGACGAATCAGAGAGTTCTAATAACAGCAGCCAGCAGAGGCATTGGCAAGGCTACTGCAGTTGCATTTCAAAGCGCCGGAGCAAAAGTTGCCATATGCGCACGAAGCGAAATACAACTATTAGAAACGAAAATGCATTTAGAGACCCTGGGAACCCAATCTGTCCTCGCAAAAGTGGCTGACTTAAGCATTCCTGAAGATATTAATCAGTTGGTTGATTTTGTGGAGTCAGATTTCGGCGGGATAGATGTTTTAGTTAATAATTCAGGAGGCCCACCACCCGGCAATCATGAACAAATTGATGATGAACAATGGTCAAAAGCATTTGAAGCCACTCTACGCTCCTGCATAAGAATTACCAATAGAGTGCTACCAAGGATGAAAAATAAAGGAAGTGGGAGGATCATCAATCTTTCATCTTACTCTGTAAAACAACCAATGAGTTCAATGATGCTATCAAACAGCATCCGGCTAGCCGCCTTGGGGTGGTCAAAAACACTGTCGAATGAGCTCGCACAATTTAATATCCTGGTAAACACTATTTGCACTGGGTGGACAAAAACCAACAGAGTTGAGGAACTACTTGCCAACCGGGCGGCAGAGCAAGGTGCCACGAATGCGGAGATTGAAAAAGCGATCACGTCTTCGATTCCCCTTGGCAGAATGGCTATACCTGAAGAGATAGCCTCCGTCGTCCTATTTCTCGCATCACCTTCGGCTAGCTACATAACTGGAGCTGCGATCCCTGTTGACGGGGGATGCGCTCAGACGATTTAGGGTTAAAGATGGGAAGTAGTGCAGACCAAATCAAAACAATTGATGTGCATGCACACATCGTGCTGTCTGAAAGTATGCACATGGCCGGTCACCATGGTCCGGAAATTGGCTATGACGAAAATGGGAATCCTTGGTTCCGCATCGGCGAATACTACCTGCGCAATGTTAGATATGAAAACAGCGTTTTTATGGACACTTCGCTTCGGCTAGAGGCGATGGATAAGGCAGGCATTGATTTTCAGGTGCTCTCGCCCAACCCTCTCACCTATTTTCACTATATAGAAGCAAAAAACGCCATAAATTTTTGCCAGCAACACAATGACGCCCTCGTAAAACAGCTGAACTATTGCCCAGAAAGACTAGCGGGACTAGCTGCCGTGCCCATACAAGATATCGTTGCCGCTTGTGAGGAACTGGAAAGAGCCGTATCCGAGCTTGGTCTATTGGGTGCTTATATCGGAACTGATTTCGGAAGACCTTTGGATAGTCCTGAATTGGATATATTCTACGAGAAGCTTGTCAAATTAAACGTCCCTCTTTTCATCCACCCTGCGCCAAGCGGCATTGATGGTCCCAAGGGGGATCCAAACCTTAATCAATATGAGTTGGAACTCTTAACAGGTTTCGCTGCGCAAGAGACACTCGCGGTGGCCACACTAATTTATGGTGGGGTGCTAGAAAGACATCCAGAACTCGATATATGCATCAGTCATGCCGGTGGTGCGGCGGCAATGCTAATTGGACGACTAAATGCAGCCACCCGACTTAGACCATGGGTTAGCGAACACCTCCAAAAAGATGGCGCGTTTGAAAGCTATCTTGCTGAAATTTGGTTTGATGCTCACGTCCAGGACCAAAGAGTTTTAGACTTTGTTGTTAGTATAGTTGGAACGGATCACCTAGTTCTTGGAACAAACTTTGGCGGATGGGATCAGCATGGAGTTCAAGGCAGCGAACGTTGGCTTAGCAAATTGGGAAACAATGCAAGACGATTGCTCAGATTTTCCTAGTAAATCGCTTTCAACTAGTCAAAAGCCCTGAAGTTCATTTTCTAGTCAATTGCTGATAGACTTCTCGGCTTGAGGGCTCCATGCATTATCATTAAGTTTCATAAAGCGAGCTATCCAACGATGATAATTTTGCACTGCTGGTTCATTCCTTCCGAATATAAAATGATCATTAGCCGCGGAATCCATGCATCCTTGGATACCAAAACCTATGCCGTAGTCTTCCTCTTGAACCGCTTTCAAAGTTAGGGCGCTGAAATTCTTTGATGCCGCTATCTCAGACTCCGTTTCTGGCTTTTTGGCAACTAGAATGGTCTGTCGAGTCGTTGTAGTGGTCGGCGTTGATCCGGGGAATACCTGACTTACAAGACAATGATCCCCAAGAATTCCTGAAATCGAAAGATTAGGGAACCCCGAATGTATCAACCTAATGTGCTCCATAGGGTTCCATTGATCCTTCGGTTGATTAATTAGATCTCCCAAAGATTGTCTACCGAAGGTCAGCCGCTGGTGAGGTCCATAAGTATCTAAGACAAGGAGATTTCCCACAGTATATTTTCCCACCGTCTCTCGGTGAACCAATTGGTGATGGTAAGCCTCTAGGTAACCATCCATTGTAACTTTCCAGCCTGGTCCGGGAAGATCACGCTGTTCATAAAGATGCCAGTTTTCCAAGTCTAAGGTATTTAGCTCATCGCCAAAATCGCCTAACCAAGCATCCACATCAAAAAAATCCCCGGGAGTTAGTGACGCCCAAACAATCCCAGACCTCTCAACACAATGGAGTGCCGTTAGGCCATAACGGTCATTAGCAATTTCACCAAACGTATCGCCCCCATATCTCCCTTTCAATGCGCCTTTATGATCATAGGTCCACGCATGATAGGGACACGCAAATATCCGCTTTTTGCCCGAACCATCCTCACAAAGCCTAGCTCCTCTATGTCGACAAACGTTGAGCATGGCCCTGACTTTCAAATCCTCACCCCTCACGATCAGCAGAGGAACTCCCAAAACGGTCATCGCCTTAAAGCTCCCCACCTCTGGCAACTCTAGGCTTAATGCCAGAGCAAGCGGGAGATGCTTAAAAACTCTTTCAACCTCTCGCGAATAACGCTCCTCGTCCCTATATGCCGCCAAAGAGATCTCCATAGTTGTTTCTGCTTGGTCGGTTGTCTTATTGACAAAGTGGTCCAGCGCTCGTTCAGCCAAAGCCATAGCATCTCTATTCAATCGTATTCCCCCCGCTCAAAGCTGCGCCAAGTATCAAGCGTCTCCGGAAAGTCTGCGGGATGCCAAGCATTGTTTATGTATACTCGGTCACTCTGCGGTAAACCTTCGACATATTTTCCTACAGGCACATAATAAAAGAAACTTATCTCTCTAGCATTGAAACGCCAGACACCCTCTTCACGCAAATATTCATCCTTGTACTTCATCGCAGCTAAACTAACCACCCCATTTGGAGTTGTCTCAGCATGGCTATATACTAGGCCAGAAGCTCTGTTGTGGTCATTTTCATCGATTTCAATTTGCACATCATGTGTCCAATGAAACCCCGGGCCGCGTGTCTTTAATATAGTGGAAAACATTTCTCGAATTGACTCTCGTCCCCGAGAGACCATAGCACCATTGGGTGAAGCGAACACTGCATCATCTGCGAATAGATTTGCCAATCTGGGAATATCGTGCTCATCACAGGCTGTAGCATAAGAAGTTACCAACTGGCGAATCGAATCTTTTGACTCGAGTGCGTCCAATCGTTTTAAAACATCATCTAATTCTTTCACCCAAAATCCCCCAATCTAGCTGTTTAATTTGCGCGCATCCGCTTCAGAGCTGCATATCATTTGAAACATTTAGTCAAAACCTAACCGCCCATAATCTGTTTCTTTAGCCCAATCGGAGAGAAAACTTCAACCCAATACCCATCCGGATCTTTGATAAAAGCTAATCCTTTCATCGAACCATCATCAGGCCGTTTAACAAACTCTATTCCCGCTTGCTCGAAACGCTCACAAGCTGCATAAACATCTGGCACTGACACTCCGATATGTCCGAAGCCTTGTGGGGCACTGTTCCCATCATGATAGCCGGCAAAATCATCATCAGACTCCGTGCCATAGTTATGCGTTAGCTCCAAAATTCCCGATTGACCAGCCAACCACATAATACGTTCACCACGTTCCTCGGGAACACGGCCTTCTATGGAGGCCGAAAAGCCAAGAAAATATAACGAGAATCCCATCTCTTCAAAATCAAATCTTTCAATAAGATTCATCCCAAGAACTTGGGTGTAGAAAGCTAGTGAAGCGTCCGGATCCTTTATTCGGATCATGGTATGATTCAGTCTAAATCCGCTGTCTTCCAAGATATTCCCCTTTAAATTAAGTCTGGTGCCACTTACCCAAGTATCCCATTTAAGGC
>MDTD01100949.1_pt1 | contig 33910 bp, 34 predicted proteins | sample 811221 | NCBI WGS metagenome assembly MDTD01 (sample SAMN05326646, study PRJNA326480) | marine metagenome | isolation source: seawater | place: Pacific Ocean: South West | collected 2011
AAGGCGAAGCATATCCAGATTATCAAAAAGGAATACCGCGCTACACAAAGCTAAGAAGAGAATTAGCTTCAAAGATAATTAATGATGATTTCCCTATTTAATTTAATAAAACATAGCTGGGAGGAGATAAATATATGACCGCCATTTCACCACTAACTTTTGCAATCATTTGCGGTTTAGGCGCCATCGCTTACGGAATTTTTTCAATACGATGGATACTTGCATTACCACAGGGTAACGAGCAAATGAGAGAAATTGCTAATGCTGTCCAAGAGGGGGCGTCTGCCTACTTAAATCGGCAATACAGTACAATATCTATAGTCGGGCTAATTTTATTTGTTGGTTTAGGTCTTGCTTTAAGTTGGTATACAGCGATAGGTTTTGCGATAGGTGCAATACTCTCGGGACTAGCTGGATATATCGGAATGAACGTTTCGGTAAGATCGAACTCACGTACTGCCGAAGCGGCCAACAAAGGGATTAATCATGCGCTTCAAGTAGCATTTCGAGGAGGCGCTGTAACCGGATTACTAGTAGTGGGCTTAGGGTTACTTGGTGTGGCAGGTTATTATCAGGTGCTTTTGTATTTAGGCATTGATAGCCTTACCCCGTTAGTAGGGCTTGGTTTTGGTGGCTCTTTGATTTCAATTTTCGCGAGGTTAGGTGGTGGAATATTCACAAAAGGCGCGGATGTTGGTGCCGATTTAGTCGGAAAGGTTGAGGCAGGAATACCGGAAGACGACCCTAGGAATCCTGCAGTAATTGCAGATAATGTCGGAGACAATGTTGGAGACTGTGCTGGCATGGCAGCCGATTTATTCGAAACATACGCTGTTACTGTAATTGCAACGATGCTGTTAGGCGGACTCATGATTAAATCAGGCCAAATTGGAGGAAATGCAATTGTCTATCCACTTGCACTCGGTGGAATCTCGATAATTGCTTCAATAATTGGAACTTTTTTCGTCAAAGCAGGTGAAAATGGAAGTATCATGGGAGCCCTCTATAAAGGACTTATTGTCGCTGGCGTTCTTGCTTCAATAGCGTTCTACCCTGTTACAAAATTGCTAATGCCAGAGAATTACTTCGAATTATTCGCCTGCGCACTTGTTGGAATAGTTCTAACAGCAGCTATGGTTATAATTACAGAATATTATACTGGAACAAACTATCGCCCTGTTAAGGATATTGCAGAAGCTTCAAAAACCGGACATGCCACCAATATCATATCGGGCATCGGAATTTCGATGAAAGCCTGTGCACTTCCAGTAATTGCAGTATGCATTAGTATTAAATTATCCTATGACCTAGCTGGTTTATACGGTTTAGCTATAGCCGCTACCTCCATGCTATCAATGACCGGGATTATTGTTGCACTCGATGCATTCGGACCGATCACTGACAACGCAGGCGGAATAGCGGAGATGGCAAATCTGCCAGATGAAATACGAGGCATAACCGACCCATTAGATGCGGTAGGAAATACTACAAAAGCGGTAACGAAAGGTTATGCAATTGGCTCAGCGGGTCTTGCAGCTCTGGTGTTATTTGCTGACTACACACACGAACTTGAACATTACGGAGCATCGGTAACGTTTTTATTGTCTGATCCAAAAGTCGTGATTGGGCTTTTTATTGGAGGTTTAGTACCGTATCTATTTGCAGCAATGGGAATGGAAGCTGTTGGACGTGCTGCTGGATCAGTAGTTATTGAAGTACGAAGACAATTCAAGGAAATCCCTGGCATTATGGACGGTTCGGCGAAACCAGATTACTCTACTGCAGTCGACCTACTGACTAAAGCGGCAATAAAGGAAATGATCATTCCATCGCTTCTACCTGTTTTAGTACCCATAATTGTGGGCTTCACGTTGGGTAAAGAAGCCCTTGGCGGTTTGTTGCTTGGCACTATCGTTACTGGACTTTTCGTAGCAATATCTATGACGACTGGTGGAGGGGCTTGGGATAACGCTAAAAAGTATATTGAAGATGGTAATTGCGGTGGCAAAGGGTCTGAAGCTCATAAAGCCGCCGTTACTGGGGATACCGTAGGCGACCCCTATAAAGATACGGCAGGGCCCGCAGTCAACCCGCTTATTAAGATTATTAATATAGTTGCTCTATTAATCGTACCTTTAATTGCTTGAAACTTATACTGGTCATTATTTGTGGTAGGGGTGGTTCGCTAGGATTGAAGTCGTTCTATAAATTTGCTCGATGAAAATCAATAAGGACAGAGCATGCGGAAAAATCAGTTTTGACATTGACCATATGGAGTGGGCTTCAACTTTTAAGCTGTCGTCCACTCCATCGGGGCCTCCTACAATCACTTTCACAGCCCGGCCGTCAATCATCAATTTCTTAAACTCACTCACTAAATAGGCATTGTTTAAAGAAAAACCCTGACTATCTAAAATTATTAAATAATCATCACTACATATTTTTTTTCGAATCATTCGAGCTTCTGCTGCCAACTTCGTTGCAATGCTCATTTTGCTTTTTACCGGAGCGACTAAAATAACTTTAACATTCAGCCACTTTGGAAGTCTTTTTAAATAAATATTACTTTCTTTTACTACCCAATCACTTTGTTTGTTTGACACACAAATTAAATCTAGGTTCATTTATTTTGATAATTCAGTTTAATCCAAAAATTGTGTGTTCCACAGGCTTTCAAGATTGTAAAATTCTCTGGATGTTTTGAGCATAATATGGATTATAGTTTCTCCAAAATCGACGAGTACCCATTCTCCAGATTGCAAACCTTCAACTCCAATTGGAACACCAAATTGACATTTGTCTTCAATAAGATACTTCACCAAAGACTTTACGTGTCTAGAGGATGTTCCTGTCGCTATAATCATGAAGTCTGTAATCGAGGTCAAAGAGCTAACATTAAGAACAACGATGTCATGAGCCTTACCGTTTTCAAGAGCTTTAACAAAATAAGCTTCTTTAGTTCCTGTTCGCGTTTTATTATTCATTTCGATATAGTTTTTCTGCTTGAATATATCTGGAAACCTCCTCAGGTAGTAAATAATCTACATTAAGCCCATTTTTAATTTTATTTCTTATCTCTGTTGATCCAACTTCAATAATTGGTGAGTCAAAAAAGAGTACCTCGTTGCCCTTACTATAATCCAAGAACTCCTCAAGATATTGCTCTTTTAAAGCAAGGTCTCCTCCATCTCTGGCGAAAACAGCTAGATTAGTAAGTTGCAATAATTCCTTCCAAGCTTCCCATTCTTTAAAAGACAGAAAAGAATCTAAACCAATTATAAGAAAAAAAATTGCATCAGGCATTTTGTTCTTCATGAACTTCACAGTGTCGACAGTGAAACTGACCCCACCCCGTTGAATTTCGCAAAAATCTACATTTAATGGACTTTTAGCTACTCTTATCAACATTTCTGCTCTTGCACTAGCACTTGCCAAGGGTCTTGAACGATGATTCGGTATATTAACTGGAATTAGTCTTACTTCGTTAAGATGAAGCCTTTCCACAGCTTCAATAGCTAGTCTTAAGTGACCTATATGTGGAGGGTCGAAAGTACCGCCCATTAAACCTACGCGAGCGAGGTTTGGAACTGTTTTTCTTTGTTGCTCAGTCACGTGCGGATCTCTCCATTACCAAACACAATCCATTTTGCAGAGGTTAAACCCTCTAAGCCTACTGGTCCGCGAGCATGAAATTTATCTGTGCTTATTCCAATCTCAGCCCCTAATCCATATTCAAATCCGTCAGCAAATCTTGTCGAAGCATTGACTATCACTGAACTAGAATCTACCTGTTTTATAAACTTAGAAATTGTAGAATAATCTTCAGATACTATTGATTCAGTATGATTAGAACCATATTTAGTAATGTGATAAATAGCATCATTAACATCTTTAACAATTTTTACGGACAAAATAGGCCCCAAGTATTCCTCATACCAATCTTCTTCTGTTGCTAAATTACTATTTGGATAAAGTTTTACTGTTTCTTCGCAAGCTCTAATTTCTATACCAGCCTTCTCGAGCTGGCTTAGTGTTAGGGGTATAAATTTACTTGCGATTTCATTACCAACCAATAATGTCTCCATGGTATTACATGTACCTAACCGTTGGGTCTTTGCATTAATTGAAATCGCCAGCGCTTTCTTTAAATCAGCAGAGTTATCAACAAAAACATGGCAGACTCCATCTAAATGCTTTATGACAGGCATAGTTGCTTTTTCTGAGACAAGTTTTATTAGGCTTTTGCCACCCCTAGGTATTAGCAAATCTATGAAAGTGTCAGCTTGAATTAGTGTCTCAACTATTCTCCTATCTGCTGGATTAACTAATTGAACACAGTCGCATGGAATCAAACCAACTTTGTTTATTCCTGCTAATATTGCCTCCATTATGATGCTGTTAGTTTTAGTAGCTTCAACTCCCCCTTTAAGTAATGTGGCATTGCCAGACTTTATCGCCAAAGCAGCAACATCTGCTGTCACGCTTGGTCTTGCCTCATATATTATTCCAACAACACCAATAGGCACTCTCATTTTACCGACCTTAATTCCGCTAGGTTGCTGGCGCATATCTTCTATATTGCCAATAGGATCTGGTAAGGAAGATACGTTTAAAACACTCTTAGCCAGGGACTCAATACCGCTCATATTAAGTGTTAATCTATCGATCATAGAACTCGACAGATTCAAATTTTGACTGAGATCTTCATTATTGGCTTCTAATATCTTTGATTTAAATTTTAGAATCTCCGATGATATAGAAACCAATGATTGATTTCTAGCCAAAAGACTAGCATGTCTCATTTCTCGACTTGCTACTTTAGACCTAGTTCCAATCTCTGTAATATATTTTTGTAAACTACCCAATTTCTGACATCCTACGCAATTTAGGGCTTTCAAACGCAACTATTTCTGGATCAATAAATTTTATCAAAATAAACTCAAGTTCTGTCCAAAACTGAATTTTAGATCCAGTCTTGATCCCAAGCAACATTTTGCTTACGTCTTCTAACAGACTAATTATATGACCCGATTCTAATCGATGAACTAAGTTTTTAAAAACATGCTGTTCTCTTTGCCAAATATTATAATCTAGAAAAATTTGTTTGATTGAATCACCAAATAAAAGTCGAGTCTTTGCTTTTAGCAAGTTTCTAAGCTCTTTTTTTAACAACCAACAAATAATCGTTGGCTCCACACCATCCTTTTTTAATACTCTACATATCTTAATTGCCCGTGAGGGAGAGCCTTGGTAAAGCGCATCTTTTAGATTGTAAACGGAATAAGTAGAACCGTCTGATATCAACTCTATTATTTTTTTCAGTGTTATTTCATTAGAGTCTATCATAAGAGCTAACTTATCAACTTCATTAGCAGTAGAAATCAGATTCCCTTCATTTCTTTCAATTATATAATTTGCCGCTTCCCTTGAAATCTTTTTATTAACTTCTGACAATCTTCTAAGAATCCACAAAGCAACCTCATTATTGTTTAATTGATAACATTTAAATGTTCTTCCGTGATTAATAATCCTTTTTAACCAAGTAGGAGAAGCCTTATGTTTAAAAGAAATTTTCAAATAAAATACATCCTCTGATTCATCTGACTCTAAAATATTGCCTAAAATTTGTTCTCCTACTTTTGTAGGTTTGACCTTTATATCTATTTCAAAAAGCCTTTTTTTATAAAAAAGAGACGGGGAGCCCACGCGGTTTCTGAAATCAATCCAAGTATCATTATTTGCGGGCTCCGAGACACACCGTTCGAAACCAGTAGACTCATTAAATAAATTGTTTATATATTTAGATGCTTCTATCATTTGAACTGGTTCATCACCAATTGCGCAAAACAATTTTTCTTTTCCTATCACAATCTATCTCATCGTTTTTTGTTTTTTTAGAGTTGATAATGCCCTATAAACAACTGAAAAGGCCCAGTCTTTAGCCAAATCAGCTTCAATAACCTCACCTCTAATGGTTGTAAACTCCGCAGCTAACTCATCAAAGAAATAGTCCCTTTGAAGACGCATGGCCTGTCTGGGCATCAGCAAACCATAACTTCTGGATCTTATCGCGACTTCACTAAAAAGTTGAATTTCTAGCTCTCGTACTTTCCCAGTCTGAGGATCTAAGGATACTATTCTTCGACGAAAATCGGAGCTCAAAATATCCACTAAAATTTCAGCATTTCCTGCATTTGAGGTAACGTTTACCCCTCGTTCTCTAAATGCGGTTCGAAGAGCATTTGCAAGTGCAGTACTCCTGTCTCCGTCAATATAAGCCATTACTTTATCACCATATGACGCATCATATCCTCTTAACTGCCACCCCCCGCACGAGGTAAGAAATATAAACGGACAGAGTATAAATAACATTTTGATTAAGGTTTTTTTCATCTAAACCACGACATTAATTAGCTTATTCGGAACAATGATAATTTTTTTAATTTCCTTATTTTTAATATATTTTGAAATATTTTTATCTGACTTAGCAAGATTTTCATACTCCTCCTTATCAAGATCAACTTTGGTTTTAATAGTAGACCTTTTTTTTCCATTTATTTGGAGAACTATTTCAACGATATCGTTGATCAGAGCAGAAGGGTCGTATGCTGGCCACGCGTCATCAATCGGTTTTAAAGTTTCTAATTTTGACCAAAGAGCTTCGGTAATATGTGGCACGATTGGATGTAGTAGTTGGAGTATTACGCGCACGGCTTCACTTAAAAGTATTTCATCATTTTCATTTTCTGCCTCAAATCTAACCGCAAAATTATGGAGCTCCATTATAGCTGCTATGGCCGTATTAAACTTGAATCTTCTCTCGTAGTCATCAGTTACTTTTTTTATAGTCTGATGTAATTTGCGCCTTAAGTCTCTTTGCTTCTCATCTAGACCGTCATAATTCAACGATTGTTGGTTTTTTTTGAACTCAATAATAGAGTAGGTAAGCTTCCAAAGATTCTTAAGGAATCTAAACGAACCTTCTACTGCATTATCAGACCATTCCAGCATCTGTTCTGGCGGGGCTGCAAACATTGTATATAAACGCACAGTATCTGCACCGTATTTTTTTATAAGACCCTCAGGATCAACACCATTTTTTTTTGACTTTGACATTTTTTCAATTGAACCAATAACGACTGGTCTCTTGTCTTTCTTTAGATATGCTTTACAAACTGCTCCCTTCTCATCAAGAACTGTTTCTACTTCTTCAGGAGAAAAATATTCTATTCGCGAACCCTCTTTTCTATAATACGTTTCTTTGCAAACCATCCCTTGAGTTAACAATCTTTTAAAAGGCTCATCGGGCACTACTAAACCCTCGTCGCGCATTAGTTTGTTAAAAAATCTAGCATATAGTAGATGCAAAACTGCATGTTCTATTCCACCAATATAAACATCTACTGGCAACCAATAATTTACTCGATCATCAAGCATCTGTTGTGTAGAATCAAAACTACAATACCTTGCATAGTACCAACTAGATTCAAAAAAAGTATCAAAAGTATCTGTTTCTCTGGAAAACATACTTCCATCATGGTTTCTTATATTTTTAAATTCATCATAATCGGCTAATGGTTTAACTTTTCCTGAAACTACTTCTTTAATTGGAAGCTTAATAGGTAAATTTTGCTCATTTTCTAAATTTATTGCTCCATCTTCTGAATACAGGATTGGAATAGGGCAACCCCAAAATCTTTGCCTAGATATCAGCCAATCTCTCAATCTATATTGAACTTGTTTTCTACCCAAACCGTTTTTTTCCAGCAACATAAGAATCCGTTCACTAGCCTCTTGTGAGGTTAGACCATCCAGTTTGCCGCTATTTTTTAAAATTCCTTTCTTTTCAAAAGCAGATTTTGTTATGTTGGACGAATGCGGGGAAATCGGGCTTATTACTTCGACTATTGGAAGCCCATACTTATTTGCGAACTCCCAATCTCGTTGATCATGTGCCGGCACTGACATTACTGCGCCAGTTCCGTAGCTAGATACCACAAAGTTTGCAACCCATACTTCTATTTCTTTGCCAGAAATAGGATGGATTGCTTCAATATCTAATTTAATACCTTCTTTTTCTACACTATTTGGATCAGTTTCTTTTAAATCATTTTTTTTCCATCGTTCGAGTTTTTCCGAAAGCACAGTATCACCCTTCGCGATTTTTTCTACTATGCCATGCTCGGGAGATAGGGCCAAAAAGGTGGCTCCCAACAAAGTATCTGGTCTTGTTGTAAACACTTCAACATAATCTTGTGACCCTTTAACGTAAAACTTTAGTAACACTCCTTCGGAACGACCAATCCAGTTTTTCTGCATTATTTTAACTGACTCAGGCCAGTCATTTAGCTTATCTAAATCACCAAGTAATTCATCGGCATATTTAGTTATCTTTATGAACCATTGCGGAATCTTCTTTTTTTCTACAAGTGCCCCCGAGCGCCATCCACGTCCCTCGATTACCTGCTCATTTGCCAACACAGTTTTGTCAATTGGGTCCCAGTTGACTTCAGATTCTTTTTTTTCAACCAAGCCATTTTTATATAATTTTAAAAAGAACCATTGCTCCCATTTAAAATAATTAGAATCACAAGTTGATAATTCACGTTTCCAATCGTATGCAAAGCCCAACCGTCTTAATTGATTTCGCATATACTCAATATTTTCGTTCGTCCAAGTAGCCGGATGAACATTGTTTTGGATAGCTGCATTTTCCGCGGGCAAACCGAAAGAATCCCAACCCATTGGCTGCAATACATTAAACCCTTGCATTCTCTTAAAACGTGATATGACGTCTCCAATGGTATAGTTTCTTACATGTCCCATATGAAGTCTTCCACTTGGATAGGGGAACATAGAAAGACAATAAAACTTGCTCTTATCTTTTTCTTCCTCAACTGAAAATTTTGAACAAGCTTCCCATTTTTTTTGAATTTCTTCTTCGACTAAAGCGTAATTGTATTCAGTGCTAAAATTAATATTCATAACTAAGTGGGAACCAACTTTTTAAAAATTTAATTTTTATCAATATCTTAGCCAATAAGTCATGTTGTTAGGTCGTAGTTTATTTAAGGAATCTATTATATCATTGTTCAGTATTCGAAAAAATATTTAAGGCGACTAGTTAAATGCTTGGCCACATTTTAATAGTAGAAGACGACCCACAAATAAATAATATGATTCAATTCGCTTTAGAATCAGAATTTACAAGTACATCTGTAATCGATATAGACGCCGCTTTGGTAATGCTTTCAAAAGAAAAAATTAATTTAATACTTCTAGACTGGATGCTACCAGGGCTTTCTGGTATTGAGCTTTTAAGAAGACTCAAGAGAACCAAAAATTTAAAAGAAATTCCAGTAATTATGCTTACAGCTAAAGGTGAGGAGGAAGACAAATTAAAAGGATTTGCTCACGGAGTCGAAGACTTTATAACTAAACCTTTTTCTACCCTTGAGTTAGTAGCCAGAATCAAGGCAGTTCTACACAGAAATAAATCAACTCCAAGCAATTTAAAAGCTTCAAAATTTCGAATCTTGACAAATGAGAAAAAAGTAATGATCCAAGGAAATAAAGTAAAGGTTACTAAAAATGAATTCAAAATTTTAGAATATCTATATAATAACAGACCTAGGATTTGTTCGAGGACTGAAATAATAGAGTCTTGTTGGGAAAAGGATGTTTATGATCGAGTCATTGACGTAAACATTAGGCGAATAAGAAAAAAGCTAGAAGTTTATGAGAGCCAAAATATTATTATTAACGTGCGAGGGTTCGGTTATAAATTTTTAGAGGACTATTAATCTAAACAATGAAAAACGACATCAGAAAAATCACACTCATTTATTTTTTTTCATTAATATTCGGATACTTAGTTGATGCAGTTACCCTTACCCTACTTGTTGTCAGCGTTGCGTACATATTCTATCTTCACAAAAGACTCAAATCAGTATTAGACTCTAGCAAGCGTAAAGCGTTTCCAGAGCCATATTTTCATGGTAATCGTCCCGATATTTTGCAGCAACTAGAAAGCGTGCTTATTAAATTAAGAATTAAAGATCAATCTAGAAAAAAAAAGATTCGAAATCTACTAAAGGAGTTTAGGGAGGCTACGAAAGCCTTACCTGACTCAATTATCGCTTTGGATTATCGAAATTGCATCAGATGGACAAATAAAACTGCACTTAAGCAACTTGGAATTAAAACACCTGATGACATCGGAATGCGGATGACCAATGTTCTAAGAGACCCTAAGATAAAGGAGTTATTAGAACAAAAAGAAATAGAAAATATTAAAATAAAATCTCCTCTCGACTCTGAAAGAATTTTAGAATTTTCATGTCTACTATATGGGCAAAATAATAAATTGATTGTCGGAAGAGATATAACAGATCTTGAAATGGCAGAAAATATGAGAACTGCCTTCGTAGCAAACGTCTCCCATGAGTTACGATCACCAATTACTATATTTAAAGGATATATTGAAGAATTAAATCGCCGTCAAAAGGAAGGGCCAAAAAGCTGGCTTAATCCTATGAAAGAAATGGAAGAGCAAGCAGATAAAATGAGCCAATTGGTTGATGAGTTGCTTTTACTATCAAAACTACAATCTGAACCAACTACAGAAGACCATGGCAAAGTAGACGTACCCGCTCTGATAAATCAATCAGTAACTAAAGCTAAACTATTAAGCTCGCCCAAAAAGCATTTCTATAGCTTTGAAACCTCTGACTCATTAATGATTAACGGTATAGAGAAAGAAATCTATACTATCGTATCGAATATTATTTTCAATGCAGCCAGGTATACAAGAAATAATGGTGTGATAGACATCAAATGGTTTGCAAATGAGCATGGAGTTCATTTCCAAGTAAAGGACAATGGAATTGGAATCAGCCAAGAAAACCTGCCTAGAATTACCGAACGATTCTTTAGAGTAGATAATTCAAAAAGTAACAAAAAAGAAGCTGGCAAATTCAGCAATACAGGATTAGGGCTCGCTCTAGTCAAACATAGTGCTATTAGAAATCACGGTACTTTAAAAATAGAAAGTAAAATTAACGAAGGAAGTACATTCACAGTTTCTTTCCCCCCCCAAAGAAGATAGGTGAATTGCCAAAGAATCCTACTGCTGTTCCGGTGTTGTATTTCTAATATCTATACCCTCAACAAGGTAAATAATATTCTCACAAATATTTCTATTATGGTCTCCGATTCTCTCTAAAGCCCTAGCGGCAAGAGTTGCATCAAGGACTGAGGAGATAACCTTGCTATCTTCAATGGTGAAAGTTATAAGTTGGCGCATCACAACATCAAGTCCATCATCTACCTCTTTATCGCTTTCAGCAATTTTTAGGGCCGCCGCAGAATCAGTTCTAGCAAAAGCATCGAGCGAATCTCTCAACATGGTCCTAACTGTTTTTGCCATAGTCAGGATTCCTGCATAATAAATATTAATAGCTTCAGGTTTTCGCAAATTGAGAACTAATTTGGCTATTTTTTCGGTTTCATCACCAATTCTCTCTAAATCATTGATAGTTTTAAAAATTGACAAAACCAATCTTAGATCAGAAGCAGCAGGTGCTCTAGTAAGGAGTATCGTTGAACATATACGGTCAATTTCAACTTCCAGCGCGTTGACCTTATAATCACTGACGGCAACTTCTTCAGCACCTTCAAAATTACACGAACTTAAAGTTTCGATAACTTTAGAAAGATGTCCTTCTACGAGACCTCCCATCGAAAGAACTTTTGACCGAAGCCCCTCGAGTTCGTTGTCGTATTGCTGGGATATGTGAGTCGAACTATTCATTGCTTACTAATTTTAAGGCTACCCATATCTTCCAGTTATATAATCCTCTGTCTGCTTTTTCGCGGGTGTGGAGAATAATTTTGTTGTTTCATCAAACTCTATTAAATCTCCGAGATACATAAACGCAGTAAAGTCAGAAACCCGTGTAGCCTGTTGCATATTATGAGTAACTATAACTATTGTATATGAATTTTTCAGCTCATTAATCAATTCTTCAATTTTTAAAGTGGAAATTGGGTCTAGTGCTGATGCAGGCTCGTCTAATAATAACACCTCTGGTTTAATAGCAATCGCTCTAGCTATTACTAAACGTTGCTGTTGGCCACCAGATAAACTCAAGGCATTCTCATGTAGCCTGTCTTTAACTTCATCCCAAAGTGCCGCGCCACGTAGCGCCTCCTCAATGGTTACATTTAGGATGGCTTTATTATTTATTCCTTGAATCCTGAGGCCATATGCAACGTTTTCATAAATCGATTTAGGAAAAGGATTAGGCTTTTGAAAAACCATACCAACACGTTGTCTTAATTCTGAAACATTTATAGTAGGGGAAAAAATTTCCTGTCCTTTTAACCTAACAGAGCCCTCAACTCTAGTGTTTTCAATCAGGTCATTCATTCTGTTGAAAATTCTAAGTAGCGTAGACTTTCCACAGCCTGATGGACCGATAAAAGCCGTAACTTTTCTTTCTGGGATTAGCATATTAATCCCATTAAGAGCTTTAGTTTTCCCGTAATAAAAATCTAACTCTGATACTGTCAACGCTGCGGTAGTGTCAGATAGCAATTCGTTTACCTCGTTTTTTCCAATATTACTGCTTTCTTCATTAGAAAGCTTTTCTAAATCACTCTCATTACGTGTCTGCTGCATTGTACTTATCCCTGAGATGATTTCTAACAGTTATTGCTGTCATATTCAATGAAATAATAATTATAATTAATAAAAATGATGTGGCATACACCAAAGGACGTGCAGCCTCCACGTTTGGACTTTGGAAACCTACATCATAAATGTGAAACCCCATATGCATAAATTTACGCTCCATATGAATAAAGGGGAAGGTACCATCTATAGGAAGTGACGGTGCTAATTTAACAACGCCAACCATCATTAATGGTGCTACCTCACCTGCCGCTCTAGCGACCGCCAAAATTAAACCAGTCATCATAGCTGGAGTAGCCATAGGCAGAACGGTTCTCATTAATGTCTCAGCCTTCGTCGCACCTAAAGCTAAACTACCCTCTCGCAAATTCCTAGGTATTCGTCTTAGACCCTCCTCGGTTGAAACTATCACAACTGGAACCGTCAATATAGCTAGAGTTAGAGAGGACCAAATTAAGCCTGGCGTGCCAAACTTAGGTGCTGGAGCAACCTCTGGATAAAATAAATCATCTATTGAACCTCCGACGAAATAGACAAAAAAACCCAAGCCGAAAACTCCGTAGACGACTGAAGGTACACCGGCAAGATTATTCACGGCGATTCTTATGGCTCTAGTAAGTGCTCCATGTCCGGCGTATTCATTCAGATAAACTGCAGCAACAACCCCGAACGGGGTAACAAAGACAGACATTAATAAAACCATAATAACAGTCCCAAATATTGCCGGAAAAATTCCACCCTCTGTATTAGCTTCTCGAGGCTCTTCACTAACAAATTCGAAAACTTTTTCGAGATAATGAATTAATTTTTCTCCGATACCCATATTATTTGGCTGATAGACTCTCACGATATCTTTTATATCAATCGAGACCGAAACACCATTGCCGGTCAATAGCTCGACTTGATCCCTTTGGATTTTTTTATATAAAGTTTTTAACTTGTTATTCAACAATTCATATTCCTTTTGAATTTCTGTCAGTTGAGCCTCGATAAACAATTGACCCTGGCCGTTTTTAGACTTCCCCCTGAGCTCCAGTCGTCTTGACTCAAGTCGTAATCGCTCAACTTTACCATTGAGTTTTTGCATAGCTGAATTCTCAATGGCCCTTATCTCCTCGACTAAAAGATGTCTCCGCGTAAGCCGTTCGTTCAACTCATCCAGCAATGGATTTTTTGATTCAATAACCCGGCCATTTTCTTTAATTTTGTTTATGAAACCATAAAAATTACCCCACTCCTCTCTTTCGACAACAGTAGCATTTGGGGGTATTTCTATACCGGCTATGTAATCAGTTTGGTTAAACCATCTAAAGTCAACGCCATTGAGTTTTCGGTTTCCTATTTTTACAAGCAATCTTTCCACAGAGTCCAAACCATCTGGTACCTTGATTCCTGTCTCCTTAAGTAAAGAAGCACTTACAATTTCAGTTCCGGCAATTTCTCCCATCACCCTTTCATCCGTTACTTCAGCAGTCAGATTCAGCATTACAACTGGTTTGGGCCAGAAATGAACCGCACCCCTCGCGGTAATTAGTCCGATCACCCCAATTACTAGAATCATACAAAAGGCCACTGCTCCTGAGGTCAGCCAAACATATGGAGTTCCTAAAGCCATCGATTTTTTAATTTGAGTTTGTCTAGTCATATTCTAAGCTTTACAAGTTCGCGTATTTTACTCTTAACCTTTGACGCACAATTTCTGAAATAGTATTCACTACAAAAGTTACAAGAAATAAAAACAATGCTGCTAAGAATAGAATCCTGTAATGGGTGCTACCAACAGCAGATTCAGGCATTTCTACAGCTATATTTGCTGATAACGCTCTAAATCCTTCAAAAATATTCATATCCATAATTGGGGTATTTCCAGTCGCCATCAAAACTATCATGGTTTCTCCTACTGCTCTTCCCATCCCAATCATGCAAGCAGAGAAAATGCCTGGACTAGCGGTTAACAAAATTACTCTATAAACCGTTTGCCATGGTGTAGCGCCTAAAGCAAGAGAGCCGTTGGTAAGACTTCTTGGAACGCCATAAACAGCGTCCTCGCTAATTGAGAATATTGTTGGTATAACCGCAAAACCAATCGCTATTCCAACTACAAGTGAATTTCTTTGGTCATAGCCAATATCATAGTTAATATTTAGCCAATGTGGTAAATTCCCACCGAAAAAGCGCGCTTCAATTTCTACACCAAGCATTAAAGCAAACCAAATTGCTACGCATATTACTGGAATCAGTAATAAAGACTCCCATCCCTCAGGAAAAGTCTGCTTTATGACCTTCGGCATTTTTGGCCAGATTAAAGCCATAAGTATTGTACTCAGAGGTATTGTCAATATACTTAAAAAAAAGCCTGAAAGATTTTTTTCAACAAAAGGCGCAAACCATAGGCCCGCCAAAAATCCCAATATTACTGTAGGTAAGGCTTCCATGATCTCTATCGTCGGCTTAACCACTCGCCTCATTGCGGGTGCCATAAAATAAGCAGTATATACTGCTCCAAAGATGGCTAAAGGCGCTGCAAAGAGGAGAGAATATATGGTAGCTTTAAAGGTTCCGAAGACCAATGGAGTCAAGCTAAATTTTGGTTCGAAATCACTGTTAGCAGCAGAAGATTGCCAGATATATTCAGGTTCCTGTCTGCTTTCGTACCAAACTTTTCCCCAAAGTGCATTTAGTGAAATCTCAGGATGTTCATTTTTAATAGCATACAAACTAACCTTCGAATTATCGTGATTTATCTGTAGATTTTTACTTCTTGGGCAAAATGTAAGATTAACCGGATTAATACCAACATTATTGATTAAAGCAACTTGTTCATTTGCAGTAGCATGATAAATCGATAAATTACGATTTGCATCAAGCACTCCAAACCCTTTTCTGTAATGTTCAGCTGCTATTTTTAGGACAGCTCCGGGCATTGGATCAAAATCCCGGATTTTTTCAATAGAATATATATTATTAATATCCCTTACAGAAGCCCATTGAGAAATTGCACCCGAAGAGCTACCGACAATAATCGATAAACCACTACTTAAGAAAGTCATATCAGTAACCTTCCCTTTACCACCTACCACACTAACTCTATCTATTAACTCTATGTTTTCTTTGAAAGCTACGTCGTACATGGACATAACTCCATCGGAAGTTACTAAAACCAATGTTCTTTGATTCACATCAAGTTTAAGAGAAGAAACTGGATTAATAATATTAGCAACTTCAACAGTTTCATAGCTAATATCAAGCTCATCTGATAAAAATGAGCTTGACGCCGAAATATAGGTCACTAACAAACGATTATCACTCGTCACGGAAGCAATTGCACCGTTTTCATCCGTAAATTGACCCGAAATTTTTAAAATTGGTTGATTGCTCTTATCAATTTTTAGTGGAAGTTTTCCAGCAGGATAAACAATTGACGGGGTAATCTTCCTTACATCTTTCGGATAACTGATCTCATAATTTGGTTTTAAAAGATAAGCTTCGCCATTCTCCGTGCCAATAACCATAACCCTGCTTTCAGGATCTCCGCTAGAAACCGCTGTAATTTTATTCTCTAACGTTTTTTTTCCTGCAACAAACTCCTTTAATAGAGAGTTTTTACCAGAAACAGATGAAAACACAAGGCTTCCGTCGGTATGCACCGAAAAAATCACCTCTGAATACTCGTCAATGCTTGAAGCTAAAATTTTTGTATTAGGATCAATATTAAAGCCAGTCGAAAATTCCACTTTTGCTGGTGCGAATAGTGGTATAACCACATAGCCTAGGTAGAAAAATATGAGAAGTATTGCACCTATTACAGACACGCCTCCCACACCCATAAAAGCTCCAAAGAGGGCGTCTTTTAATAATCTTGACTTGTTGCGAGAGGAGTGCCCTTTCTCACTATTACTCTTTTTTTTAAATTCGACTACGTTCATTTTTCAAACAGGTTTTTCTAAAATCTCTGATAATTAAAAAAATACTAATGAACAAAATAATTGTTTCAATCTGATTTCAATTCATGTTGTAAAATTCACTATTAGAATAAAGCTACAATATAACCTATCCATGAAGTATCACTATCTACTTTCTCTAGAATGTTAAAACCAGATTCTGGTTCGTTTTTATCATCGTCCCATTTCTGCCAGTAGACATAACTTTGAGAAAATCCGGATTCTAGTAATAGCTCCCGAAGCTCCTTAATCGACCAAAGTCGCCAACTATAAGTAAATGCCCTTTCCAATTTAGATCCATCTGAAAACTTGAAATGAATATAACACAGTTGCATGTTATTTATAGGATTAAAATCTGCCTGTTCCCAAATGTAAACAAAATCATCATATTTAGTCTCTTCCCTAAGTTTTTTAGTAGCGTCATGGCCGCCATAAAAATCTAAAACTAACATTCCATCATTCTTAAGGCTTTCCTTGACGCTTTTAAAATAGTCTGCTAGTACATTTCTTTCAGAAAAATACCAATAACTAAAATTAGTAGCACAGACGACATCATGGGCACCATTGCTCATTTCGAGAACATCTGATCGGACTAATTTAATTCTTGATTGTTTTCCTTGTGAAAGGTTTGAAAAATGTTTTTTGTAACCCCAATCCAAGACATTTTGATCCAAATCGACCCCAACCGCATAATTTTTATTATTGCGATCAATCCATTCTTTACAAACACGAGCGGTTCCGCAAAAATCTTCTCTTAATAATCTGGCATTACGACCGCGTAGCTCGAAGAATTGTTCCTCTATAAAATCAATCTCTGCTTCAGCACATTGTACCGATTCTTCGTATAGTTCATACTTATCAACTTTATCCGCTATGGTAGATTTTGATTGTTTGTTTTTTCTTGGCATGTTTTAACTCTAACTTTAAAGTCATAAATAAGATGAGTAACGAATTTAAAAAATTATTGGTTGTTTCTAACTCTCGGACAGGTTCAACAAATAAACTTTGCATCGAAGCAGTGGCCGAAATCAAAAAATCCAATGGTTCAAACATTATAGCATATTCAGCGGATTCTTTGATTGCAAATGCCAAGGATGTTATTCAAGCGGATGCCATTATTTTAGGTTCTTCAGAAAACTTTGGCTATATGTCCGGAGCAATGAAGGTTTTTTTTGAAACTATTTATTATGATGTAATCGAGGAAAAAAGAGGAATGCCTTTTGGAATTATTATAAAGGCAGGCACAAGCGGTATTGGAGCTTATAACGGTATTATAAAAATTACAAACGCATTGGGCTGGAAAGAAGCGATTGAGCCGTTAATAATAGTTGGGAGTTTGACTGATTTGCATTTAGAGCAAGCTCGACTTTTTGGAAACACGTTGGCGGCAGGGCTTGAAATAGGAGCCTACTAAAAAATTTAAACTAATCAACCCAATCATCCACAGTCAAAAATTCCTCTATAAGCTTTTTCTCAAATAATTGGTTAGTATTGGTTGCTTGATATGGCCAGGATACTTTCGGGGGGAGTGAAGCAAGTATTGATTGAATCCTACCACCAAATTGAAGCCCAAATAGAGTTCCTCTGTCATAAACTAGATTGAACTCGACATATCGGCCTCTTCGGTATAGTTGGAAATCTTTTTCAACTTGACTATATTCATGTTTGGAGCGATTTTTGAATATTTTAAAATACTCGGTTGAAAAGCAAGAATTAACGGCCTTGATAAACTCAAAGCAATCATTGAATGACCATCGATTTAAATCATCAAAAAAGAGTCCTCCAATTCCTCTAGGCTCTTTTCTGTGCTTGATAACAAAATATTCGTCACAATTCTTTTTGAATTCGGCATAAATATGAGGATCAAATTTCTCACATATATTCTTTGCTGCATTGTGCCACCTTCTACAATCACCTTTGAAACCAAAATAAGGTGTAAGGTCGAAACCACCACCAAACCACCAAATCTCTTTCCCATCAAGGGTAGAATTAAAAAATCGAACATTTTCATGTGCTGTAGGTACAAAAGGATTTACCGGATGGAACACTATTGAAAGACCAACGGCACGAAAAGGACGTCCTGCGAGCTCTGGTCTTTTACTGGAAGCCGCAGGTGGAAGCTTATTGCCTTCGATACTAGAAAAGTTAACTGCAAACTTCTCTATCACCTTACCTTTTTGGAATATTAGCGACCTTCCATAACCGCCATGATCAGAGGTCCATTTGTCATCATCTATCTCCACAGCTGCGTCTAAACTTGAAATAGATTTAAGGTAACTTTCTTGGGCTGAACTTAGCCACTTCTCAACTTGTACAAATTTTCCGACCATAACTTTTTTAGGCTATTTGTTTTAGGTTTTAGTATAATAAAATATTATACTACTAAAAACTTAGATAAACTTAATGCAGGTAAAGATAATGCGAAAAGCCGACATTAAAAGACACACAAACGAAACCAAAATAGATGTCTCGATAAATCTAGATGGCTCAGGAACTTCCGAATTAAAAACGAGTATACCGTTTCTCGAGCATATGCTAGACCAAGTTGCAAGACACGGTAACTTTGATTTAAAAATAATAGCCGATGGTGACTTAGAGATTGATGCCCACCATACCGTTGAGGATATTGGGATAACATTAGGCCAAGCAGTAAATTCTGCCTTGGGCGACAAAATTCAAATTACAAGATTTGGTAGTTCCTATGTGCCACTTGACGAAGCCCTCTCAAGAGTAGTTATAGACTTTTCTGGTCGACCCGGCTTAGAGTTTAATGTTAATTTCCCTAGAAGCTATGTTGGCGAATTTGATGTTGAACTTTTCTATGAATTTTTCCAAGGATTTGTTAATCACGCAAACTGTACTCTACATATAGACAATTTAAGAGGGAAGAATACTCACCACATAATTGAGACTATCTTCAAAAGTTTTGGCCGTTCTTTAAGAATGGCCGTATCAATTGATTCTAAATTAAGACCCGTAACCCCTTCGACAAAAGGTGTTCTATAGTTGAAAAGAATATCAATTGTCGATTATGGTAGTGGAAATCTACTTAGCGTTTATAAAGCCCTTAAATTCGTATCAGGCTCTGCTTATGATATTAGAATTACAAGTGACGAGGAAGAGGTCTCAAAGTCAGATAAGATTGTTTTTCCCGGGCAGGGAGCAATTAAAAACTGCATGAAGAACCTAAAAAAGCAAAACCTAGACAAGACAATAGCCGAATTCACTAAAACTAGACCTTTTTTCGGTATTTGTCTCGGACTTCAATCATTAATGGAGTTCAGTGACGAGGGAGGTGGAGTAAGTTGCTTAGGCCTAATAAGAGGCAAGGTTAAGCGCTTTAATCGCGACAAAGCTATAATAACAAAAACAGAAAAATTCAAAGTCCCGCATATGGGCTGGAATAAAGTAAAATTTATGCGAGATCATCCTTTACTTAACGGTTTGGACGATAACACTTATTTTTACTTCGTTCATAGTTTTTTTGTTGATCCTATTGATCAAAGATTAACTCTTGGAAAGACGGATTATTTAGAAAACTTTACATCTATACTACAATGGAAATGGATATTCGCTACTCAATTTCATCCCGAAAAAAGCGCCGAAGCTGGCCTGGTTCTTTTAGAGAACTTTTTAAATTGGTAATCAAAGTTTTTGTTTAACAGCCACACTTCATAATCCTTTTTGTCCAATATCTTTTCTAAAAAACAAATTTTTTATTTGTAGCTTATTTATAGCCTCATAAACAGATGAACGTGCTGTTTCAAGGCTTTCTGATATACAAGAAACATTTAAGACTCTGCCACCTCCAGAAAAAACTTTTTTATTTCTCGTGTATGTCCCAGCGTGAAAAATTTTTACCCCATTATCCTTGAGATTTACGTCGTCCACACTTTCGGGTATTTCAATATCTCTTATAAATTTTCCTGGATAACCATCAGCCGCTAGCACTACTGTAATAGCAGTCTTAGGATCAAATTCCAATGCTTCTAATTCATTCTTATTCTCTAATAAATCAAGACAAGCATGAAAAAGATTACTTCTTAATCGCATTAAAACTGGTTGTGCCTCCGGATCTCCAAATCTACAATTAAATTCTAATACTTTAATTTCATTTTTTTCATCAATCATTAACCCAGCGTATAAGAACCCAGTATATTCTAGACCGTCTTTTTGAATACCCTTAACTGTTGGCTCAATGACTGTCTCCAATATCCTTTTTTCTAAACTATGGTCCATTAACTTAGCGGGAGAATAAGCACCCATACCGCCTGTATTTGGCCCCTTGTCGCCATCATCTCTCGCTTTATGATCTTGAGACGAAGCGAAAGACAAATGCCTAGACGGATTAATCATACAAATATAGCTCAGCTCTTCTCCAGGAATAAACTCCTCGATTATAATTTTTGATCCTGCCGACCCAAATACTTTTTTGTGAAAAATGCCATCTAAAATCAATTCCGCTTCAGTGAGACTCTTGACGATCGAGACCCCTTTGCCCGCCGCTAATCCATCTACTTTTATTACAATTGGAAAATCTTGGGTTTTTAGAAAATCCATCGCTAAATCAAAGTCCGAAAAAACTTCATAATTACCTGACGGGATTCCGTGTCTTTCAAAGAACTCTTTAGCGTAAATCTTCGATCCCTCTAATTTTGCGGCCTCTTTAGTCGGACCAAAACATCTTAATCCTTCCTCATTAAACCTATCGACAATTCCTTCTACTAAGGGACCCTCTGGACCGACAACTGTCAGAGTAATTTTTTCCTCTTGTGCAAATTTGAGCAATTCCTCGACATTATTAGCTTCTATGGAAATTGCGGAAACCTTATTTTCATTTGCAATACCTGGATTTCCTGGTGCGCAAAACACTTGTTCGACTGAGTTATAACTTGCAAATTTCCATGCTAACGCATGCTCCCTACCTCCTTTACCAATTATTAATACTTTGTTCATATTTATAAGGTCCTCACATTTTTAATGTCTAAAATGGCGAATACCAGTAAAAATCATTACCATTTCGTTTTTATTTGCTTCTGTAATAACTTCATCGTCTCTAATCGATCCTCCCGGTTGAATAACCGCTCCCACCCCGTTTTGAGCTGCTATGTTTATTCCATCTTTAAAAGGGAAAAAGCCATCAGATGCCATGCACGTATCCTGCAAATTAAACCCAGCTTGTTTGGCTTTAGATATTGCTAGGTTAACACTATCAATACGACTCATCTGGCCCGCACCTATCCCAACGGTTTGGTGGCCTGAAACTAGAACTATAGCATTGCTCTTGACGTAAGAGGATACTTTCCAAGCGAACATTAAATTTTCTTTTTGATAAATCGTAGGTTTTTTAGTTGATACAATTTCTAAGTTTCCAACTTGAGCACGATCTTTTTCTTGTACTAATAATCCACTTGAAACTGTTTTCCATTCATAACTTTTAGTAGAAACAGTTTTGTTCGCCCCAGTTTCTAGAAAACGGATATTTTTACTCAAATTATTAATGTCGAAACTATCAATTTCAAATTCTGGGGCTATTACAATTTCTACAAATTGATTCTGAACAATTTGCTGAATTAATTCCTTTGTAACAGTCTTATTAAAGGCGATAACGCCACCGAACGCGGAAGTTTTGTCTCCAGAAAATGCCAAATCATAAGCAGTCTTGAGGTCAATAGCCTGGCCTACGCCGCATGGATTAGCATGCTTGACAATACAACATGCTGGAGACTCGAACTCTGAGACACAATCAATGGCAGAATCCGCATCAACCATATTGTTATATGATAATTCTTTTCCCCTTAAAAGGCGAAAGTCTTTCTTTGCTAACTTATTTATTTCTAATTCATACAACCAAGCCTTTTGATGAGGATTTTCTCCGTAGCGCAAAGCGCTATTCTCAACTAAATTAATAGTCTGAACCTTGGAAGCCTTCTCATTATTTTGATTTTTCAAATAATCTGAAATAATTGCATCATATCTTGCTGTATGTGAAAAAGCTTTTGATGATAAGTTACGCCTAGTTGCTATCGAAATCTCTTTTTTTTCTTTCAGTTCCTGAATAATCAAACCATAATCTTTCGGATCACAAATTGAAGTAACTCGTTCAAAGTTTTTAGCCGCGGATCTCAACATAGCTGGTCCGCCTATATCTATATTTTCTACAGCATCATGAAATGACGAACTATCATCGCTAATCGTTTCTTCAAAAGGATACAAATTAACGATCACAAAGTTTATAGGATCCATACCACTACTCATCATTGTATCTTCGTCAAACTCTAATCTACCCAGTATTCCTCCATGAATTTTAGGATGCAAAGTCTTTACTCGACCATTCATAATCTCGGGCTGTTTTGTGTAGTCTGAAACCTCCGTAACATCAATACCCGCAGAATCAAGGGCTCTGAAAGTTCCGCCTGTCGACAAAATTTTTATCCCCATTTTATGTAGCACAGACGCCAGTTCGATAATCCCTGTTTTATCAGAAACACTAATTAAAGCGATGGGTTTCAATTTGAAATTTTTCAATATTTTATCCTATATTTTTTTAATTTTGCTCTTAGGGTGGCTCTATTGATTCCCAAGACGCTTGATGCCTTTGACAGATTACCGTTTGCATACTCTAGTACAACCTCAAAAAGAGGCTTTTCAACTTGCGATAAGGTAAGACTATGAAGGTTGGAGGGTTTTTCACCTTGCAGGTCACCCAAATATTTTTCAATGATTTTTCTCACAAGCTCATGTAATAGTGGTTCTGATTGTTTGCTCATATCTTCTAGGCTATTTTTTCTCTAATTTTCTTTAGAAAGTTCTGTTGGGCTAAGACATCTCTCAATTTATTAAATTCCCGAGGCTCTCCGTAGTGTTCTAATCCACTTTTTTGCAAAAACCACTTTACATGTTTGCGCGCAATTAAGAGTCCTCGGTCTGAACCGTAAAAGCTGTAGAGTGAATCAACATAGTTCTCTAACACGTCCAGTATTGTGATTTTGTCCGGCGGTAAATATTCTACACCATTTAAGTAAGCTCTTATCATAGGAAAAATCCAAGGATTACCGCAAGCTCCTCTTCCAATCATAATTCCGTCCGCACCGGATTTCTCAATAGCCAAAGCTGCTACTTTGCCATCTGAAATATCACCATTTAGCAATACGGGGATCTGTATACACTCTTTTACTTTTTTTACAGTTTTATATTCAGCTGGTATTTTATAGGAACAATCTCTTGTTCTACCATGTATTGTAATTGCTTGAACGCCACATTTTTCAAACTCTTTAGCAAGAGTAAGGGCATTGATTTGTGTTTTATTTATACCAGTCCGCATTTTCACAGTAACCGGGCAATCGACCGCAGAAACAACCGCCTCTACAATTTTAATTGCACTTAAAGGATCACCCAGCAAGGCTGAGCCTGCATGCTTTTTATTAACTTTTTTTGCTGGACAACCCATATTGATATCAATGATATCTGCTCCTAAGTCACGAGCATAGGATGCAAAAAAAGACATCTCCGATGGATCCGAGCCTAGTAGTTGAATAACTCTAGGTGAATCTTTTTCATATGACGCAAGCCGTAAATTATTTGATAACTTAGGTCGCAAGCTAGATCGTGCGGCTATCATTTCACTAAGACTAAAAGACGCGCCGGTGGTCTGGCATATTCTTCTAAACGGAGAATCAGTAACACCAGACATTGGGGCCAATATTATTGGTTGCGCTATTTTAAACTTACCGATTTTCATATAATTTTATGTAGGCGCTAGAATTACCGAAGTCCATTCATTAATTCTTCTTGTTTCAACCAATTCAAAGTCAGATTCATAGTTTTTTACCAAAGCGCAAACCTGATTGTCCAAGATTCCTGAAATTACAACGAGCCCGTCCGGTTTAATCCATTTCTTAAACTTAGTCTTAAATCCAATTAGGGGATTTAACGATATGTTCGCGACTATTAAATCAAAAAACCACCTCTCGAAATCTCGTGGTAATGATATCATTATCTTCTCGGGCGGAATTTTGTTCACACCAACATTATTATCTGCTATCTCAAGGGCAAGTGGATCTGTATCAATAGCGTAAACCTTGTTAAATCCTACCAAATGTGCCGCAATCCCTAAAATACCTGTTCCACACCCGAGGTCTAACATGACCTCTTTCTTTATTTTTTTTAAACTAAAAATATTCGCAAGGCACAAATGGGTGGTTTCGTGCGAACCAGTACCAAAAGCTTGCCCAGGATCGAGCTTTATAACAGCTCCTTTATTAGCGGGTGGTTTTAACCAAGTAGGGCAAATAGTTAAACCAAAATCAAAAGATATCGGCTTAGCCTCAGCTTTCCATTTAAGATGCCAATCCTGATCTTCCAGTTTATTATATTTTATGATTGAGTGATCAGAAATAAACAGTTGAAGAGCTGAAACGACCTCAGAAAACGATTTTGACTCCGAAAAAATCGCAGATAATAAAGTAAACTTAGAAACCGATTGTTCAGCTTTATCAACCGGTCTAAAGGATATCGACTCAGCGTTAATCGAAGTTAGAAAATAATCTAAAATATTTACCTGACCCGTTTCGATTCTAAATGATAATTTCCACAAATTAATTTATCTTTTTAATCTTACTTTCTAAATAGTTAATGTCATGCTTACCAGAAACGAAATTGGCATCACCAACCAAATCAGAAAGCATATTTATGTTGGTATTTATTCCCTCAACTACGAATTCTGCCAGTGCATTTTCAGTCCTTTTAATCGCCTCATGCCTTGTTTCCGCATGGCAAATTAATTTACCAATGAGTGAATCATAGAAAGGTGGCACGTTGTAACCGTTATAAATATGAGAATCGACCCTTATCCCTGGACCTGCCGCCGCATGATAGTGTGTGATTTTTCCGGGCGAAGGTCTGAATGTTTTTGAATCTTCAGCGTTGATTCTACACTCAACTGCGTGACCTTTAAATAAAACATCCTTTTGCTTAATTTCTAACCTCTCTCCTGCGGCCACCTTTAGCTGTTCTTTAACCAAATCTATACCAGTAACTAGCTCAGTAACAGGATGCTCTACTTGTACCCGAGTATTCATTTCAATAAAGAAAAATTTTCCACCTTCATATAAAAACTCAAAAGTACCAAGACCTGTATAGCCCATGTTTATGGCGGCAGTAACACACATATTTCCAATTTTTTCTCTCACTTTTGAGGATATATCTGATGCAGGGCACTCTTCAATTACTTTCTGATGACGTCTTTGTAATGAACAATCCCGCTCCCCTAGATGAATCCCATTTCCATGATTATCAGTAAGAATTTGAAATTCAATATGCCTAGGATTTTGTAAAAACTTTTCCATATATATTCTATCGTCGTTAAAAGCTCCTGATGCTTCCTGCTGCGTCAAACTGATTGAGCTTTTTAAGGATGCCTCGGTCTGCACAACCCGCATCCCTCGTCCTCCTCCTCCTCCGGCGGCTTTCAGTATCACAGGATACCCAATACTTTTTGCTAATTCTCTAGACTCATTGTGATTTAAACCAAGTGGTTTATCAGAGCTTGGTAGGCACGGAATTCCTTCTTTTCGCATTCTAGCAATCGCAGATAGTTTATCTCCCATGATTTTGATAACTTCCGGTGGAGGGCCTATAAATACAAATCCGCTTTTCAATACTTTTTCAGCAAACTCAGCATTTTCGGAAAGGAACCCGTATCCAGGATGTATTGCTACGGCATCTACAACCTCCGCGGCCGCTATAATAGCCGGGATATTTAAGTAACTATCTTGAGGAGAAGACGGGCCAATGCAAATTGACTCATCGGCTAACTTAACGTGCATAAGTTCCCGATCAGCCTCAGAATGCACCGCAACCGTTTTCACTTCCAAGTCTCTACAAGCTCTTAGAATCCTTAAAGCTATTTCACCACGGTTTGCTATCAGAATTTTTGAAAACATATCCAGTTAATCAATCACAAACAACGACTGATTAAACTCAACAGGAGAACCGTTGTCTACCAAAATTGCTTTAATTTTACCCGAAAATTCTGCCTCAATTGGATTCATAGTTTTCATTGCCTCGATGATACAAAGAGGGTCACCTTCTTTGATAATCTGTCCGATTTTGACGAATGGAAGGGCTTCAGGTGATGGCGCTGCATAAAATGTTCCAACCATTGGCGATTTTACTATGCTTCCATCTTCTTCACTAGCTACTGGTTTTTTATCTGGGGCAGGGTCTACAATTTTGTCAACCACAACTGTTTGGGAGTCATTAACGAGTTCGGGCGTAATACGGGGCAGATTGTTTCTAGTAACTCTGACAGACTCTTCCCCCTCTTTAATTTCAATCTCAGACACTTCTGATTCTTCTATCAGTTCTATTAATTTTTTTACTTTTCTGATATCCAAATGTATTCTCCCGATTTCTAACCTGATTTATTAATATGGTTAAACAAAGCTTGCAAACCTAACACATACGAAAACGCACCAAATCCTGAGATTATTCCGATAGCAATATCTGACAAGAGTGTTTTGTGACGAAATTCCTCCCTAGCAAATATATTGGAAATATGAACCTCTACGAAGGGTATGCCAACAGCCAAAAAAGCGTCTCTGATTCCAATGCTTGTATGGCCGTAGGCTCCTGGGTTAATCAATATACCCTCAATTCTGTCATCTATTGCCGATTGAATACGATTTATTAAATCAGCCTCTGAATTAGATTGGAAGGAATCCAAATCGACACCATTCTCGCTGGAAAATTTTTGACACTTAGATAAAATATCATCCAAAGTGTCATCACCATATTCAGCTGGCTCTCTCACGCCTAACAAATTCAAATTAGGACCATTTAGCAACGTTACTTTTTTCAATAATTCTCTCCAAAATCTGCTCGGAGAAGATACCAAATTTGACACTAAAAATAAAGAAATTATCAACTTTTAACCAATTTTCGCCTCTTTTTAAGAAAATTACGGACTATTTTATACCGACGATTATACAAACAGTACTATTCGAACATAGTTTCCGTTTTATTAAGATGAATCTTGCTACTTTTAGATGCTTTTTGGCTCTTTTCAACCAATCTCTGGGCATTTGAAACAACTTCAGACAGACTTTCATAGGAAATTTCGCCGACAACGCTGCTTAAATATTTCCCATTACTGTCGGTAAGAACTGTAAATGGCAACACACCCATTGAGTTTCCAAAATGACTCATTAACTCGCTTACGTCCTGTTGTCCAAAAAAATGAGGATAGTCAATAGGCTGTTTCTTTAGAAAATCTTTTATTTGATCTTCTTCATCTAAAGCAATTCCTATTATTCCTATCCCATTTTCAAAATGTTGTGAGAACTTTTTATTAAATATTGGTATTTCTTTTCTACAAGGAGGACACCATGTCGCCCAAAAATTTACCACATTAAGAATATTATTTTGCAACGGAAGTACGGATTCTGTCATTTCAATAGTCATAAATTTTTGCTTAAGAAGGTTTTCAGAAGACAATGACCGATCAGACTTCGAAGCTTTTTCTATCGTCTCGGACCTTTTTATTTCCCCAAAAAAATAGCCCAGAGTAAGTGATAGTCCGATAATCATGATAATTGGCGCTCTGCTCATTCTATTTTCTCCAAATTTTGGTCAGGGGCATTTATGGGTGGCTAAGCCTCAAAAATTTAAGCATTGAGTTCTTATCTAAAGAACCAACAGACTTTTTCAAAACGGTCAGTTCTCTTGAGTCTAAAATCAAAAAAGCGGGTGGTCCGAAAAGAAGATATTTTTGTAATAAATCGCTATGGTCGTTAGTCATTTCAGTAACATCTATATTAATCAAAATAAATTGACCTAAGTTTTCAACTACTTCTTTGTCAGTCAAAATATTGTTTTCAATGTGCTTACATTCAATACACCAATCAGCATAAAATTTGACTAATACAAAATCATGATTTTCTTTATTCGCCCGAATGTATGTCAGGAGGTCTTTGATATTGGTCTCACTTTTCCACTCTCGGGTAAAATTGTCATTATCGTCTTCCATGTGATAATTGAAAGAATAATTCAAATCATTCAAGATATTTCCATAATTAATTAAGAGAGCAGTAAGCACAAAAGTGAAAGCCAACCGACTGGTCTTTTCCTGCTTGTAACTTAAAAAACGAGCAGTAAAAAAGATTATTGCGCTTAATGTAAAAATTGTCCAAATTATAAACATTGTAGAATTTACTAAAATTCGTTCTAGGAACCATATGGCTGTTCCGAGCAAAATAAATGCCAGCAAATTTTTAATTTCAAGCATCCATTTGCCAGATTTTGGAATCAAATAATTAAAAGAACTCCCCAACAAGAACATTGGGGCACCCATTCCAAGGCCCAAAAAGAACAACGTTAAAAAGCCTAATGAGATGGATTTAGTTTGAAGTATAAAGCCGAGTGCGGCCGCTAGAGGAGGTGTCACACATGGAGTTGCAATAAACGCTGAGACACTTCCCATGATTGACGCAGTGAAGATTGGCCCGAATGATTTAGTTCTAGAAAATTCTATAAATTTAGAATTAATTTTATTAATTAAAGAGAAACTAAAATTACTTACAGTCAATATAGCCATAACAACAAAAAATAAAGCTAGAAATATTATGATATAGTCCTGCCTCACAATCGTCTGGACACCCCCTCCTAAACTGGCGACCAACGCCCCAAAAATTGCATAAGTCATTGCCATCGAAACAACATACACTGCAGACAATTGCAATGAATTTTTATTGGTTTCATTTTTTAAGCCGATAATCGTTGCCGACAAAATTGGTAGCATAGGAAGTACACATGGGGTAAAGGCAAGAAGTAGACCGAATAAAAAAAAAGTTCCAGTTAAAACTAAAATATTTTCATTGCCGAAAAAATCAGTGTGTAAATCGTTGTTGACAGATCTCGACACCAATAAATTTCTCTTTTGTGGCGGGTAACAAAGTCCTGCTATCGCGCAACCTTGAAAAGAAATTTCCAATTTTATATCCCCTTTTTTTGAGAATTGTCTGATTTTTAACAACGCAGTAACACTGTCTTCATAAATTTCTACCAAACCAAATTGTGGATCCTCTATGATTTGCCCAGATGGAATCTGAACTGATTGAACAGTAAAATTTTGACCCATATTTTTAAACCCAAGCTTATCTCGATAAAGATAGTAGCCTGGTTCAATTAGCCAACTTACTATTATAGTATCGTTTTTTATTAAAGGAGCTTGAAGACTAAAGGCTTTATCAACTGGCAAGAATTCAGGTCTCTGATTATCAAAAATAGATTGAGCCGAGCTGGGAACGGAAAGTAAGAACATAATTAAAAAAAGTAAAATTCTTAAAGTATGCATTGTTCCATCCAAGCCAAATAATCTTTATTAACTTTTGATACTGGAATAACTAAAATTTCCGGCGTTTCATATTCATGATTTTCAAAGATAAAACGTTCTAATTGTTCTACCCTATTCTTTAAAGTTTTTATAACTAAGAGAATTTCGGGCTCGTTAACCAGCTGACCTTCCCACATGTAGATTGATGACTTTACAGGTAGCATTTTTATACAACCAGCCAAACGACTTGTAATTATCTTTCTTGATAAGGCTTCCGCCATTTTTTCATTAGAGCAACTAGAAAGAATTATAACTAAATTTGATTGGGCGCTAGAAATCATTTTTAATACCAACAATAATTTAACATTGTTTTGTGATTTTTCTTATGCTGATAAAAGTTATTGTTATTGCTTTATTATTGCCGTTTGTCGAAATAATTTTTTTTATTTTCGCAAATAATTTTTTATCATTCACAAATATCGTATTCATTATACTAATTTCAGGAGTTATTGGTTTTTATAATTTACGTTGCGCAAAAGTCGGGGCATTAAAAGTAGTTGATCTAATCCTAAAGCCTGAGATAAGTACTAAAAAACCCATGCTTAAACCATTATTATATTGCATTTCCGGCCTGTTATTAATTATTCCGGGATTAATTTCCGATTCTATTGGTTTGACTGTAATGTTATATGCAATACTAGGTTTTAGGGCAAAAGATCATTTTATAAAACAACCCGATAAAAAGGGTGCGACCATCGAAGGTGAATACAAGAGTGAAGACCGCTAAATTCGCTGTTCCAACCCACTTTTCGATAGGCTACAATTTAGATGTTTTTAAAATTATTTTATTCGTAATTTAGTAAATTGAGATTTAATCTCAAGCTAGGAGTGTATTTGATGAGTTTTTCCGATCGAGATGGATTTATTTGGATGGATGGGAAGGAAGTTCCATGGAGAGAAGCTAACATTCATATTCTCACTCACTCACTGCACTATGGTGTGGCGGCATTCGAAGGAATGAGAGCTTATGAGACCAGAAAAGGTACGGCGATATTTAGACTAAAAGAACATGTTGATAGGTTGTTTAAAACGGCACACATCTTAGGAATGAAAATTCCGTTCAGCCCAGAGGAAATTGAAAATGCGTCTATCCAATCTGTCAAAAGCAATAAACTTAAATCGGCATACATCAGGCCATTAGTTTTTTATGGTTCAGAAGGAATGGGGCTTCATGCGAATAATTTGTCTGTACATGTTTCCATAGCCTCATGGATGTGGGGAACTTATCTCGGACAAGACGCGCTCGCTAAAGGCATATCAGTTAAAACTTCTTCATTCACTAGACATATGGTTAATAGCGTAATGTGTCGAGCAAAAGCCACAGGTGGATATATCAATTCAGTAATGGCTCTTCAAGAAGTCGCCAAAGACGGATATGACGAAGCGCTTCTCCTAGATTCAGAGGGAATGGTTGCAGAAGGTACAGGAGAGAATCTCTTCATCGTGAAAAAAGGGGAACTTTTTACACCTGTGCTAACCTCGGCTCTAGAAGGGATTACGAGAGAGACAATAATACAACTTGCCAGTAAGCTCAAATTAAAGATTTCTGAAAAAAAAATAACGAGAGACGAAGTTTATATATCAGATGAAGCCTTCTTCACGGGAACAGCGGCTGAGGTAACTCCCATAAGGGAATTAGATGGTCGTCAGATTGGGACAGGTACCATAGGTAAAATTACTTCTTTACTTCAGACCGCTTATCTCGAGGCAGTGAGAGGCGAAAAAACATTTAACGAGGATTGGCTTACTTTTGTATCCTAAGGAGAGAAATTGACGAAACGCTCGAAGAAATTCGTAGTTTGGCAAATCTCCGATGGAAAACCGGGGCATGAACGTCAAGTAGCAGGATTAGTGAATGCCCTTGACCGAATCCTAGCCAAAAATAAATTAGAGTTGCATAAGTTTAATGGTGGATTAATAAACTCTTTAAAAGAGCTTTATATAAAAAACAAATATCTTGCAAAAGCACCTTGTTTAATTATAGGTGCTGGCCATAAAACCCATCTGGCTTTAATCTTGCTAAGTAAAATTTTTGGTGGAAAATCGGTCTGCTTAATGAAGCCGTCCATTCCTACAAAATTTTTTGACTTATGTGTTATTCCAAAACATGACAAAATCAACGGGTCGAATATCATTGTAACACAGGGGCCGCTCAACCCATTAAAAAATTGTGCAACCAAGAAAAAAGGGGGGCTAATTTTAATTGGAGGGCCTTCAAAGCATTTTCACTTTTTTAAGGACGAGGTATTAAAATCAATTAACAATATTGTTAACAGCGAACCTAAGACCGAGTGGATCATAGCCGATTCAAGAAGAACACCAGCAAAGGTAAAAAATAGACTCAATAAAATTCAATCCAGCTCTTTAAAATACTATGATAGCAATCATATTAGTTCATACACGTTAGATAAGAAATTAGAGCAGAGCGAATATGCTTGGATAACAGCTGATAGCATGGCAATGATTTATGAAGCACTAACTGCAGGAGCAAAAGTTGGGATTATTGACTTGCCACAAAAAATTGATAGTGAACTAGTTCGACACATAAAGTCTCTTATAGAGAAGCAAACTTTAAATTGCAAAGAACCCTTTCTAAAAATAAAGATTTGTGAATCTGAAACAATTGCAAAAAAAATAATTAATTTATTTTCAAATGACCTCCAAACCTAAATCTACAGTAGTGCAAATTCTGCCAGCATTAACCACCGGCGGTGTCGAACGAGGTACTATTGAGCTGTCCAAAGAATTAATTGAGAAAGATTTTCGGCCATTAATAATTTCAGGAGAGGGAGAGCTTGTATCTGAGTTAAACGATTTAAAAATCAAACATATCCCATTAGAAATTGGACGAAAAAAATTATCTACTTTTTTATTAATCCGGAAACTGTCAGAGATATTTTTAAATGAAAAAGTTGATATTATTCACGCTCGCTCTAGGCTACCCGCCTGGATAAGCAAATTAGCCCTAAACAGAATAAGGAGAGCCAGAAAAATATCGTGGTTAACCACTGTACATGGTCCTTACACAGTTAATTTTTATAGTAAGATTATGACTTCCGGAGATATAGTGATTGCCGTCTCCGATTTTATAAAAAATTACATAATTGATAACTATAATATTGACAAAGGGAAAATCGTAACTATTCACAGGGGTATAGATGTAACAAGATATTACCCGGGATATAAGCCTTCTAAAAATTGGTTTTATAATTCTCGTCTCGACGAGCGATGGTCTATGGAAGCACCAATTTTAACACTACCGGCGAGACTTACAAGATGGAAGGGCCAAGAACATTTTATTAATTTACTTTTTAATTTAAAAAATAGAGGTTTAAAGTTTCACGGCTTGATTGTCGGGGGAGCGCATAAGAATAAAATAAAGTATGGTAAATTTTTGCAGAAAAGAATTGAAACACTAGGTTTATCTAATCAAATCACCATTCTAGGAAATAGAAAAGATCTGAGGGAGATAATGGCTATATCGAGTGTAACATTTTCTCTAACACAAAAACCCGAAGCCTTTGGAAGAACGACCGCAGAATCACTTAGTTTAGGCACACCAGTGATAGGATATGATCATGGTGGAACTGGTGAAATATTAAGAAAATGGTTTCCAATGGGTCTGATCAAACCATTTATGATTGATGAGGCCGCAGATAAAGTAGCCTTGTTTTTACAAAGTCCACAAATAGTTCCTTCAAACAATCCTTTTCCTCTTCAAAGCATGTTAGATCGCACGATTGATATTTATAGTAAGATTTCCGATGCTGAAAATAAATAGACCAAAAGCAACCAAAAAGATTTTAATAATCAAGCTTGGGGCTTTAGGCGATCTAATAATCGCAACCCCATTGATACGGGCCATTGTAGATAATAATAAAA
>MDTD01155273.1_pt1 | contig 33910 bp, 33 predicted proteins | sample 811221 | NCBI WGS metagenome assembly MDTD01 (sample SAMN05326646, study PRJNA326480) | marine metagenome | isolation source: seawater | place: Pacific Ocean: South West | collected 2011
CACTCCCGCCATTTCTTGTTGATAACGATTCTCATTGTTAAAAAAAGATACAATGAATTAGCCAAAAAAAACGCGACCTAATTTCACTATTATTATGTCTAAAAATACCTAAAAAACTCTCAAATGCTTGTAAAACAAGAGATATTAAAACTTTAATTTATTGTAAAAGAAAACTATAATGAGAGTCTTTTCAGAATTTTCTTATTAATAGTTTTTTAACATTTATTTATGCTAGCTGACTTTTTAAAAGACTATTTATCAATAATACTATTCCTAATTATTGCTTTAGGTTTAAGTGTAGGTTTTATTGTTTTAAATTTTATTTTGTCACCTAAAAATCCAGATCCTGAAAAATTATCTGCTTATGAGTGTGGTTTTGAACCATTCAACGACTCTAGGATGGAGTTTGATGTAAGATTTTATTTAGTTGCAATTTTATTTATTATATTTGATTTGGAAATTGCATTTTTGTTTCCATGGGCAATATCATTGGGAAAAATTGGAGTATTCGGCTTTGTATCAATGATGGTTTTTTTATTTATATTAACTATAGGATTTATTTACGAATGGAAGAAAGGAGCTTTAGATTGGGAGTAAAATGTTGAATAATAATAAAATAGAAAACATTCCTGAAGAATTTAAGGATTTAGCAAAAGATTTTGCTGACAAAGGTTTTATAACAACTTCTTTTGATAACTTAGTAAATTGGGCAAGAACGGGATCTCTTCATTGGATGACATTTGGATTAGCCTGTTGTGCAGTTGAAATGATGCAAACATCTATGCCTAGATACGATTTAGAAAGATTCGGGGCAGCACCTAGAGCATCACCAAGACAATCTGATGTAATGATAGTTGCTGGTACATTAACAAATAAAATGGCACCAGCTTTAAGAAAAGTTTATGATCAAATGCCTGAGCCAAGATATGTAATATCTATGGGAAGCTGTGCTAATGGTGGGGGATATTACCACTATTCCTATTCAGTTGTGAGAGGCTGTGATAGAGTGGTTCCTGTTGATGTTTATGTGCCTGGTTGTCCACCTTCTGCAGAAGCACTGTTGTATGGTATCATGCAGCTGCAAAAAAAAATTCGTAATAAAGGATCATTGGAAAGATAGTTGTTATGAAAATTTTGCAAGACATTGAAAAAAAAATAAATTCAGAATTAACAACAAAGGTGAACTCGTCTGAAATAAAACATGATCAAATTTATTTAACAATTGATAGTGATGATATTATTGATGTCATTTCTTTTTTAAAAGGAAATGTAAATACAAAGTTTAAACAGTTGATTGATATAACGGCAATAGATTATCCACAAGAGGAAAATAGATTTAATATGGTCTATTTACTATTAAGCCATGAATTTAATTCAAGAATAGTAATAAAGTGCTCAATTAATGAGAATGAGATTTTACCCACATTAACTAAAATTTATCCATCAGCAAATTGGATGGAAAGAGAAGTATTTGATATGTACGGTATTTCTTTCAAGGATCACCCAGACTTAAGAAGAATTTTGACTGATTATGGATTTGAGGGCCATCCTCTCAGAAAGGATTTTCCTTTAACAGGACATAATGAGGTTAGATATAGTGTTGATGAAAAGAAGGTGGTTTATGAACCTGTGAAACTAGAACAAAACTATAGAAAATTTGATTATGAAAGCCCATGGGAGGGCACAAAATATATTAAAGAAATAACAAAAAAAAATAATGACTAAACATTCAAAAACTTTAAATCTTAATTTTGGTCCACAACATCCAGCTGCTCATGGAGTATTAAGATTAATATTAGAGCTTGATGGCGAGGTTGTGGAAAAAGCGGATCCACATATTGGTTTATTACATAGAGGAACTGAAAAGCTTATAGAAAACAAAACATATTCACAAGCAGTTCCATATTTTGATAGGCTTGATTATGTAGCTCCAATGAATCAAGAACATGCTTTTGCTTTAGCAATAGAAAAAATTTTAGATATAGAAGTTCCGATAAGAGCGCAATTTATAAGAGTTATATTCTGTGAAATAGGTAGAATCCTTAGTCATATATTAAACATTACAACCCAAGCACTTGATGTAGGAGCTTTAACCCCATCTTTATGGGGCTTTGAGGAAAGAGAAACACTTATGACATTCTATGAACGAGTATCTGGCTCAAGATTGCATGCAAATTATTTTAGAGCAGGAGGAGTACACCAAGACATGCCAAGAGGACTAGATAATGATATTTTGAATTTTACCAAAAAATTTCCAAAAGTAATCGATGATCTCGAAACATTATTAACAGATAATAGAATTTTTAAACAAAGAAATGTTGATATTGGTATAGTCAGCAAACAAGACGCTCTAGATTACTCTTTTTCAGGAGTTATGTTAAGAGGCTCAGGTGTTGCATGGGATTTGAGAAAATCACAACCATATGACTGTTACGATCAAATAGATTTTAAAGTACCTGTTGGAAAAAATGGAGACTGCTATGACAGATATTTATGTAGAATTGAGGAAATGAAAGAAAGTGTAAAAATAATTAATCAATGTTTTGAAAGAATTCCAAAAGGACCAATTAAAGCTCTTGATGGAAAAATTACACCGCCACCAAAAAAGGAATTAAAAGAATCTATGGAAGCATTAATACATCACTTTAAATTGTTTACGGAGGGTTATAGAGTAAATAAAGATGAGATTTATACTGCAGTCGAAGCACCAAAAGGTGAGTTTGGTGTATATTTAATTTCTGATGGTTCAAACAAACCATACAAATGTAAAATTAGAGCTCCTGGTTTTTCTCATTTGCAAGCTATGGATTATTTAATTAAAGGTCATATGCTCGCTGATGTTCCTGCTGTTTTAGGATCTATGGATGTTGTTTTTGGAGAAATAGATAGATGAGTATAAAAAAAATTTCAAAAGATCAGCCAGATAGCTTTGCTTTCAGCGAAAGTAACTTAAAACTTTCAAAAAAAATTATATCAAATTATCCTCCGGGTAAACAACAAAGCGCAGTTATGTCTTTACTTTATATTGCCCAAAATCAAAATAACAATTGGATACCATTATCAGCAATGAAGTATATAGCAAAACTCCTAGAGATGCCTTACATAAAAGTTTATGAAGTTGCAACTTTTTATACAATGTATAATTTATCACCAGTTGGAAAATATTTTTTTCAAGTTTGCACAACTACGCCATGTATGTTGAGGGGAGCATATAAGCTTGTAGATGTTTGTAAATCAAAAATTTCACAAAATGAAAATGAGTTATCAAAAGACGGAAGTTGTTCTTGGGTAGAGGTCGAATGTCTTGGCGCATGTGTTAATGCACCTATGGTCCAAATTAATAACGACTATTTTGAAGATTTAGATGAAAAAAAAATAGAAAAAATAATTGAACAAGCATTTTCTGGTCAAAATCCAAAGCCCGGTTCATATAGAGGTAGAATAAACTCTGAGCCAGAAAATAATAGGAAAACATTACTGGAGCTTAAAAATGCTTAACGACAAAGATAGAATATTTCAAAATCTATACAATGATTTAGGAACAGATGTAAAATCTTCTCAAAATAGGGGTGATTGGAATAATACTAAAGAAATTATTTCAAAAGGAAGAGATTGGATAATTAATGAAATTAAATCATCTGAGCTAAGAGGTAGAGGCGGAGCCGGGTTTCCTACTGGTTTGAAATGGTCTTTTGCGCCAAAAGAGGTTGGGTCAAGACCACATTACTTAGTTATTAATGCAGACGAGTCTGAACCTGGCACATGCAAAGATAGAGATATTTTGAGATTTGAACCTCATAAACTCATTGAAGGCTGTTTAATAGCTTCTTACACTGTTCAAGCTCACTGCTGTTATATTTATATCAGAGGAGAATATTTTAATGAAGGACAAAAGTTACAACAAGCGATTGATGAAGCGTATGAGAAAAAACTTATTGGAAAAAATGCTTCAAATACAGGTTGGGATTTTGATATTTACATACACTACGGAGCTGGAGCTTACATATGTGGTGAGGAAACAGCTTTACTTGAAAGTCTTGAAGGTAAAAAGGGTCAACCTAGATTAAAACCACCATTTCCTGCACTTATAGGTTTGTACGGTTGTCCTACTATAATTAATAATGTTGAAACTATTTCTGTTGTACCAACAATTTTAAGACGGGGATCAAAATGGTTTGCTGGAATTGGAAAACCAAAAAATACTGGAACAAAAATATTTTGCATTTCAGGAAATGTAAATAGTCCCTGTAATGTTGAAGAAGAAATGGGTATCCCCTTAAAAGAATTAATAGAAAAACATGCGGGAGGTGTAGTTGGTGGATGGGAAAACTTAAAAGCAATAATTCCTGGTGGTTCATCAATGCCTTTGTTACCAAAAGAAATTTGCGAGACAATAACCATGGATTTCGATTCTCTTGTGGAGCAAAAGAGTGGCCTAGGAACTGCTGGTATTGTAGTTATCAACCAAGATCAAGATATAATTAAGTGTATGGCAAGAATAGCGAGATTTTATAAACACGAAAGTTGTGGACAATGCACACCATGTAGAGAGGGTTCAGGTTGGATGTGGAGAATGTTAGAAAGAATGGCAAAAGGTGAAGCCTCAAGAGAAGAAGTCGACATGTTAATGGATGTTACAAAACAAATTGAAGGACATACTATTTGCGCTTTTGGAGAGGGTTCTTCATGGCCTGTCCAAGGACTTTTAAGACATTTCAAAAAAGAGATAATTAAGAGAAATAATTTTAATCCTCTGATTAATCAAAATAAAAATATACCTTATTTGGTTGATCAGCACTTATTAGATAAAGAAAATGTTAAAACTAAAAATTAACAACAAAGATATTGAGGTAGAAGAGGGCCTAACTGTTTTGCAAGCTTGTGAACAGGCCGGGGTAGAAATACCAAGATTTTGTTACCACGAAAAATTATCAATTGCAGGAAATTGCAGGATGTGTTTAGTAGAAATGGAGAAATCGCCTAAACCAATAGCCTCTTGTGCAATGCCCGCAACTAATGGAATGAATATAAAAACTAATACGCCATTGGTTGAAAAGGCAAGAAAAGGTGTAATGGAATTCCTGTTAGCAAATCATCCTTTAGACTGTCCTGTGTGTGATCAGGGAGGCGAGTGCGATTTGCAAGATCAATCTATGTATTATGGGGTTGATAAATCCCGTTTCAAAGAAAACAAGAGATATGTCCCTGAAAAATACATGGGTCCTTTAATTAAAACACAAATGACTAGATGCATTCATTGCACAAGATGTATAAGATTTGCTACAGAAGTCGCAGGTGTTCCAGAATTAGGAGCAATTGGAAGAGGAGAAAATATGCAGATTACAACATATTTAGAAAAAGCAATGGAGTCAGAACTTTCAGCAAATGTAATAGATTTATGTCCCGTAGGTGCATTAACTTCAAAACCTTATGTGTTTGAAGCAAGACCGTGGGAACTAAAAAAAACAGAAACCATAGATGTTATGGATGCTGTAGGATCAAATATAAGAGTAGATACTTATGGTTGGGAAGTTAAAAGAATTTTACCGAGAATAAATGAGGATATAAATGAGGAATGGATATCAGACAAAACAAGATACGCATGTGATGGATTAAAAAATCAGCGGTTAGACACTCCTTATATAAGAAATGGGGACAACTTTGAAAAAATATCTTGGAAGGAGGCTTACAAAAAAATAGTAGAAAAAATTAATAATACTATGCCAGATAAAATTGCAGCTTTTACTGGAGATTTGACCAATATGGAGACTCTTTATGTCGCAAAAGAATTTTTTGAAAAAACTATAAAATCAAAAAATATAGAGTCAAGAGTTGAAAATTATTACATAAATAACAATGATAGATCAAATTATATTTTTAATTCTAAGATCAATGGGATAGAAGAAAGTGATTTAATAGTTTTAATTGGAGCAAATCCCAGATTAGAGGCAACCATATTAAATGCAAGAATAAGAAAAAATTATTCAAAAAATAAAACTAAAATTTATGCTATTGGTGATTTAATAGATCAGACATATCCACTTATAAAATTAGGCAATGATACAAATTTAATTAAAAGTATTTGTGAGGACAAACATGAATTAAGTGGTAAAATTGCCAATGCAAATAAACCAATTGTTATTATTGGTCAATCTGCCTTAAAATTAAATTCAGGAAAATATATATTTGAAAATTTAAAAAAATTTCTAATACAGAAAAATAAGATTAATGAAGATTGGAATGCTTTAAATATTCTATCTAATAATGCATCAACAGTAGGTAGTTATGATTTAAATATATTAAGTTCTAATGATGGATCAAATCCTGTATTAGAAAAAATTAATCAAAATGAATTTGAAATAATATTTTTGTTAGGACAAGATAATTTAAGTTTTAAGAAAAAAAATGAATTTATAGTATATATAGGAAGTCATGGGGACAATGGTGCTGAAATGGCTGATATAATTTTGCCAGGAGCAGCATACACTGAACAAGATGCTCATTTTACTAATTTAGAGGGTAAAATTCAAAAAAGTTATAGAGCCTCATTTCCCCCTGGAGAAGCAAAGGAAGATTATGAAATAATAAATGAACTTGCAGAATTATTAAAAGGAAAAAAAATTTTTAAAAATAAAAATGAACTTATTGATGGGCTGATGAATCAACTTAAACATCAAATAAAAAAAACTGAAAACCAGGACATATCTCCTGCTACATTTATTAACGAAACCATTAAAATTGAAAATATTGACTATTATTTCTCAAATGTAATAGCTAGATCTTCGTCCACAATGTCAATGTGCAGAAATAAAAAAATAAATTTAAAGAAAACAGGTACAGAGGGATAAATGATTGATTCAATGAATATATTATTTTCCGAAATTTACAAAATTTTATTTTTATTAATCCCAGTCTTAGTATCTGTAGCAATGATAGTCTGGTTAGATAGAAGAGTTTGGGCATTTGTTCAAAAAAGAAAAGGACCAAATGTTGTAGGTCCTTTTGGACTTTTTCAATCTTTGGCGGATGCATTAAAGTATATATTTAAAGAAATAATTATACCTGCTAGTTCTAATAAAGTTATTTTTATTTTAGCTCCTATAATTACTATGACCCTTGCACTAATTGCTTGGGCTGTAATTCCTTTTAGTGAAAATTTTGTTTTAGCAAATATAAATGTTGGAATATTATACATTTTTGCAGTCTCATCATTAGGTGTATACGGAATTATAATGGGAGGATGGGCCTCTAATTCCAAGTATCCGTTTTTAGGAGCAATTAGATCTGCTGCTCAAATGGTATCATATGAAGTATCTATAGGAGTTATAATAATAAATGTTCTTCTTTGTGTCGGGTCCCTAAATTTAAGTGATATTGTTCTAGCCCAGGAAAAGATTTGGTTTATTATTCCACTTTTTCCTATGTTTGTTATTTTTTTTATATCAGCTTTAGCAGAAACCAATCGACCACCATTTGATCTTCCCGAGGCAGAAGCCGAGCTAGTTGCAGGATATCAAACTGAATATTCTGGCATGATGTATGCTATGTTTTGGTTGGGAGAGTATGCAAATATACTTTTAATGTGTGCCCTAGGTTCAATATTGTTTCTTGGAGGGTGGCTATCACCAATAAATATTTACCCTTTTGATGCAATACCAAGTCCATTATGGCTTATTTTTAAAATATTAGTTTTATTTATATTATTTGCCTTAGTAAAAGCTATAGTACCAAGATATAGGTACGATCAATTAATGAAGTTAGGTTGGAAAATATTTTTACCCTTCTCGTTAATTTGGGTAGTCTTAACAGCAGGTTATTTACTTTATTTTGATTTGTTACCAACAACATAAATAATTTATGAAAATAAGTAGAATATTTAAAACAATTTTTTTATATGATTTCTTAACCGGATTGTTAATTGCTTTGAAAGAAGTATTTAAACCAAAAAAAACAATTAATTATCCTTTTGAAAAAGGTAAGATCAGTGCTCGTGCTAGAGGAGAGCATGCATTAAGAAGATATCCTAACGGAGAAGAGAGATGTATTGCTTGTAAACTTTGTGAGGCAGTTTGCCCAGCACAGGCAATAACTATTGAATCTAAAGAGAGAGAAGATGGTAGCAGAAAAACTACAAGATACGATATTGACATGCTCAAATGTATATATTGTGGATTATGTGAAGAGTCATGCCCAGTTGATGCAATAGTGCAAGGTCCAAATTTTGAATTTGCAACAGAAACTCGTGAGGAGCTTTACTACAATAAAGAAAAATTATTGGAGAATGGGGATAGATGGGAGAGTGTTTTAGCTGCTAATATAAAAGCAGACAGTCCCTACAGATAATGATAGCACACGCAATCTTTTTTTATATATTTTCTTTTATAGCAATTATCTCAGCAATAATGGTTACTGTTTCTAAAAATACCGTTCATTCTGTCTTTTTTTTAATATTAGACTTTATAAGCATCTCTTGTCTATTCATAATGATTGGTGCAGAGTTTCTGGGAATGATTATGTTAATAGTTTATGTTGGAGCGGTAGCAGTTCTTTTTTTGTTTGTTGTAATGATGCTGAATGTAGCAAAACAAAAAAATACATGGTTTAAATCTTCTTCAAACTTATCTCATATACCAATTGGATTGTTTGTAAGTTTGATTATTTTTTTTGAATTAATAATTGTAGTTGGAGGTTGGAAATATAAACCAGAATTATTAAATTCTTTATCATTAAATTTAACGAATATATCTAATACTCATTCTATAGGATATGTTTTATATACTGATTATATTCATTTGTTTCAATTATCAGGAATGATTTTACTTGTTGCCATGATTGGTGCAATAATACTTACATTTAGACAAAGGGACGGACTAAAAAGACAAAGTTATTTTAAACAAATTTCACGAGAGAGAGAAGAAGGTGTTGAATTAGTTGAGGTCGAGAAAAATAAAGGAGTAAAAATTGATGTTTGAAATTGGTCTCGGACACTATTTGACTTTAGGTGCGGTTATATTCACTATTGGTGTAGTTGGAATATTTTTAAATAGAAAGAATATTATTGTTATTTTGATGAGTATTGAATTAATTTTGTTATCTGTAAATATTAATCTTGTATCTTTTTCAATATTTATAAATGATCTTAGTGGTCAGATATTCACTTTATTTATTTTGACAGTTGCTGCGGCTGAGGCTGCAATTGGATTAGCAATTATTGTAGCCTATTATAGAAACTCAGGCACTATCAGAGTTGAGGAAATTGGCAAACTTAAAGGATAATTATGGAATATCTTATTTTATTTTTGCCGTTAATAGGAGCGTTTATCTCTGGTTTTTTTGGAAAAAAAATTGGCGAAAGACCATCTGAGATTATTACAAGCTTATTCACATCAATTTCTGCTGTGTTATCAATATTAATATTTGTAGATGTAGTATTTAATAATTACGAAAATAATTTAATTATATTTAAATGGATCAATTCAGGCTCACTCGATGTAAATTGGTCTATCAAGATAGATGCTTTATCAGCCGTAATGCTAGTAGTTGTTACATTTATTTCATCATTAGTTCATATTTACTCAATTGGTTACATGTCTCACGACCCCCACAAGCCAAGATTTATGTCCTATTTATCCCTTTTTACATTTGCAATGCTAACATTAGTAACATCAGACAATTTTTTACAATTATTTTTTGGTTGGGAAGGTGTAGGTTTATGCTCTTATTTGTTAATTGGTTTTTGGTTTAAAAAACAATCAGCAAACGCTGCTGCCATAAAAGCTTTTTTAGTCAATAGGGTAGGAGATTTTGGTTTCGCATTGGGAATTTTTTTGATATTTTACCTTTTTGGAACAGTAAATTATTCTGAAGTATTTGATCTAATACCAACTATAATTGATAAACAAATCAACTTTATTGGAGTAAAAGTCAAATCTATAGATTTAATTTGTTTGTTACTTTTCATAGGTGCAATGGGTAAATCTGCACAAATTTTTCTACATACATGGTTGCCTGATGCCATGGAAGGACCAACTCCTGTATCAGCATTAATTCATGCTGCAACTATGGTAACTGCAGGAGTATTTTTGGTGGTTAGATGTTCACCAATTTATGAGTACTCTGAATTAGCCCTTTCATTTATTACTATAATTGGCATGTCCACAGCTTTATTTGCAGCAAGTGTTGCATTAGTACAAAATGACATAAAAAAAATTATTGCATATTCAACATGCAGTCAATTAGGATATATGTTTTTTGCTACTGGAGTAGGAGCATATAATGTTGCAATGTTTCATTTATTTACACACGCTTTTTTTAAAGCTTTATTATTCCTGGGATCGGGGTCTGTAATTCATTCATTTAAAGATGAACAAGATATAAATCAAATGGGAGGTGTATGGAAAAAATTACCAATAACATATGGTTTAATGATAATAGGAACTCTAGCTTTAACGGGTTTTCCTTTTTTGTCAGGTTTTTATTCAAAAGATGCAATAATAGAGTTTGCTTATTTAAGAGGAAATACTTTAGGATATTATGCAGCAGGAATAGGAATTATAACCGCATGTTTAACATCTATTTATTCATGGAGATTAATTTTTAAAACTTTTCATGGATCTTACAACAGTAGAAAATTAGATATTGAAACTATGCATGAGTCACCATTGATTATGTTAATACCTTTATTTTTACTTGGGGCTGGAGCGATTGGAGCAGGTTTTCTATTTAAGAATTTATTTATTGGTTATCAGAGTTCCCCAGAATTTTGGAGAAATTCGATAAAATTTCTTGAACCTCTAAGCCAGGATCATCCTCCGTTATGGTTTTTGTTATTGACACCATTCTTGGTTACTATTTTAATTCCTTTTTCTTATTATTTGTTTGTTAAAAACAAAGATATTGTAAAAAGAATAACTCATACAAATGAGCCATTATATAATTTTTTGATTAATAAATGGTATTTTGATGAACTATACGACATACTATTCGTTAGAAGTTCAAAATTTATAGGAAGATTTTTTTGGAAAACTGTTGATAGCTCTGTAATTGATAAATTTGGTCCAGATGGAATATCAAATTTAATAAAAAAACTATCTATCAAAGCAGTTAAATTTCAGAATGGTTTCATATACCAGTATGCATTTGTAATGCTTATAGGATTTTCAATTTTATTAACATTTCTGATTGTTAAATAATGAATATTCCAATTCTCTCTTCACTTATTTTACTTCCTTTTATTGGATCACTATTTATATTTTTTACCAAATCCAAGGATAGCGGCTATCAGAGCAGTAAGTATGTTGCGTTATTTATCTCTTTAGCAAATTTAATATTATCTTTATACCTTTGGTTAATTTTTGATAAAACTATTGCTGATTTTCAATTTGTTGAGGAAAGAAAATGGATACCAGGTTTCATTAACTATAAAGTTGGGGTAGATGGCATTTCAATTTTGTTTATAATTCTCACAACTTTTATTACACCTTTATGTATCATTTCTGTTAATAGCAATGTCACTAAACGATTGAAAGATTTCCTAATTGCCATTTTATTAATGGAGTCATTAATGATTGGTGTTTTTTGTTCATTAGATCTAGTAATCTTTTACCTTTTTTTTGAAGGTGGTTTGATACCGATGTTCTTAATAATCGGTATTTGGGGAGGGGAAAGAAGAGTTTATTCTGCTTTTAAATTTTTTCTTTACACTTTATTAGGCTCAGTTTTGATGCTGATAGCTATAATTTCTATATATTGGATAACTGGAACCACAGATTTTGTTCAGATTTATGAACTTGGTATTGATAAAAAATATCAAAACATTTTATGGCTGGCTTTTTTTAGTTCATTTGCTGTTAAAACACCAATGTGGCCTGTTCATACATGGCTTCCCGATGCTCATGTGGAGGCACCAACAGCAGGCTCAGTTTTATTAGCAGCAATACTTTTAAAAATGGCAGGTTACGGTTTTATCAGATTCTCTTTGGGCTTATTCCCTTTTGCATCAGAATATTTTTTACCTTTAATTTATTCATTAAGTTTAATAGCTATAATATACACATCCCTAGTTGCGCTTATGCAAGAAGATATGAAAAAACTAATTGCATATTCTTCTGTAGCCCATATGGGGTTTGTGACTCTAGGTATATTTACTTTAAATCAGCAAGGTATCGAAGGTAGTATTTTTCAAATGATAAGTCATGGTTTAGTTTCAGCAGCATTATTTTTTTGTGTCGGCGTTGTTTATCAAAGAATGCACACACGAATGATTAAAGATTATGGTGGGATAATTTCAATCATGCCAAAATTTGCAATAGTTTTTATGATTTTTGTTTTAGGTGGTGTAGGTATACCAGGTACCAGTGGATTTATCGGCGAATTTTTAATTTTAATGGGTGCTTTTAAGGAAAGTTTTTTGGTAGCTACTATTGCTAGTTTAGGTGTAATTTTGTCAGCAGCATATATGTTGTGGTTATATAAAAGAGTTGTATTTGGTGAGTTAATTAACAAAGATTTACTCAAAATGGTAGATATAAAAAAATCAGAAATAATTATTCTGACATCTCTAGCAATTCCTAGTTTGTTCTTTGGTTTCTATCCAGAACCTTTGTTAAGCACAATAGAAGTATCAATAACAAGTCTAATTGAAAATCATAACTACATTACCCAAATTCCATTAGCGAGCGTTGAATGATAACTAATTTAGAATTAGCTCTTCCAGAAATATTCTTATCAGTTGCTGTTATGTTTAATTTAATATTAGGAGTTTATAAAAAAAACTCATCAAATTTAGTTTATAATTTGTCTCTTTTTACAATTATTGTAACCATTGCCTTAATATTAAATTTATTAAATATAAATAAAATTTTAATATTTAATAATAGTTATATCATTGATAATCTTTCTTCCTTTATAAAGATACTCGTTTTGATTTTCGCATTTTTTGTTCTTTTATCATCTATAAAATATTTAAAATATATTAAAATTTTTCAAATAGAGTATCCGATTTTAATTTTGTCTTCACTGATAGGTATGATGGTAATGATAAGCTCAAATGATTTAATTGTTTTTTATATTGGCTTAGAACTACAGTCATTATCTTTATATGTATTAGCAGCATTTAATAGAGACAATCTCTTATCATCTGAGTCCGGTGTAAAATATTTTGTATTAAGTGCGTTATCATCGGGTTTATTATTATATGGATGTTCACTGATTTATGGATTTTCAGGTTCAACAAACTTTAATGAAATTTCAAATAATTTATCAGGTGAACAATATATAATAACATTTGGTATAGTATTTATTCTAGTAGGACTTGCTTTTAAAATATCTGCTGTACCGTTTCATATGTGGGCTCCAGATGTATATCAAGGATCTCCTACAGTAGTCACTTTTTTTTTCGCTATAGTTCCTAAAATTGCAGCTCTAGGAATATTTATAAGATTTTTATATGTTCCTTTTTTAGAAATTATTGAGCAATGGCAAACAATAATTATTTTTTTGTCTATTGCATCAATGGTTTTTGGTGCTGTAGCTGCTATTGGTCAAAAAAATTTAAAAAGACTTATAGCTTATAGTTCAATTAGTCATATAGGATATGCAATTGCTGGCCTATCGACAGGTACTAACGAAGGTATTCAAAGTTCAATTTTATATATTTCTATTTACGCTATTATGAACCTGGGTTTTTTTACATGCATATTGATGTTAAGAAGAAATAAAAACTACTTTGAAAATATCGACGATTTATCAGGTTTATCAAAAAACCATCCAATAATAGCTCTATCATTATTAATAATTTTATTTTCATTAGCAGGAATTCCACCACTAGCAGGCTTTTTCGCTAAGTTTTATATTTTTATCTCCGTCATAGAACAATCAATGTATTTTTTAGCAATTGTTGGGTTGTTAGCTACTGTCATAGCTGCTTTTTACTATTTGAGAATAATCAAAATAATTTATTTTGATGAACCTAAAGAAAAATATGACTCAGATCACACATTAGGTTTAAAATTGACTTTACTGATATCAACAATATTTATTTTATTTTTCTTTCTATATCCTAATGGTTTAATTACAATCGTTTCCAAGATTAATGTCATCTAATGAAATTGAAAAGATTTAGTTTTAAAAGAATAAAAAGTACGAATGATAAATCTATTCAACTTATTAAAGCTGGTAATAAATCAGGTTTTGTTACAACAGATCACCAATTAAATGGAAGAGGTAGATATGGAAATAAATGGATTTCATTAAAAGGTAACTTATTTATGAGTATATTCTTTGAAATAAATAGTAAAACACCAATAAGGGAAATTAGCAGATTTAATCTTAGAATATTAAAAAAAACCCTTCAGAAATTTTCTTCTCAAAAAATAATTATAAAATATCCTAACGATCTTTTAATTAATAAAAAAAAAATATGTGGAATTCTTCAAGAAGTTGTCCATAATAAAAACAAAAAATATATCATTATAGGAATTGGGGTTAATATCGTTGATAGTCCAAAAATAACAAATTATTCAACAGATTTTATAAATAATTATAGAAAAAAAAAAATTAACAAATTCATAGCAAGCAAGTATATAAAGAAAGCTTATGAAAGTAATAAAATAAAAATTTGATATGTTTTTACTAGGAGATATAGGAAATACTGATGTTAAAATTTTTTTAATTGATAACAAATATAAACCAATAAGAAAATTTATTTTAAAAACAAACCTGTTATCCAGTAAATATTTGAATTTAAAATTGAAATTTCTAAACAAAAAAAAAAATTATATTAACAAAGTTCTTTTTAGTAGTGTTGTGCCAAATGCCCTCAATAAAATAAGGTTATTTTTTAAAAGAAAAATTACAACAACTCCTTTGATAGAAATTAAACAAATAAATCTTCAGAAGTTTATTAATATAAAAGTAAATCGAACTCAGGTTGGGTCTGATAGAATAGCAAACGCTATTGGGATGATTGACAATTCAAAAAACTATATAATTATAGATTTTGGCACAGCTACTACATTTGATGTTGTAGTAAAAAAAAATTACCTTGGAGGAGTTATTGCTCCTGGAGTGGATCTTTCCCTTCAAAACCTAACATCTAGGGCATCACTTATACCTTCGATTAATCTAACCAAAATATCAAATGTAATAGGGACAAATACCTCAAAGGCAGTTAAATCTGGTTTTTATTGGGGTTACATTGGATTAATTGACAATATTATTTATTTAATTAAGAAACAGACTAAAAGATCTTTTAAAATTATTCTTACAGGTGGTTTAGCATATTTATTTAAAAAAAAAATTAAATTTAAAACTAAAGAAGTTAAGGATCTAACGAAAGTAGGCTTAATTAAAATTATGAAAAATTTAAATTAAAATGAAAGATGAACTAATATTTTGTCCCCTAGGTGGATCAGGTGAGATTGGAATGAACATGAATCTTTTTGCTTACGGGAAACCAAACGAGAGAAAATGGATTATTGTAGATATTGGAGTTACTTTTGCTGATGATAGTATACCAGGAATAGATTTAATATATGCCGACCCAGGCTTTATTGTAGATAAAAAAGATGATCTCTTAGGAATTATTTTAACCCATGCACACGAGGATCACATTGGTGCAATTGCGCACATATGGCCAAAATTAAAATGTAATATTTATGCAACTCCATTTACAAGTGTGCTAATATCTGAAAAATTTAAGGAAAAAAAAGTTGATATTTCAAATTACCTTAAAATTGTTGAATTAAATAGTACATTAAATTTAAAGCCATTTAAGATTGAGTTTATAACTTTAACACACTCGATTTTAGAACCAAACGGTTTAAGAATAGAAACACCAGCAGGCAATATACTTCATACAGGTGACTGGAAAATTGATCCTAACCCATTAATCGGTGGTGATATAAATTCTAAAAGACTCAAAGAGATTGGAAAGATGGGAGTGCTAGCTATGATTTGTGATTCCACAAATGTTTTTAGTATTGGCAGGTCTGGATCAGAATTAGATGTGAGAAAAAGTTTAATGAATATAATGAGTAATTTAAAGAACAGAATAATAGTTACATCCTTTGCATCAAATGTAGCTAGAATGGAATCCATATTTTATTGTGCAGAACAAACTGGGAGACAAATTTCTTTAGTAGGTAGATCGATGCATAGAATTTATAAAGCCGCAAAACAATGTGGATATCTAAACAATGTAATTGATCCTGTTGACTCAAGAGATGTTAAAAATATTTCAAGAAATAAAATCATTTATCTATGCACAGGTAGTCAAGGAGAACCTATGGGAGCCATGAATAGAATCTCAAAAAATATTCATCCTGATGTATTTATTGATAAAGATGACGCTGTTATATTTTCTTCAAAAATAATACCTGGCAATGAGAAAAAACTATATAAACTTCACAATCAACTTGTAAAAGATGGTATAGAGGTAATATCAGAAGAGAATGAATTTGTTCATGTTTCTGGTCATCCTAATAGGGAAGATTTAAAAGAAATGTATAGTTGGGTAAAACCAAAATGCATAATACCTGTTCATGGTGAACATAGACATATGATTGAGCATATTAATTTTGCTAAAGAGATGCAGATACCTCATACTGTTCAAGTAGAAAATGGTGATATAGTAAAACTCTATCCAGGTGAAAAGCCAGAAGTATATGATAAAGCTCCAAGTGGTAAATTGTATGTTGATGGAAATATAAGTGTCGAGGAAGATTCAAGCTCTATTAAAGAACGGAGAAATATTTCAATGAATGGTTTTCTTGAGGTCACAATACTAATAACTCCAAAAGGAAGTATTCACAATAAACCAATTTTTACTTATAAAGGATTACCAGTATTTGAAAATAGTGAATTTGATGATGGTCTTGAAGAAGAAATTGACAAGACAACAAGAAGCTTTTCTCTAACAAATAAAAAACAAGAGAATAATTTAATAGATGCACTTAAAACTGCATGTAAAAAGTACTCAAAGGCAAAGACAGGAAAAAAACCTATTACAAATATAAATCTTGTGAGGGTATAATTGAGTATAACAGGATCTATAGTAATATTTGTTATTCTTTGGTGGATAATATTCTTTTCCTTACTACCAATAGATGTAAATCGAGAAAAAAAATCAATTATCAAGGGAAGTGATGCTGGTGCACCAGAAAATCCAAAAATAGTTAAAAAGTTTATTTATTCTACTTTAATTACCTCTATAATTTTTATAATTATATATATACTTGTTAAATATGAATTATTAAATATTAGAAATCTTTTAAATTAATGTACTTTTCGAAAAACTTTATACCAATTTTAAAAAATAACCCTACAGAAGCTAAAATTAAATCACACCAATTAATGTTAAGAATTGGAATGATCAAACAGTCGTCAGCAGGTATCTACTCTTGGTTGCCTCTAGGATTTAAGGTTATGAAAAAAATAGAACAGATTGTAAGAGAAGAACAAGACCGAATAGGTGTTCAAGAAATTTTAATGCCCACAATACAATCAAGTGAAATATGGAGAGAAAGTGGAAGATATGAGGATTATGGTGAGGAAATGCTTCGAATAAAGGATAGACAAGGTAGAGATATGTTGTATGGACCAACAAACGAGGAACTTATCACGGATATATTCAGGTCTAGTATTAAATCATATAAGTTGTTACCTCAATTGATGTATCATATTCAGTGGAAGTTTAGAGACGAACTAAGACCTAGGTTTGGAATTATGAGGTGTAGAGAGTTTTATATGAAAGACGCTTATTCATTTGATATAAATGATGAAGAGGCAAATTTTTCTTATAACAAATTTTTTCTTTCATATTTAAGAACTTTTAAAAGATTAGAACTTTCCGCTATACCTATGGAAGCAGACACTGGTCCAATAGGTGGAAATTTATCTCATGAATTTATTATACTTGCTGAAACAGGTGAGAGTAAAATTTACACAGATAAAAGAATTTTTGAGGTTGAAAGTCATAATACTAAAATTGAAAAAAAATCTCTTGAAAATTTAAGAAAAAAATTTGAAATTTATTATGCTACGACTGACGAAAAATATAATGATAATGAATTTAAAGAAAAAGTTCCAGAGGAATTTAGACTTAAAACAAAAGGTATAGAAGTTGGTCACATATTTTATTTTGGCGACAAATATTCTAAACCAATGAATGCATCTGTTGACTATAAAGGCAAAAAAGAATTTGTTAAAATGGGTTCATATGGCGTAGGTGTCTCTAGGTTAGTTGGTGCCATAATTGAGGCAAAATATAATGATAAAGATGAAATCATGAAGTGGCCAATTTCTGTCTCTCCATATGATTGTGCAATATTACCTTTAATTTCCAAAAATGATTCCTCTAATTTAGATAAGGCTAAAAAAATCTCTGAGTATTTAAAAAATAAAAATATCGACTTTTTAATAGACGACACAGACGAAAATTTTTCATCAAAAATTAAAAAGTTTAATTTAATTGGTATCCCATTTCAAATTATTATTGGCAACAAGAATGAAAGTGATACTTTTGAATTTAAAGAAATTGGTAAAGAATCTAAAAATTTATCAATTGATGAAATATCAAAAATTATAAATCAAAGTAAAGTATAAATTGATTTCACATATAGAAAAAAAAATAGCATTTAGATATTTAAAAACTAGAAAAAAAGACGGTTTTTTAAATGTTATTTCGATATTTTCGTTTATTGGAATTTCTTTAGGCGTTGCAGTATTGATTATTGTTATGTCGGTTATGAATGGCTTTAGATCTGAGCTTGTCAATAAAATTGTTGGTTTTAACTCTCATATAGTTATTCAAACTGATAATATTGATCAAGATATTAAAATGCCTAAATTAGAAGAAATAAAACATCTATATCAAAATATCTTGCAAACAAATACAGGTGAAGCCGTACTTATCAATAGAAATTTTACAAAGGGATTATCATTAAGAGGTTATAGGATAGAAGATTTTAAATCTTTAGAAATTTTTAAAGATTTAAATTTTCAACAAAATAAAGAAATTTTTGGGGAAAAAAAAATTATAATTGGAAATGAACTAAGTTTTGATTTAAATCTTGATATAGGTGACACTATTTTGTTAATGTCTCCAGTAGGAGAGGAAACTTTAGTTGGTAATTTACCTAAACAAGAAAAATATACAATTTCCTACATATTTAAAAGTGGTTTAGTAGAGTTTGATCAGAATGTAGCTTTTTTAAATATTAATTCACTAGAGAGCCTGATGAATTACAGTAAGTCTGACAGAAATATTGAAATTTATTTAAAAAATCCAACCGAAATCAACAAGGCCAAAAGTCAATTTCAAAATATATTTCCTAATAACTTTATTTACACATGGGCTGATTTGAATAGATCCTTATTTTCAGCCTTAAAAGTTGAGAGAAATGTTATGTTTATTATTCTTTCATTAATAATAATTGTTGCTGCATTTAATATTATTTCAGGTTTGACAATATTAGTTAAAAATAAGACAAAAGAAATTGCAATACTAAAATCAATTGGAGTTCTCAACAAATCAATTACAAAAATTTTTTTTTTAATAGGTTTTATTATTGGAACAACAGCAACTGTTATCGGGATAATTTTTGGTATTCTTTTTTCTGTTTATATTGAAAATTTTAGAAGTTTCTTAAGTAGCATTTTTGATATTTCATTATTTCCAGAGGAAATTTACTTTTTGAGTAAAATGCCATCAGAGATTGATATGAGCTCTATATTGTTAATCTCTTTATGTTCAATTTCTGCAACTATAATTGCCTCAATTTTCCCTGCAATTAAAGCATCAAAATTAGATCCAATAAAAGCACTAAAATATGAATAATTATATTTCTTTAAATAAAATAAATAAAAATTATTTTTCTAAAAATAAAATAAGAGCGCTCCAAAATTTTAGTTTTAATTTTATAAAAGGAAAGGTTTATTCTATTACAGGGCCATCAGGATCTGGTAAATCTACTTTGTTAAATATATTATCCTTAATAGATAACCCAACTTCTGGTTTATTAACAATTGATAACAAGAATATTGACTTTAAAGATAAAAATAATAACGACAAAATTAGAGCTAATAATATTGGGATTATATATCAAAACTACAATTTACTATCCGATTTCAATGCACTAGAAAATGTAATGCTTGCAGGTCTAGCGTCAGGAAAAAGTGTAGAATATTCTAAACAAAATGCAAAAAAAATTATTTCTCAATTGGGATTATCAAAGAGGTTGTTACACATGCCAACAGAATTATCAGGTGGCGAAAATCAAAGAATAGCAATTGCAAGAGCATTAATAAATCATCCAAAAATAATTCTTGCAGATGAACCAACAGGCAATTTGGATTTTGCGGCTGCAAAAAATGTTTTCAAAATTTTATTGGGTTTAAAAAAGTTTGACAGGGTAATAATTTTTGCAACCCATAATAGAGAATTTGCTAAATTGTCGGATTGTAAAATAGACATGATTGATGGTAAAATTAATTCAATCAATGCAAAATTTAAATAAATTTAATCATTTAAAAATTCATACCCAATATTCAATTTGTGAAGGTGCTGTTCGTATCAATGATTTAGCTGAATATTGTAAAAAAAATAAAATAAGATCAATTGGCTTATCAGATTCAAAAAATCTTTGTGGTGCTCTGGAATTCTCTGAGAACATATCTAAATCTGGTACCCAACCAATTATAGGTACACAAATAAATTTTAATTTTGAGGGTGTAATTGGATTAATACCTTTAATCGCTAAATCCGAAAATGGTTATAAAAGTATAATAGAATTATCGTCTAAATCTTATATTGAAAACAATGGAATTTCGGAAAATCATTGTAAATTCGATGATCTTCTAAAATCTGGTGAAGATATAATAATTTTTTCAGGAGCGATTTATGGATTGATAGGAAAACTATTTACTAAAGGTAGGCTTAAAGACATAGAAAATATTTATAAAATTTTAAAGCAAAAATACTTAGATGACTTTTATATCGAGGTACAAAGGCATGGTGATCAGGACGAAAAATTATTCGAAAGATTTAACTTATCAATGTCTAATTTGTTAGATATTCCAATAATAGCCACAAATGAAGTTTTTTATATTGAGAAGGATATGCATGAGGCTCATGATGCATTAATTTGTATTGGTAACAAAACTTATGTGAGTGAAAAAAACAGAATTAGATATTCAAATAATCATTATTTGAAAACAGATATTGAGATGAATGAAATATTTTCTGATTTACCCCAGGCTCTTAAAAATAATTACAATATTCCATTTAAATGTAATTTTAGACCATTAGCTTCTAAGCCTGTTCTTCCAAATATAAGTTCAGACAAAGGGGGAAATGCAGATGAAATTTTGAAAAAAGACTCACTTGATGGATTAGAGGAAAAATTTATTAATATTTTTAAATTAAAAAAACAAGACTTTATTAATAGTAAAAAATTTTTAAACTATAAAGCTCGTCTTGACCACGAAATCAAAATTATTATTGAAATGAATTATTCGAGTTATTTTTTAATTGTTTCTGATTATATTAAATGGGCAAAAAAAAATAATATTCCAGTAGGTCCTGGAAGAGGATCGGGTGCTGGATCTCTAGTAGCCTGGTGCCTCTCAATTACTGATGTAGATCCAATTAAATTTAATCTTATTTTTGAAAGATTTTTAAATCCAGATCGAATTTCAATGCCAGATTTCGACATAGACTTCTGTGAAGAAAAAAGAGATTTAATTTTCGAATACCTAAATAATAAATACAAAAATAGCGTAGCCCACATAGTCACCTTTGGTAAATTAAAAGCCAGAATGGTCATTAGAGATGTTGGTAGAGTTTTAGGTTTATCATATGGTTTTGTTGATAGTATTTCTAAAATGATTCCATTCGATCCATCAAGACCTCAAAGCTTAACAGAATGTATAAATAATGAACCTAGATTATTAAAACTTATTAAAGAGGACTCAAGAATAAAAAAATTAACTGATCTTTCATTAAAACTTGAAGGCCTGAATAGAAATTTTGCAACACATGCAGCAGGTGTAGTAATTGCAGACAAAAAATTAACAGATACTGTACCTCTTTACAAAGATTACTCGACAAATTTATTACTACCATCAACACAATTTGACATGTACTCTGCTGAAAATGCAGGTTTGATAAAATTTGATTTTTTGGGTTTAAAAACACTTACTGTAATTAAAAAAACAGAAAAACTCGCAAATGAAAATAATAAGAAGTTTTCGATAGACAATATTGATTATGAAGATCAAAAGGTTTTTGAGTTATTAACTAGTGGCAACACAGTGGGTCTGTTCCAGCTAGAAAGTGCTGGTATGAGAGAAGCTTTAATGAAAATGGAGCCCAATCATCTTGAGGATATTATAGCCTTAGTTGCTTTGTATAGACCTGGTCCTATGGCAAATATTCCCACTTACAATGATTGTAAACACGGCAAAGTTGAACCTGATTATCTTCACCCTTTGTTAGAGGAAATTTTGAAGCCAACTTATGGAGTTATTATTTATCAAGAACAAGTAATGCAAATTGCACAAAAACTCTCAGGTTTTTCTGCTGGAGAGGCGGATATTTTAAGAAGAGCCATGGGAAAAAAGAAGAGAGCTGAATTAGAGAAACAAAAAATGAGATTCATAGATGGTGCGGTAAAAAATGGAATAAATAAAGAAGTTGCTGCAAGTATTTTTTTAAAAATTGAGCCTTTTGCTCAATATGGGTTCAATAAAAGTCATGCAGCTGCATATGCTATCATTGCCTATCAAACTGCATATTTAAAAACATATTTTCCATATGAGTTTTTTTCCGCTTCAATGACAATGGATATATCTAGCCAAAATAAACTTGGTGAATTTTATGAAGAATTAAAAAGATTGAATATTAAAATAGTAAGACCAGATATTAATAAATCTTATGCGGATTTCAGATCTAACAATAAAAATTTTTATTATGCTTTAGGCGCAATTAAAAATGTTGGTTATGAAGCAATATCTAATATTGTAAATGAAAGATTAAAAAATGGGAATTTTAAATCTTTAAAAGATTTTATAGAGAGAGTAAACCCAAAAGATATAAATAAATTACAACTAGAAGGACTTATAAAAGGAGGTGCTTTTGACTCCTTAAGCAATAATAGAAAATCATTATTAAATTCTGTACCAAATATTATATTAAAATCTAAAAATTTATATGAAGATAAAGTAGCAAATCAGATAGATCTTTTTCAAAATGATAATATAGAGCAAAATGAAATAATAGAGCAAATAGAAGATTGGAATTTTGAAGACCGTTTATCGAAAGAATTTGAGTCAATAGGTTTTTTTATATCTGATCATCCTTTAAATCAATTCTTAGAAGTATTTAATGATTATAAAATTATAAATTTCAGTGATTTTAACAAAGATATAAATTCTGAAGAAACAAATATTGCAGCTACATTACTTAAAATTCAAGAAAAAAAAACTCAAAAAGGAAATTCATACGCCATAATAAAACTCACTGATCTAACCTCTGTCTTTGAGTTATTTATTTTTTCTGATGTTTTGGAATTAAATAGAGATATTTTAAAAGAAGGTAATTCTTTATTGTTGACTGTAGCTAAAAATCTTTCAGATGATGACAATAGATTTAAAAGAATTAATGTTAAAAAAATTACATCTCTTAAAAATTTATTTAATAAACCGATTTCAAATTTAGAAATTTTTATTAATAATACAAATCAAATTAAAAATATTGAAAAAATATTGTCTAAAAATGGAGATACACAAGTTAAAATCAATATAAAAGATGAAAATGAGAAAATGATATTTAATTTAAAAAACAAAAGATTTGTTGATAGAAAAAATTTAAATTTACTTAAAAACCAAGGAATTACAGCTAATATTAACTAAAAAAAAGCTTGTTAAAAATTAATTAAAATTGTAAACAATCACTAAAATTAATACGCACACAATTAGTGGTTTAAAACCTCCGGTCCTTAAATGGAAATAATTGTGGTGGCTCAACCGGGAAAAAAAATGAAGATACCAAATATTACAATTCAACAGCTGTTAGAAGCAGGAGTACACCTAGGTCATAAAACTCTTAGATGGAACCCAAAAATGAAAAGATATATTTTTGGAAAAAGAGATTCAATTCATATTATAGATCTCACACAAACATTAGAACTTACTAAAGTGGCATTAGAAAAAATATTTGATGTAGTAAAAAATAACGGTAAAGTCTTATTTATATCAACAAAAAAACAAGCTTCAGAGGCAATTGCAGAATTAGCCAAAGATACCGATCAATATTTTGTAAATTATAGATGGCTTGGTGGAATGTTGACGAATTGGGGAACTATTTCAAATTCAATTAAGAAATTACAAAAAATTAATCTCGATTTGGTATCCGAAAATAGAGGTTTCACAAAAAAAGAACTCTTAAAAATGAGTATTCAAAGAGATAAATTACAAAGATCTTTAGGGGGAATTGCTGAAATGAAAAAAATTCCAGACTTAGTATTTATTATAGATACAAATTATGAGTCTTTAGCAATCAAAGAATCAATAAAATTGGGCATTCCAATAATCGCAGTTTTAGACACAAACTCAGATCCAGATGGAATTAATTATCCAATACCTGGAAATGACGATGCAAGAAGATCGATTGATCTATACTGTAATCTTATTAAAGAAACAATAGTGAATGCAAAAAAAGAGGCACCAGAAGTAGAAGCGGAAAAAAAAAAAAACTGATATAACATCTAAACCAAAAATAAATACTAAATTAGATGCAAGCAAAGAGACACTAAAGAAAAATATAAATTAAAAGTCTCATGAGTGACATTGAAAAAATAAAAAAATTAAGGCAATCAACAGGTGCGGGCTTTAAAGATTGTAATGCTGCAATTTCAGAAGCTGGAGGCGACCTAGAAAAGGCTGTTGAGATTTTAAGAGTAAAAGGTATTTCCAAAGCATCAAAAAAAATGTCCAGAGATGCAAATGAAGGTGTTATTGCATTTTCAGAAAACAAAAATAAAGTTTCCTTAATTGAAGTTAACTGTGAAACTGATTTTGTTGCAAAGAATGATGACTTTATAAAATTTGTAAAAGAATTAAGTGAAATAAATAATAAATGCGAATCTGATTTAGAGAAAATTAAAAAATATAAAATGGTAAATTCAAAAACTGTTGATGAAAACTTAGTTGAAATAATCTCAAAAATTGGAGAAAAAATAACAATTGGTAGGTCTAAAACATTTTCAAATTCATCAAATGTAAATTTTAATTATTCTCATTCTATCGTCAAAGATAATTTATCTAAACTTGCAGTAATTGTATCCTTAGAAACAAAAGAAAGGTCAGAAAAAATAAGTTCTTTTGGAAAACAACTCTCTATGCATATTGCGGCCTCAAATCCCTTATCTATTGAAAAGGATGGAATAGATAATGAAATTCTAAAAAAAGAGGAGCAATTAGTATCAGAAGAATTAAAAAATTCAGGAAAACCCGATGATATTATAAAAAAAATAAGCTTAGGTAAAATAAATAAATTTAAAGAAGATAATAGTTTATTGAATCAAGCATGGGTAATGGAACCAAAAAAGAAAGTAAAAGAAATTATTGCAGATTTAAATATTGGAGATCTTAAAATTACAGAATTCTACAGATTAAAAATAGGAGAGTAGATGTTTAGTAGTCAAGCATTTGATCAAAAAATGGATAAAACAATCCAAGTTTTTAATAAAGAGCTTGGATCTTTAAGAACTGGTAGGGCAAATGCCAATATGTTAGATTTAATTAAAGTTGATGTTTATGGTCAAAAAATGCCCATCAATCAATTAGGAACAATCACAACACCTGAGCCCAGAATAATTAATATTCAAATATGGGATCTAAATAATGTAAATTTGGTTGACTCTGCAATTAAAAAATCAGAATTAGGATTAAATCCACAAATAGATGGACAATTAATTAGATTACCAATTCCTGATTTGAGTGAGGAACGAAGAAATGAAATAAAAAAAATGATTAAAACTATGGGTGAAAAATGTAAGATTTCAATTCGAAATATTAGGCGTGAAGGAAATGATGAACTCAAAAATTTACAAAAAAAGAAAGAAATATCTGAAGACGAGGAAAAAAAATTCGAAAAAGAAATACAGGTAATTACTGATAAACATATAAAAATAATCGATGATAAAGTTTCAGCAAAAGAAAAAGAAATAATGACTATATGAACCCAATTAATCATGTTGCCATTATTATGGATGGGAATGGTCGCTGGGGTAAAAAAAGAGGTAAATCAAGAAACTTTGGACATAAGGCTGGCCTAAAAACGGTTGAAAAAATCATTAAAGCCTCAATAAAAAATAATATTAAAAATTTAACACTTTATGCTTTTTCAACAGAAAATTGGAAAAGACCAAAAAAAGAAATAAATTTTTTGTTTAACCTGCTTGAAAATTTTTTAAAAGAGAAAATAAATGATTTAAACAATCAAAAAGTTAAACTTATAATAATTGGTAAAAAAAAGTTTTCAAAATCACTTAATAAACTGTTAATTAATTCTGAAAAAATCACATCTAAGAATAAGAAACTCCAAATAAATCTTGCATTAAATTATGGATCTAAAAGTGAAATAATAAATGCATTAAAAATTGTCGATAAAAAAGGTTTAAAGATAAACGAAAAAAATATATCAAAAAATTTATTTACTACAAATATTCCAGATCCTGATATTTTAATAAGGACAGGAGGAACTCATAGATTAAGTAATTTTCTATTGTGGCAGATTGCTTATTCAGAGATCTTCTTTGAAAAGAAACTATGGCCCGATTTCAATGAATATGATTATACTAAAATTCTTAAAAATTTCAGAAAAATAAAAAGAAATTTTGGAAATATATAATGAAAAAAAATCTATTATTAAGAATTTTTACATCTTTAGTCATAATTCCTCTTGCATTTTTTTTTATTATTTATGGTAATATTTTTTTTTCCATTTTTCTAATTTTATTGTTTATTCTTACATCATACGAGTGGAATAAAATAACTAAACAAAATAAATTTATTAAAATTTTTGGTATTATACTTTTATTTTTTTCTTTTTATTCTGCTTACGAACTAAGAAATTATTTAGGCTATAATTTTTTTATCCTTATAGTGTCAATATGTATATTTACAGACATAGGTGGCTATCTTTTTGGTAAAGTACTCAAAGGTCCAAAGCTAACTAAAATAAGTCCAAAAAAAACATATTCAGGAGTGATAGGTAGTTTTGTATTGCCTATTATTTTTAGTTTTGTTTATTTTGAATTTTTTGTTCAAAAAGAAACTCTTAATTATATTTTAGATAAATTTTTTCCTTTACTAAATATATTAGAGTTAAAATTTTATATAATGGTAATGATAATATCATTTATAAGTCAAAGCGGTGATTTAGTAATATCTATTTTTAAAAGACATGCCAACGTAAAGGATACTGGAAAATTATTACCAGGTCACGGCGGTTTACTTGACAGAATTGATGGTTTAGTTTTTGTAATTCCGATTATATATTTGTTAATAAAATTTTAATTAATGAAAAAAAAGGTTGTTATACTTGGTTCAACAGGCTCGATTGGTAAATCAACAATATCTATACTTAAAAAAAATAAAAAAGATTTTGAAGTAGTTTTATTATCTACAAATAAAAATATCAGACAATTATCAAAACAAGTCAAGTTATTTAAACCAAAATATTTAATTATAAATGACTATAAAAGTTATTTATTTTTTTTAAAAAAAAATAAAAATAGAAATATAAAAATATTTAATAATTATAATTCTTTAAGAAAAATTTTAAAAAAAAAGGTAGATTATACAATAAGTGCTATAAGTGGTTTTGATGGTCTCAAGCCTACTCTTAGTATTATACCTTGCACGAAAACAATTGCGATTGCAAATAAAGAGTCTTTAATTTGTGGATGGAACCTAATTAAAAAAAAATTACATAAATTTAATACAAAATTTATTCCAGTAGATTCAGAACATTTTTCTATATGGTCACTAATAAGTAATAACAATACTTATATAGATAAAATATTTATTACTGCCTCTGGAGGTCCTTTTTTAAATAAAAATTTAAATCAATTAAAAAATATAAGACCTACAGATGCATTTAAACATCCAAGATGGAGTATGGGAAAAAAAATTTCGATCGACTCGGCTACTTTGATCAACAAGGTGTTTGAAATAATTGAGGCTAAAAAAATATTTAATATAAATATAAATAAATTTGAGATAATGATACATCCAGACTCATATGTTCATGCTATAGTTAAATTTAGTAATGGTTTATCAAAATTACTTATTCATGATACAGATATGAAGATTCCAATATTTAATTCAATTTATTTTAATGAAAAAAAAATTCTAAAGACAAAAAATTTAGATGTTAAAAAGCTTAATACTTTAAATTTGCAAAAAGTTGACAAAAAACAATTTCCATCAGTTAAGATTATTGATTATTTTAAAAAAATTGAAAACAGTCTATATGAAACTGTTTTAGTAAGTGCTAACGATGAGTTAGTTAATTTGTTTATGGACAAAAAAATAAGTTTTTTGGATATATCTAAAAAGCTCATAATGATTATGAATTTAAGAGAATTTAAAAAAATCAGGACATTAAAACCTAAAAATTACAGTCAAATATCAAAGCTAAATGCATATGTTCGATTGAAAACAAGATCTTTATGTGTAAGATCCGGGCGATATGTTTAAAATTATAACATTAATAATATTTCTAATTTTATTTTCTGCCAGCAAAACTACCGCAGAGATAATAAATGATATTAAAATTATAAATAATGACAGAATTTCAAAAGAGACAATATTGGTTTTCTCAAATATAGAACTTGGTCAAAATTATAACGATAATGACTTAAATACAATTTTAAATGATCTTTATAGTACAGATTTTTTTAAAGATGTCTCGTTGGAGATAAGAAATAATATTTTATATATAACAGTTGAAGAAAATAAGATTGTTCAAGAGGTCATAATTGAAGGTCTTAAAAAACAAGAAATGGTCAAGCTGCTTAAGAAAAATATTTTTTCAAAAGATAAAAATCCATTTGTAGAAAACAACACAAGAAGAGACATAAGTATTATTAAATCAATTTTAAAGAATTCGGGTTATTATTTTTCAGATGTTGCATTAAAAATCTCTGAAAATGAAAATGATACAATAAACCTAATTTACGAACTTAAGTTAGGAGAAAAAGCATATATAAAAACAATTAAATTTATTGGTGAAAAATTTTACAAAGATAGAACCTTACGTAGCGTAATTGCTAGTGAAGAAAATAAATTTTGGAAATTCATAACTGCAAAAAAATTTGTAAATCCAGAACTCATTTCTCTTGATAAAAGATTATTAAAAAACTTTTATTTAAATAAAGGTTTTTATTTAGTGAATATTAATGAAAGCGTTGTTGAGTTCACTGATAATAATGATTTTGAATTAACATACTCAATAGAATCAGGCCCAAGATTTAAAATTAAAAATACTAAATTAATATTACCTATGGATTATGATAAAAAAGATTTTATAGAGATAGAAGAAAGATTGAAAAATTTAAAAGATGAGTATTATTCACTTAACAGACTTAATAAGATTACAAGGGTTGTCGATAATCTATCTTATAGAAATGACTACGAATTTATTAATGCATCATTTATAGAGACTGTAAATAAAGATGATACAATTGATCTAGTTTTTGAAATTAAAGAATTTAAAAAACAATATTTAACAAGAATCAACATTTTAGGTAATAATATTACTGATGAAAAAGTTATAAGAGACAACCTAGAGGTTGATGAGGGTGATCCGTTTAATTCACTTTTATTAACAAAATCGATAAATAATTTAAGGTCCTTAAATATTTTTGGAGAAGTTAAATATGATTTAGTTGAAGGGTCAGACAACGAAAAAATTTTAAACTTGACTGTCGAGGAGAAACCTACAGGCGAGATAAGTGCAGGTGCAGGAACAGGTACATCAGGGGGTACGCTTGCTTTTGGTGTAAGAGAAAATAATTTCTTAGGAAGAAATATAATGCTTAATACAAGCGTCAGACTTACAGAAGAAGCTTTAAAAGGTGAATTTAGTGTGACCAATCCTAATTGGAATTATTCTAAGAGATCATTGACAACTACAGTAGAAAGCAGCACTACCGATAGAATGTCCGATTACGGTTATGAAACGAGCAGAACTGGATTTAGTTTTGGTTCATTATGGGAACAATATGACGATATTTATTTTAGTCCAAATTTATCAACTTATTATGAGAAACTTGATACAAATCAAACAGCTTCTGATAAGCTTAAAAAACAAGAAGGTGATTACATAGATACTACTTTTAGATATGCCTTAGACCTCGATAAACGAAACCAAAGATTCCAGACAACAGATGGATTTAGAAGTAGATTTACCCAATCTATTCCAATTACATCAGATGATTATGCTTTTTTTAATAGTTACGAATATACCACTTTTAATCAAATTGGAGAGACCGACATGATAACTAGATTTTCTATACAGGGAAGAACTATAAATTCTTTAACTGATGAGGATGTTAGAATCTCGAAAAGACTTTATATACCATCGAGTAGGTTAAGAGGTTTTCAGTCAGGAAAAATAGGCCCAGTAGATGGAGGTGACTTTATTGGTGGGAATCATACAGCAAGCATTAATGCATCAACAACGCTACCAAAATTTGGTGCGGATCTTCAAAATGTAGACTTTCAACTTTTTGTAGATGCGGCTAATGTTTGGGGTGTTGACTATGACAGCTCATTAGATAACTCTACGCTTAGAAGTTCAGCTGGGTTATCTGTAGATTGGTTTACTGTTATAGGACCACTCAACTTTTCACTGGCACAACCAATATCAAAAGCTAGCACAGATAAAACTGAAACATTTAGGTTTAATATTGGAACTACATTCTAATAAAATGAGAAGATTTAAATTTAACTTTCTATCTATTTTTTTCATTCTAAATTTTTTCTACTTAAGCCACTCTCACTCTGAAACAATTGTTTACATCGATATGGATAAGATTATGCAAGTCTCTAAAGCTGGAAAGTCGGTAATTAATAATTTAAATAAAACAAACGAGGGAAATATAAAAAAATTTAAAAAAATTGAGGAGGAACTTAAAAAAGAAGAAAAAGATCTAGTTGCAAAAAGAAATGTATTAAATCAAGAGGAGTTTGAAAAAAAACTGGATAATTTAAAAAAAAAAATTGAAAAATATAGATCACAAAGACAAAAAGCTATTGAAGATGTTACAAAAAAAAGAGTAAATGCAAGTGCTGATTTTGCTCAAAAAATAAAACCAATCTTAGCAGATTACGCTAAAGAAAATTCAATTGATATAGTGATACAAAAAAAAAATATAATAATGGGTAAATCACAATTAGATATTACAGATAAAATTTTAAAAATTGTAGATAGTAAGATATCTAAACTTGAAACTAACTAATCAATGTCTACCTCGTTAAATAAAAAACAAATAATTGATTTGCTACCCCATAGAGAACCCATGTTGTTGATTGATGAACTTAAAGATATAAAAAAATTACAATCAGCTACCGCTATAGTTAATGTAAAGAGTGAAAGTTTTTTTGTTCAAGGTCATTTCCCAGGTCAACCAGTCATGCCTGGTGTACTAATTGTTGAAGCATTTGGCCAAGCCGCAGCTGCCCTAACAGCACATGGTCTTGATAAATCAACATACGAGAATAAATTAGTTTTTTTGATGAGTGTTGAAAAAGCTAGATTTAGAAATCCAGTTGTTCCAGACTGTATTTTAGAGCTAAAGATTGAGGCTATCAGGTCTCATGGCAGGGTATGGAAATACAAGGGAGAAGCATTTGTTCAAAATATTAAAATGGCCGATGCCCAATGGGCTGCTACAATTGTTGATAGGAAATAATTAGCAATAAATCTTGATAACTACTTGATAAAACTTTTGATAAAAAGTTTTATCAATGATAAATCCTTTTTTTAAAAATAAAGGCCCCTTTAAAATAGAAGCACTATTAAAGTCAGCTAAAATAAACTTTAAAAGTGATTTTAAAAATTTACCAGTAAATACAATATCTAGTTTAGATAACGCAAAGCCAGGTGAAATTACTTTTTTTCATTCAATGAAATATCGTAACCTAGCATCATTAACTAAAGCTTCTTTTTGCATTACAACAAATAATTTAAAAGCTATACTTCCAGATAAATGTGAAAAAATTATTGTTGAGAATGTACTTTTAGCAACAGCAAAAATTACTGAAATTTTTTATCCAGATTCAGTTACAGATCATTTTGATATTACAGTGAAAGAAATATCAAAAACAAATTTCAAAAAAAAAGTAAAATACGGAAAAAATGTATTAATTGGTAAAAATGTAAAAATTGGAAAAAATTGTTTAATTGGTCATAATTCAATTATTGAAAAAAATGTTTATATTGGAAATAATTGTTCAATAGGATCTAATGTAATAATCAGAAACTCAATTATTAAAGACAGTGTTCATATTCTTGATGGATGCGTAATTGGAAAAAAGGGCTTTGGATTTTTCCCAGATAAAATAAAAAATTATAGATACCCGCAAATTGGTTTTGTGCTAATAAATGATAATACAGAGATTGGATGTGGAGCAACTATTGACCGGGGGTCAATGTCGAACACTATTATTGGCAAAAATACTTATTTAGATAATCAAATACATATTGCTCATAATGTTAAAATAGGTGACAATTGTATCATAGCTGGTCAGGTTGGATTTGCGGGTAGCTCTACTCTTGGAAATCATGTAATGATAGGTGGACAAGCTGGAGTATCAGGACATTTAGAAATAGGTAGCAATGTTCAAATAGGTGGCGGAAGCGGTGTAATTAAAAATATTCCAAGTAATACTAAAGTGATGGGATATCCCGCAAAAGACATAAAAACTTTTTTAAGAGAAAATAAATGATAGATAAAACAGCTATTGTTAGCGAAAAAGCTAAAATTTCTAAAAATGTAGAAATTGGTCCTTACAGTATTATTGGTCCAAATGTTGAAATTGGAGAAAATACTATTATTCAATCCAATGTAAATATTTCGGCAAATGTTAAAATTGGTAAAGGAAACAAAATTTATCCTTTTGTATCAATTAACGACCCTCAGGATTTGAAATATAATGGCGAGTCTACAGAGCTAATTATTGGAGATAATAATAAAATTAGAGAATTTGTAACTATAAATCCAGGCACAATTGAAGGCGGAGGAAAAACTGTAATCGGAAATAATTGCTTGTTAATGATATCATCTCACATAGCGCATGATTGCAAGGTAGGAAATAATGTAATTATTGCAAACAATGTACCATTGGGTGGTCATGTAATTATCGAGGATAATGTAATTATCGGAGGAAATTCTGCCGTCCAACAATTTACAAGAATTGGCAAGATGGCAATGATTGGAGGAATGACAGGTGTATTAAATGATGTAATTCCCTACGGATTATCAACGGGAAATAGAAATTCATTACAAGGATTAAATCTAATTGGTTTAAGAAGAGCTAAGTTTGAAAATAAAGATATTTTGGGATTAAGTGAAGCTTATAAGCAGATTTTTGCTACAAAAAATATCAATGAAAATATAAGAAAACTAAACGGCTCATTTCAAGAAAATCCACTAGTTAAGAATGTAATTGATTTTATAACAAAAGATAAAAAAAGATCAATTTGTACACCGTTTTCATAAGATGATAGGATTAATTTTTGGTGATACTGATTTTCCAAAAGAAGTTCTAAAAACTGTAAAAAAAAGAAAAATTAAATATTTGATAATTGATTTATCAAAATCAAAGAAATTTAAAAAAG
>MDTD01050717.1_pt1 | contig 33900 bp, 39 predicted proteins | sample 811221 | NCBI WGS metagenome assembly MDTD01 (sample SAMN05326646, study PRJNA326480) | marine metagenome | isolation source: seawater | place: Pacific Ocean: South West | collected 2011
CCTGCTGTAGTACATCTTTTTCCTAATTTTACGCTATGGGCACTACAATTAGCTAATAAAACAAATAAAGTTAAAATAAGTAATTTTTTCATAATAAAAACTTAATAGAAAAATTTGTAATTAAATTGTCTTAATTAAGACCGAATAATGAAAAAGCAAATATTGAATTATGGTTTTTTTAAGAATATGTTCTTTGTCTCAATGAAAAAAAATAAAAAGGTTGCAATTATAATGGGTAGTCAATCAGACTATTCTACTATGAAGAATTGTGAGCAAATTTTAAAAAGATTAAAGGTAAATTTTGAAACAAAAATTATTTCAGCTCATAGAACCCCAGATAGAATGTACAGGTTTGCAAAATTAGCTTCTAAAAATAATTTTTCAGTAATAGTTGCAGGCGCCGGTGGTTCTGCTCATTTACCTGGAATGATTGCTTCGATGACTATTATTCCAGTAGTAGGGGTTCCAATTGAAAGTAAAAAATTAAAAGGACTAGATAGCTTACTTTCTATCGTGCAAATGCCAAAAGGAGTTCCTGTTGGCACTGTTGCAATAGCTGAAACAGGTGCTTTTAATGCAGGATTACTTGCAGCATCAATTATATCTTTGTCAGACAGCAAAGTTAAAAAAAATTTAGAGAATTGGCGTAAGTCTCAATCAATAAATGTTAAAAAAAAACCAAAATAATAATGGTAAAATCAAATTTAGTTTTAGGCATTATTGGAGGCGGTCAGCTAGGAAGTATGCTGGCAACTGCAGCTAAAAATCTACAAATTAAAACAGTAATACTGACTGATGACAACGAGGCACCCGCTAAAAATTTTTGTGATGAAATTATTATTTCAAAATATAATGACAGGATAAAAGTAAAAGATTTTATAAGTAAAGTCGATGTAGTAACTTTTGAATTTGAAAATATTCCATTTGAGGTATTAAGTAATATTTCTAAGTTTAAAAAAATTTTACCCGATCCTAAGATCAATCAAATAGTACAAGACAGGAAGAAAGAAAAAACTTTTATAAATGATATTGGTATCAAGACTACTTCGTGGACCTTTGTTAGGTCCAAAGATGACATAATTAAAAATAAAAGTCTTTTACCCGGTTTACTCAAAACATGCACCCTAGGTTATGATGGTAGGGGTCAATTTTTAATTAATGATTTAAATGAAGTGAGTGACAAAATTGACTTTTCTAAAGAGTATATTTTAGAAAAATTGGTAAATTTTAAAAAAGAAATTTCAGTAATACTTACCAGATATGGAAATGGTGAATTTTCTATATATGAACCTATTGAGAATACTCATAAAGATCAAATTTTAGTAACTTCTAAAATACCAGCAGAAATTAGCAAAAAAATTTTTAAAGAATCACAATTCAACGCAAAACAAATAGCCGAAAAATTAAATTATGTTGGAACAATGTGTGTTGAGTTTTTTATTGATAAAGATGATAACTTATTAGTTAATGAAATTGCCCCTAGAGTTCATAACTCTGGGCATCTTACAATTAACGCTTTTAATGTAAGCCAATTTGAAAATCATCTTAGATCAGTTTGTAGCTTAGAAAGTGTTAAAATAGAAAAACTAAAAAATGCTGAAATGACGAATATAATAGGAAAAAAAATAATCAATTATAGAAACAAAAATTTCAAAAAAAATGAGTTTTTTTTTGATTATTTAAAAACTCAGATTAAAGAAAAAAGAAAAATGGGACATATTACAATTTTAAAGTAATTATTGATTTTTAATTTAATAAGCCCTCACAGCGTGATTTTGTTCGCCAAGTTTATCAATTCCAAGCCTTACTTTCTCTCCACCTTTTAAAAATACAGGTGGCTTCATATTTTCGCCTACACCTGGCGGTGTGCCTGTACAGCATATATCTCCTGGGTATAAAGTCATGCAGTGGCTCATATAAGAGACTAAGGCTTTTATATCAAAAATCATTTCTTTGGTATTTCCAGTTTGCATTCTTTTTCCATTAACATCTAAGAACATATCTAAATTTTGAAAATCTGGTAATTCGTCTTTAGTGATTATATATGGACCAATTGGACCAAAAGTGTCAAAACCTTTACCTTTATCCCAAGTAAGTCCTTTATTTTTTTGGAAATTTCTCTCGCTTACGTCATTAACTAAAAAAAATCCAAGAACGTGATCTAAAGCACTCGACTCACTTACATAGGACGTTTTTTTACCTATCACAAATCCTATTTCAACTTCCCAGTCTGTATGAGTAGAATTTTTAGGAACAATAATGTCATCATTTGGACCTGAGACACAATTAGTAAATTTAGAAAAAATTATAGGTTCTTTAGGAATTGGTAAATTTTGTTCTTTAGCATGGTCCTTAAAATTTAAACCAATCCCTATAAATTTTGAAGGTTTTGATACACATGCCCCTATTCTGGAATTTGGATCCAAATTAGGTAATTTTGAAATATCTAACTTTTCAATATTTTTAAGAGTTTCAAAATTTAATGTTTCAGGATTAAAATCGTTAATTATTGAAGATAAGTCTTTATAATTATTATTTTTATCTAAAAGGGCAGGCTTTTCTTTTCCTATTTTTCCAATTCTGAGAAGTTTCATTATTAATTTTTATTTATGAAGAAAAAAGCCTTCTTTAGCAAGGTTTTTTTTGCTAAATAAAAAGAACCATATTGAACACAATTGAAAAGAAATATCCCATATCGGACTAATATTTAAGTGAACCACAAATATCATCTTGCTATATTTTGGAGTATGAAAAGTGAACTAGACAACAAATCTCTTGATACTGAAGCTCTCAATCAAAGAATTCGAGATGTTGCAAAAACAAAAAGTTATCGAAAAGCTAACATTGATTCACTCTTAAAAAATGTAAGAGAAGAAGAGAAAAAAGATAAAAGAATTAATGCTATAGCCTCTTTTATTGTAATTTCTGTTTTCTCAGTAGTTGCCACAATATTTTCACTTTAAATACAATTTTCATATAAAAAATTATTTCATTTAAAATTTTGCTCATTTAAAACGATCTTTTAACTTAATGATTAGTTGACAAGCTGTTAAAGTTGACCCAAAATGAGTTAGTACAAATTTATGAAAAACATAAACGTTTTTTCAGAAGAAGATGTTACACAATGCATTACAAAATCTTTTGATGAATACTCAAATTTATTTTCAAATTTACAGTCAACTTTATTATCAAATCTTTATAAAAGACACCATAGTACTGAAAAAGGTATTATAGTATTATTTTTTAACAGAGAGACCCAAAAAAAAATTTTAAGAAATAAAGATTATGATTTAGATTTTGACTTATCATTTACAAAATTTTGGCAAAATCACAATGAAATTGTTCACACCAAGCATTCAATAAGCAGTATAGCTACAAAAATTGGTTCACCAAAAGAGACAACAAGAAGAAATATTCTACACTTATTTAATCAAAAAGTTTTAGGAAAGGAAAATGGAATTGTCTGTTTTATTCCAAATGAAAACTATAAAAATAATTTTAGAAAATTTACTGACATTGAAATAAATAAAATACTCGGATTAATAAAATTTATTTCAACAAAGCTTGATTTTACAATTGAGATTGAAGATATAAGAAAAGATATAAAAAAGAATTTTACTTTTTATTGGTTTCATTTTTTAGATGCTCAAATAGAATATTTAAAGGAGTGGAGAAAAAATATAAGTGATATTGATTTATTGTTGATATATTATAAATGTTTAATTCTTTTTTCTGAAAAAAGAAACTTGAGTAGTAAAAATGAGGAAATGAATATAAATACTGAGCTTATTTCTGAAGCAACTGGTATTCCAAGAGCAACTTGCTTAAGAAAATTAGAAAAATTATCTAAGATAAAATCTATTGATCAAAATAAAATTTCAAAGAGATATTATGTTACTGATCAGACATTTAAAAACTCTAAAATTTACGAAATTGAAAAATCTTTAAGAATCGTAAGGACTTATTGTAAATTTTATTATACTTGCATAAAAGCTTTAAGTTTTAGAATTTAAAGCTAATAAGCATTATAATTGCCAAAGCAGATAAGGGAATTAAAATGAGTCTTAAATTTCTAACTAAATCGGCTTTTCTACTTTCATTTAATCTTTTATTTAACGTATGGACATTTAACCTGATTTTTGAAGATTTTTGATTTATTTTAAAATCAGGTACTGTCTCTTGAACTATTTTTTTTTCCTTACTCTCATTAACACTCATGAGTATATTGAACTGGATTGTACAATGAGAGTCAATGGGGTAATAAACTATAAGTTTTAATGAGAAATTTAAAAAATTGGGATAACAATACTTGGCTTTCCTCAAAAAATTATATTTTATCTTTTCATAAATATTTACGAAGTGAAATTAAATTTTCCAAAAAAATTAAAATTTTAGACATTGGCTGTGGCCGTGGAAAAATTATAAGCTTTTTATCAAAAAAGTATAAATTGGAAAACTATCCTGTTGGTGTAGATATAGTTGATCATAAACCTCATAAAAGAAGAGTAAGATTTGTAAAAAAAGACGCTTTGAAATTTTTGAAAAGCTCAAAAGATAAATATGATTTAATTATTTTTAAGCAGTCAATTCATTTTTTCAACAATCAAAAAATTAAATCAATTATATTAAACTCTAAAAAAATACTTAATAAAAATGGTAAAATTATAATTTGTACTTTGAATTCTTCAAAAAATTTTTTTCCAACTTTTTTACTTTTTAAAAAAAGGTTGGAATCAAGTCTTGAAAAAGACAAGATAAAGATTTTTTTGTTAAAAAAAATTTTAAAAAATTATAAAATAAAAAATTTCAAATTTAAGGTCAAAATTACAAGAGAGGATTATATTAAAATTATTAAGAAAAGATTTATATCTTGCTTATTAGACCTTACTGAAAAAGAAATTCAAAATGGAGTAGAAGAAATTAAAAAAAACTATAAAAGAAAAATAAGTTTTAATGATCAACTTCTATGTTTAGTTTATAAAAAAAAATTATAACTACTTTTGTTTCCAAAAGAAAATTCCACTTCCTATTCCTAAAAAAACTGCAGAAATTATCCAAGCATATTCGTGCTTCGAAAAAAGTATTATTAAACCTAAAAGAATAGTGATAATGCTTATTGTTTTATTATCCATATTTTTGATTAATTCATATTAACAAATATAAAAAGTTTAAACAATCATTGAACGTAGAACCATTTAGACTATACAATACGTCCTAGAGATAAATTTATCTATATTAATATTTGTTATGATCCAGAAAAATTTTTTTGATTTTAATTTTGAAGGTTTAAAAGATTTCTTAATAAATGATGTAGCAATAGAAACTAAAAAAGTTTCAATGCGAAGAAAACAATTATGGCAATCAGTTTATAAAAAAGGTTTTTTTGAAATAAACAACTTTACAACTCTTCCTATAGAATTAAGAGAAAAGCTTGTTTCGTTAGTCACTTTAAAGAAACCAAAAATTATAAAAACACAAAAATCTTCAGATGGAACCATAAAATGGTTAATAAAACTTTTTGATGATAATGAAGTTGAATGTGTTTACATTCCAGAAAAAACAAGAGCTACTTTATGTATTTCTTCACAAGTTGGTTGTACTTTAAATTGTAGATTTTGTCATACTGGCACACAAAAATTAGTTAAAAATTTAAATTTTTCAGAAATTATAAATCAAGTTATGATTGCAAAAGAACAATTAAATGATTGGGGTGAGCAAAAAAAAATAACAAATATCGTTTTAATGGGAATGGGTGAACCATTCTATAATTTTGAAAATGTGAAAATCGCAGTTGATATATTAAAAGAAAAAGAAGGACTTAATTATGGTCCTAAAAAAATTACAGTTTCTACCGCAGGTATTTCAAATAAAATTCCTGAGGCAGCAAAAGAAATTGGAACCTACCTCGCATTATCTTTACATGCTCCAACTGATGATATTAGAGAAATGATAATGCCAATAAATAAGAAATTTAAAGTAAAAGATTTAATTGAACAATGCAAATATTACACAAGCATCGTAAAAGAAAAAATTACCTTAGAATATGTAATGTTGAGAGGAATTAATGACAGCAAATCTTGTGCTAAAAATTTAGTAAAACTAATGGCTCAATTTCCATGCAAAGTAAATCTTATAGAATTTAATCCTTGGCCTGGCGTTCAGTATTTGCCAACAATTAGATCAGAAATGGAAAAATTCGGAAAAATAATTCAAGACGCAGGTTATGTAGCGACAATAAGAAGATCGAGAGGACAAGATATTTTAGGTGCATGCGGACAATTGAGAACAGAAAGTATTAAAAAAATTAAAAAATGAAATCAAAAATTCTCTGGAAACCAAAAACAAAAGAAATAAAAAATTCATTAATAAATATTTTTTTTAATAGACTTGAAAAGAAAAAATATCTTAAAAATAATCAAAACTTTCAAGATCTTTGGAAATGGACAATTAATAACCCAGACGTTTTTTGGTCGGAATTTTGGGATTTCTCAAAAATAATTGGGACAAAAGGTAAGAATGTAATTAATGAAAACAAGGTTTTTAATAAAACTAAATTTTTTTATGATTCTAAAATTAATTATACAGAAAATATTGTCAAAAAGAGAACAAGTGACGTAGCAATAAATTTTTTATCAGAATCTGGATTTGAAGAGATGATTTCCTGGAAATCTTTATATGAGAAGGTTTGTAAATTTTCCTCCTATTTAAAAAAATTAGATTTAAAAAAAGGAGATAGAGTTGCTGCATATGTTCCAAACAAAATAGAAACTGTAATTTGTTTTTTAGCCTGTGCAAAAAATGGAATAATATGGTCATCCTGCTCACCTGACTTTGGTTCACAAGGTGTTATTGAAAGATTCAAGCAGATAGAACCAAAAATATTAATAACAAGTGATCATTATTTCTATAATGGAAAAAGAATTGATATTTTGAGTAAAATTAGTGAAATTTTAGAAAAAATTCCATCAATAAAAAAAACAATAGTTTTTCCTTATAACAGAGAAGAAAAAACTCAATTTAAGAATTATATAAATTTTGATGAAAAACTAGAGAGTTCTAATCTTGATGAAACTTTTGAAAGATTTGAATTTAACCATCCTATTTACATTCTTTATTCAAGCGGTACCACGGGTAAACCAAAATGCATTACTCACGGTGCTGGAAATGTTTTAATAGAACACAATAAAGAATTTATGTTGCACTGCAATATTAAAGAAAGTGAAAAATTGTTTTATTACACCACAACTGGATGGATGATGTGGAATTGGTTGATAGGAGGTTTAGCTGTAGGCTCTTCGGTGTATTTATTTGATGGTTCTCCAACTTATCCAAAAATAGATGTACTTCTGGAATACTGTCAAAAAAAAAAGTTTAATTTATTTGGAATCAGCGCGAAGTATATAGATCATCTAAGAAATGAGGGATTTAAAGGTGACGGGTTAGATTTGAGCTCAATTAAAATTATTACTTCAACTGGATCGCCTTTATCAGAGGAAAGTTTTGAATATATTTATAAAAATATTAAAAAGGATGTTCATTTGGCCTCTATAGCAGGTGGAACCGACTTGGTTGGCTGTTTGGTTTTGGGAAATTTATATTCAGAGGTATATAAAGGGGAAATACAAGGTCAAAGCCTAGGTATTGACATTGACATTTTTAATGATGGTGGAAAAAGTGCAAAAGTAGGGGAAAAAGGTGAATTGGTTGTTAAAAAACCTTTTCCATCAATGCCAGTAAAATTTTGGGGCGATGATAGTGGAGAAAAATACCATAAAGCTTACTTTAATAAATTTGAAAATATTTGGTGTCATGGTGATTTTATAGAGCGCACTATAAATAATGGATTCATTATAAGAGGAAGGTCTGACTCTACTCTAAATCCAGGTGGAGTAAGAATTGGAACTGCAGAAATTTATCATCAAGTAGAAGATATAGATTTTATTACAGAGGGACTAATTGTGGGACAAAATTTTAAAAATGACGTTAGAATTGTTTTGTTTGTTACTACTAAGAACGATATAGAACTAAATGATAAAAAAATTAATCAGATCAAAGATAAAATTAAAACCAATTGTTCTCCGAAGCATGTTCCTTCAATTATAATAAAGGTGCCTGAGATACCAAGAACTAAAAGTGGAAAAATTGTCGAACTAGCTGTTAAAAAGATTATTAATGGCGAAACTATAGATAATTTAGAAGCTATAGCTAATCCAAAGTCTTTAGATTTCTTTAAAAATCTAAAGGAATTACGTTAACAAAATTATGCAGATTTTTGTTCCAAACAAACGTCTTTTATAATTGGTACGCTAGCACAATCAAAACATTTGTTTTCTTTTACTAAACAACCATCTCCACTTACTTTAACATCAATCACTCTATCGCACTGTGAGCATGATGCAGAAATAGTTAAACCGCATTTTTTACAATTATAAGTTTTCATAACTTAACGTTAAACTGATTGTATTTTTTTACAAGAATTATGATTAGAAATGAAAATCATTATCATTAAAAATAGGCATTTTTATTTTGAATGATAATCATTATCAAAAAAAGTTATTGATAAAATTTAGTTATATGAAGTGTAAATTAAAATTATGACCATCCAAAAAAAGGCATAATAAAATAAATATCCCTTAACTGTAAAAGGCATTTTTTTCAGTTTACGCTTTCCTTTTCCTTTGTAAGCTTTTGAAATTTCCATTATCTTTCAACACACATAGCAATTCCCATACCACCACCGATACACAACGTTGCTAACCCTTTATTTACATCTCTTTTAATCATTTCATGAATAAGAGTTACTAATATTCTTGTTCCTGAGGCACCTATTGGGTGACCTAATGCTATTGCACCACCATTAACATTAATTTTTTCATCTGGAATTGCAAGAGTTTTTACAACAGCAATGCTTTGAGCAGCAAATGCTTCATTTATTTCAAATAGATCAACATCTTTAATTGACCAACCAGCAAGTTCTAATGCTTTTTTAGAGGATGGTATAGGGCCAGTTCCCATCAAGGCAGGATCTACACCACAACTTGCCCATGATTTTATTGTTACTAATTTTTGGAGCCCTCTTTTTTCTGCTTCTTTCTTTGTCATGAGGGTAACAGCTGCAGCACCATCATTAATTCCCGAAGCATTTCCCGCTGTGACTGTACCATCTTTTTGAAAAACAGGTTTGAGCCTCTCAAGAGCTTCTAAATTTATACCTTCTCTAGGATGTTCATCTTTACAGAAATTTGTTTCACCTTTTTTGGATTTTATTTTGAAGTCAACTATTTCCTCTTTAAATTTATTTTTTTTTTGGGCATCTAAAGCTTTAAGTTGAGAGTTTAACGCAAATTTATCTTGTTCTTTTCTTGTAACTTGAAATTTGGTTGCAACATTTTCAGCAGTTACACCCATGTGATATCCATTAAAAGCATCCCACAAACCGTCTTTAATCATTGTATCTGTCATCTCAGTGTTACCTAATTTTTTCCCATCTCTTAAGTGAATAGCATGTGGAGCTAATGACATACTTTCTTGGCCTCCTGCTATAATGATCTTTGAATCCCCGGATCTTAAACTTTGAAAGCCAGATGCTACAGATCTAATTCCTGAACCGCACACTTGGTTTACTATGTAGGCAGGTTTCTCTTTTGGTATCCCGCACTTGATAGCAGCTTGCCTCGCAGGGTTTTGTCCGGCACCTCCGGTTAGTACTTGTCCAAGTATCACTTCATCAATCTCGCCTTTTTGCAATTTGGAGTCTTTGACTACTTGACTTACGACGCATGCACCAAGTTCTTCGGCAGGAATATTTTTCAATGTTTTTGACAAACTTCCAACAGCAGTTCTTTTTGCTGAAGTGATTACAATTTTTTCCATAATGTCTTAATTTAAAGCTTATTATTTTTTAAATCAATATTATTCATTTTTATCAACTTCTAAGTTTTCATCCTCAGATTTGATTTCCAGCTCCTCTTCCTCAAAATTTTCATCTTCGTTAGTATTATTTAATGCGGCAAGTTCAACCTTTTCTTCTTTTACCCATTTTTCAGCTGACTCAGGGATTTCCTCTCTTTTTTCCCAAGATTTAATTTCCTTAATTTCCAAATCTAAAGCTTCAGATGCGGAATGAAGATCTAATTCAAGTTCCTCTAAAGCCTCTAAAAATTCTTTGTACGTCATAAGAATTGATAATTAAATTTTTTTAAAATAAATATTTGTCTCCAAGATAGAAAACAATTCCAATCAATATTCCAACTAGGAGATAAAAGTAAGTATCTTTCATTTAATTTTTTCTTTCCTATTAATAAGTTGCCCTTCCACCACTTAAATCAAATACAGCGGCAGTTGAAAACGAATTTTCTTCACTAGACAGCCAAGAAACTAAGCTTGCAAGCTCATCTACTTTTGCAAATCTATTTCTAGGAATTTTCGACAACATATAGTCAATATGTTCCTTAGTCATTTGATCAAATATTCTTGTTTTGGCCGCTGCCGGCGTTACACAGTTTACAGCTATATTTTTATCAGCAAGTTCTTTTCCCAACGACTTTGTTAAACCTATTACAGCTGCTTTAGCTGTACTGTAAGCACTAGCATTTGGGTTCCCTTCTTTGCCTGCAATCGAGGATATATTGACGATCCTTCCGTAATTATTTTTAATCATATGAGGAACAACGGCCTTACAGCAAAAAAATATTGAGTTTAAATCTAAATCTATTACCTTCCTCCATTCACTGACTGGATACTCCCAAACTTTAGCATTCATTCCTGTCATGCCAGCGTTGTTTATAAATATATCAATTTTACCATGTTGTTTAATAACTTTGTCTAAATTGTCATTAATGCTCTCAAAATTTGTAACATCAACCACTTGACCTGTGCAGTTTTTTGAGTTCAGTTCTTTTAATGATTTTTCAGTTTCATTTTTATCAATATCCCAAATGACAACTTTTGCACCAGAAGCTATAAATCTTTTTGTAATAGCCAGCCCAAAACCTTGTGCTCCTCCTGTTACTATTGCTATTCTATTTTTAAGATCAAAATTTATCATGATTTACTTTTCTTTCTTAATAAAGGAAAAAATAGTGCAATTAAAGCTAAAATAAAAAATGTTAATGCGATAGGTCTTGTAAAAAACATTAGCCAATTTCCATCAAAAATAACCAAAGATTGTCTTAATGTTCCCTCAACTAATTCACCTAAAATTAAGCCAATTATTACTGGCACAACTGAAAATCCATATCTTCTCATAAAAAAACCTACAACACCAAAAAATAACATTATCCAAACATCCATTAATGATTGACCCAATGAGTATGTTCCACACACTGATAATGTAAAAATCATTGGCCATAATAATTTATTTGGTACTAATGTAATCCTTGCAAAAATTTTTGCTCCAAAAAAACCAAGAATAAAAAATAAAATATTTGCAATAAACATGGCACCAAAAATTCCGTATAAAAAATCAGGTTGCTCTCTGAACAATGATGGACCTGGTCTCACACCGTGTATTATTAAACCAGTTAAGATCACAGCCGTTGTTGCACTTCCTGGTATACCGAGAGCTAAAGTAGGAACCATAGCACCTCCAGTAGCAGCATTGTTTGCAGCCTCAGCTCCCGCAATACCTTCTATTGAACCTTTTCCAAATTCCTCAGGCTTTTTTGACCACCTTTTTGCTTCTGCATACCCAATAAGCGACGCAACTGTACCACCCTCTGCTGGTAAGACTCCAATAAAAGATCCAATACCAGAAGATCTCAAAATAGTTTTCCAAGTTAATTTATAGTCATTTAAAGTTGGTAATTTAATTGCTTTAAGCGCTACTCTATTGAAAATTTGTTTAAGTAATGTAGATTGAACAAGCATTTCACTAATTGCAAATAGCCCAACCACGACTGGTATGAAACCTATGCCTTCCGTTAGTTCATTTACACCAAAAGTAAATCTATCAATAGAAGTCATAAAATCTTTTCCAACTGTTGATATTAATATTCCAAAAGCTCCAGCAATTAAATTTTTAATGGGACTTCCTTCACCAATTGACGCCAACATAGTCAAACCAAAAATTGCTAAAGCAAAATATTCTGGTTGGCCAAACTCATAAGCGAGTTTTGCTAAAAAAGGTGCAAAAAAAACAAGAACAATCACACTAAAAACTCCACCAAAAGTACTCGAAACCGTTGCCATACCTAAAGCCCTACCTGCTTCACCTTTTTGAGCGAGGGGGTATCCATCTAGGCAGGTCGCTGCAGCTGCAGGAGTTCCCGGTGTATTTATTAAAATAGCAGTTATTGCCCCTCCGTAAGTTCCTGCACAATAGATTGCTGTAAGCAAAACTATCGCTGATAACGGATCCAAAGTCATTGTAAATGGGAGAATAAGTGCTCCTCCTGTAGTTGGACCCAGTCCTGGTAAAACACCTAAAATTAAACCAAATAATGTTCCTAAAAAAAGCACAGTAAAAAGTTTGGCACTTAACAAAGGAGCAAACATTAAATAAAAATTTTCCATTTTAACGGTAATAAAAGTTTGTGATTATTCCTGAAGGAAATCTTAGTCCCAATATCATTTCAAAAAAAATAAAAACGACTAACGGAAAAATAAGACTTACTAAAACTAAATATGGTATTCTCCTCTCGCCCCAAAAAAAGGATACAAGAAAAGCGAAAATAGATATTGCTAGAAAAAAATCTAGATAAATTGCTATAAAAAAGAATAAAACTAAGAATAATAATGTTAAAAAAAATGGTTTTTCAAGTGTATCTTTCTTATCCCAAGGTCTTTTCAAAGATAAATAATAAACTAGTGAAGATAATAAAGTAATTAGTATTAATAAAATTTTGGGAAAAGTAGCAGGCTGTATCCCCCTATTTAATATGGGAGGAACTTCTTCAAAATACAAAGTATTAATAAATGCGAGTAAAGAAAATAATATAATGACAAAGAAAACTCTAAATTCAATTGTAAAAAAAAGGGACAAATTAAAATTTGTCCCTTTATTTTTTTCATCGTGCTTCATCTTTTGAAATTCGCACGTTTGATTTACTTAATATAACCTAGAGCTTTTAACTGAGCAGTCATTTCTTTAAGCATATCTTCCATTTGCTTTCCCCACTCATCAGCACCAACAACACTACTTTGATCTAAACCTATTTCAGTCAAAAAGTTTTTGTAGTAGTTGTGACTCATAGCTTTTAGCATTCCAGCTTCTAGCGTTTTTACTCTATCAGCGGGAGCACCTTTTTTAGTCACAAAACCTCTAACAGTTGAAAGTGCAACATCAATTCCTAACTCTTTTGCAGTTGGAACTTTGCTCAATTTTGCCATTCTGTTATTTGCTAATACAACAGCAACACAAAGTTTTTTCTCGTTTATTTCTGTTAATGCTTCACCTAAATTTAGTACACCAACATCTATGTCACCTTTGATTAAATTTGTTTTAATCGGAGCTACACCTTTGTAAGCAACTATTTTAGGAGTTTTTAAACCACCTTTTTTTGTAAAAGCAATTGCACTGACATCATCTATACCACCTGTGTGCGTTGTACCGTAAGAAAATGCTCTTTCTTTTTGCATACTTACAAATTTTTTAGCATTTTTAAATTTTGATTTACAGTTAACAACAAAAAGTTGAGGATCATCTGTTCCTCTAGCTAATGGTTGCATATCACTTAATTTAACTTTAGTTTTTCCTAAAGCCATAGAAACAGCATGACCTGTAGTCCAAGTAAGTGTATGTTGTCCATCGGCAGGTAAGCTCATCATATAATCCATTGAAGCAGCTCCACCACCACCCTTTTTATTAACTAATTGCATGTCTTGTTTAAGAACCCTTCTTGCTCTTAATAACATCATTCTTGTAGTAACGTCTGTACCACCACCAAAGCCGGCGTGTGTAATGGCTTGGATGGGGGCTGCCGAAGCGAATGAACTTAAAAATGGAATCTCCACTATAAGAACTATCGCCGCTAACATAGTTTTTAATGTCTTTTTCATTTGTTCCCCTATTGTTAATTAATTATTGAATTAATAATTTAATCATAATCTGATACAAAGAGTCAAAATTTTTATGAAAAATCTGAAACCAAAAATCGGCATATTACTGGGAGATCCGTCCGGAATAGGTCCTGAGCTCATATCTAAGCTTCTAGTAGAAGATGAATTAAAAAAAGCTAATATCGTAGTTATTGGTGAAAAGAAAATTTTAGAAGAGGCTAATAGACTAACAGGGTTCAATACAGATTTAAAATTCATAGACAAAGAAGATCAAATAATTTTTGATGATAAAACAAAGTTTTTTTTAGATATAACAAAAGGAAGAAATCACTCTTACCAATTATCTAAATGTTCTTCACAATCAGGTCAGAGTGTACTCAACGCTTTAAATTTAGCTTTAGATTTAGTTAAATCAAAAAAGATTGATGCAATAAACTTTGGACCTTTTAATAAAACAAGTATGAAATTAGGGGGCAGTAAATATGAGGATGAGTTGCATTTAATGGCCGATAAATTGGAAGTAAAAAACTTTTTTTGTGAATTTAATGTTGTAGATAATTTTTGGACTGCAAGGGTAACTTCGCATATTCCTTTGCGGGACGTATACAAGCATATAAAGAAAGACAAAATCATTCAGCCGATTAAACTGATTAACGAAACTGTTAAACTAAATGGAATAAAAAACCCAAGAATTGCTGTTCAAGCCCTCAACCCCCACGCTGAGTTTGGAGATGAGGAAGAAAAAGAAATTATACCTGCTATTAAAGAGGCAAAACAACTTGGAATAGATGCAGACGGACCTTTGCCTTGCGATACTTCTTTTATTACTGCCTTTAAAAATAAAAAACATGATTGTATAGTTGGCATGTACCATGATGCATTACAATCAGGTCTGAAAGCATTTGGTTTTGATAGAGGTGTAACGGTTCAAGGAGGTTTACCAGTCCCTGTTACCACACCAGCACATGGAACAGCATTTGATATTGCAGGAAAAAATTCTGCAAATTTAGAACCGACTTTACAATCATTTAAAATTGCTTTGAATATTGCCAATAATAAAATTCAATGAGCAAAATAAAAGAAATTAAAACAACAATTTATAAATGGACAGGCCCGATTGTTCCTCCTGCACAAAATTTTTGTACAAATCCTACTGACTTACTAAGAGAAACTGGAGATAAAATGAAATCTTTTAGATTTCACCAATGGCTTGTTTGTGAAGTAATTTCAGACGATGGTATTGTTGGCTTGGGAAATGCTGCCTTAGCTCCCGAGGTAACAAAGAAAGCAATTGATTGTTATTTAAAAGATTTAGTTATCGGAGAAGATCCTTTTGACTATGAATACCTATGGGAAAAAATGTATCGTAATACTATGGCATGGGGAAGAAAAGGGATAGGCATGGTAGGAATTTCTGCAATTGATTTAGGAATATGGGATCTAATGGGTAAAATAAAAAAACAGCCAGTTTTTAAACTTTTAGGAGGTAGAACTAAAGAAAAGATACCTGTATATGTTTCAAAACTTTATAGTCAACCTTTAAATGATCTTCAAAAAGAAGCAGAGCATTATGTTAAAGAAGGTTACAAAATGTTTAAAATGAGATTTGGATGGGGACCAAAAGATGGAGATAAAGGAATCAAAAATAATTTAAACTTAGTTAACGCTGTAAGAGAAGTTGTTGGTTACGAAACAGACTTGATGCTTGAAGCATATATGGGCTGGGACTTAGAATATTCAAAAAAAATTATTCCTCAACTCACGAAGTTTAAACCGAAATGGCTTGAGGAACCTGTTATACCTGACGATATTTCAGGATATGCTGAGCTTAACTCAATGGGAGAAATAGCCATTGCTGGAGGTGAGCATGAATTTAGTTATCTTGGATTTAAACATTTATTAGAACAAAAGGCAGTTAGTTTCATTCAATATGATGCCAACAGGGTTGGGGGAATTACAGCTGGACATAAAATAAATTTACTTGCAGAAAAATACAACGTCCCTGTAGTCCCGCACGCAGGTCAGATGCATAACTATCATCTTACAATGGCCAATAAAAATTGCCCTTTCTCGGAATATTTTCCAGTACATCAAGTAGAAATTGGAAACGAACTTTTCTATTATCTTTTTGAAGGAGAGCCAGAACCAGAAAAAGGCTTTATAAATCTAAGAGATGATAAACCTGGCTTAGGTATATCCCTTTCGATAAAACATAAAAATAACTTTCAAGCCATTACTTAAAGAACTTACTATTATATAAGGAGTCTTTGAGTCTTATAAAAAAATTTTTTGTGTAGAAAAGATACCTTACAATTTTTTTTAGTATTGGAATATGTTTCAACTTCGGAAATTTTTTTTCAATGTTATCTTGTAAACTTGGAAAGTTATCATTAAATCCGTAATCAAAAACATTTTCCATAATAGCCTCGTCATTATTTTTTAAATGCGTTGGTAAAATTGATTTTTTTGAGTCAATATTAAAAGCCACTATAGACTCATAAAAATTTATAGAGAAAATTTTTCTCTCTGGATCAACATCTTTTTGAACTGTTTTAAGAAATCTGTAATTAATTTTGTCTACTAAATGCTTTGAAAAATTGATAAATGAAAATTTTGAAGGATTCCCAAATTTTTTTAGATAGCTTGCATGTGTGTCTTCAACAACAATAACCCCTCCGTCTTTTATATTTTCGATTGATTTTGACAGAGTTAATATTTGTTGTTTATTTTGATGGCCACCATCATCGAGTAAAATATCAATTTTTCCAACTTTATTAAAAAAATTGTCCCAGAACTTTTCATCTGATTGACTTCCAATAAATATCTCATATCCTTCTTTTTCTAATTTTTTTGCATCCGGATTCATATCAATCCCTATTATTCTTGCTTTTTCTCCAAAATATTCTTTCCACATTTGTAAAGAACCTCCTCCAAGCACACCCACTTCTACGAATATAATTTCTTTATCAACATATTTTTCAAAAATTTCCTCATAAACCTGAAAATATGTGTCTATTTTCAAAGAAACATATTTTAGTTTTTTGTAAATTTGAAAAAGCCGTAATGAAGAATTTATTTTTAAACTTTCACGAGAAAGATTATCTGGTTGTTTAAACATTTTTTCTTATTATTTATCATTTATGGTATAAATTAGCTATATGGAATCACTACTTATATTTCTTACAATTTTATTACTAATTTTGAACACTGGTGTAATTTACTTTTTATTCAAAAAAAACAATGTACACAAAGAAGATAACTCAGAAAAAATTTTAAGAGAAGAAATTAACCAATTAAAAAACTCATTTAATCAATCATTTGGATCAATGACAAAAGACATAGCAAAAGATATGTCTACAGCTTTAACACGTGTCGATGAAAAAGTAGGTGTGTTTAACACACAAGTTGAGTCGCTAAATAAGAGTCAAGAAAGTTTTAGTAGAATTTTGGCGGGTGTAAAGCAATATGGTGTTTTAGCAGAATTTTCTCTTGCTTCTTTACTTAAAGATTTACTGCCTTCATCACAATATATTGAAAACGTAAAAATGAAACTGAATGAAACTTCAGATACAGTTGAGTTTGCTATAAAGTTGCAAGATGTTCTTGTACCCATTGATAGTCACTGGCCTGTTGAAAAATTTAAAGCTATTGATGAAGCTTATCAAAACAAAAATAAACAAGCTTTAGCAGATGCAAGAAAGGAGTTAGCTTCTGCTTTTAGAAATAAAGCGAAAACTGTAAGTACAAAATATATTTCTCCACCAATAACAACCGATTTTGCAATCGTGTATGCTCCAACAGAAGGATTGTTCGCAGAGCTCTCAAGTTACAGAGATCCAAAAACTAAGGAACTTTTACTTCAAGAGCTTAGAATGAAATACAAAATTACCGTGGCTGGTCCCAATACTTTGTCTGCATTATTACAGTCATATCATTTAGGTTTTCAAACGCTTAAAGTACAAAAACATGCAACGCAAATTTATGGTGATTTAAGAAATATTTCCTCGCGTTTTGAAAAACATTTTCAGGGAATTGTTGATTTAAGAAAAAAACTGGAGCAGGCGATGGCAGCTACAGAAGGGTTTGGTAGGGATGCAAGATCAATAATGAATACCTTGGGTAATATAAAAGATCCAAGCACTCTTCAAGAAAATATTAACGAAAATACTAACAAAATAAAAATTCTAAAGTAATATCTTAATGTCAAATTTTGTTTTTTATGATTTCGAGACAAGTTCATCTAATAAATCTTGGGGACAAATAATTCAAATAGGCGCGATATTGACAAATGACAATCTTGATGAATTAGATCGGTATGAAGCTCGTTGCCGTCTTAGCCAAAGCATTGTACCCGAAGCGATGGCTTTAATCGTGAATAAGTCTTCACCTCAAATGCTCAAAACAGCAAATCTTTCTCATTATGAGATGGTAAGACAATTTGTTGAAACTTTAAAAAGGTGGGGCAAAGCAACTTATATAGGATTTAACAACATAGATTTTGATGAGGAATTTCTCAGAAATACTTTATTTAAAACTCTAGAATATCCCTATATCACCAGCACCAGTGGAAATAATAGAGGAGACTTATTAAACTTAGCTAGAGCAGCAAATCTTTATTATCCAAACACTTTGAAAAATCCTATTAGCGAAAAAGGAAACGCAATTTACAAACTAGATCAGATGGCCCCATTAAATGGAATTAAACATGACGATGCTCACAGTGCTATTGGTGATGTGGTTGCTACATTAGGAGTTGCAAAAATTGTTTCAAAAAAAGCCCCTAATGTATGGAAGGCAAGTCAATTAACGACCAATAAAGACAATGCCCTGGACGTAATTAAAAATGAAATATATTTTTGCACAAATGAGTACTTTTACGGTCGAAGCAGGCCTTATGTACAAACATACGTTTGTCAACATCCAATTTATAAATGGCCAAAATGTTTCGATTTAAAACATGATCCAAATATTTACTTAGATATGCCGATTTCAGAATTAAAGCTTGAAATGAAAAAAAACCCTAAGTTTTTAAGAACAATAAGACATAACAAACATCCAATTATTATGAATCCAGATTATGGTAGTAAATTTGATGAATACAAAATGTTGAGTAAAGAAAAACTTATTTCCAGAGCTAAATTAATTAGAAATAGTAAAAAATTTGCAGAAAAAATAAATCAAATTTTACAGGAAGAAGTAGATGAAAAAGAACAAACAAAATCTCAGGAAGATATTTACGAGGAAGAAAGTATTTATACTAAATTTATTGGTTCAGAAGATAATAAAATTTTGCCTGAATTTCATAAAGCAGATTGGAAAGATAAGCTCAATATATTAAATAAATTTAAAGACGAGAGACTTCATTATTTTGGAAAAAAATTGATTTACGAGGAAAAGCCAAATTTATTAAAAAAAAGTGATTATAACAAAATTCACAAAAATATTGCTCAAAGACTCCTAAGTACAAATGATGAAAAGTGGAATACTATCCCAAGAACATACTCTGAAATTGACACTTTAAGAGAAAAATTTGAAAGGGAGGGTCGACCAGATCGTTTAATAATCTTAGATGAAATTAATGCTTACGTTGAGGAGTTAGAAAAGTTTTACAATTCTGCCTAGTTGACATTATTTAAAAAATACTTATTTATTAATTATGCCTACAAGAAAAATTACAGATGAAAACTTCGAAAATGAAGTAAAAAATAATAAAAATTTGGTTATAGATTTTTGGGCTGAATGGTGCGGACCATGTAAACAAATTGGACCAGTACTTGAGGAAATATCTGAAGAGATGAAAGATAATTGTGTAATTGGAAAACATAACATTGATGATTCACCAAACACTCCAACAAAATTTGGTATCAAAGGTATTCCAACGATGTTATTGTTTAAAGATGGTCAGCTTAAAGCCACTAAAGTAGGCGCAACATCAAAGTCTAACATTGTTTCTTGGATAAAAGAGAATATTTAGTTTTTTGCCAGAGCGCTTCCAACAAAATATAAACTTCCAAATATAACTATAACTTTTTTTTGAGAGCTAGAACATATTCTCAATGCCTCTAGAATATTAGGCGCTGTTTCTGATTTGATTTTATTTTGTAAGCTAATCTCCTTTAGTTTTTTTGCTCCTAGCGCATTTGGCTCATTCGGAATTGTAACAGTAATAATTTTTTTAAAAGTATTTTTAAATTTTTTAATGAATTTTTCGGGTTGTTTATTTTTTTGCATACCCCAAATTCCATAAATTGGTTTATTTAATGATTTAAGATATTCATTTAGGTTTTTTGCGCTAGCTTCAGAGTGACAACCGTCAACTAATAATTTTTCATTTTTATTTAAAATCTTTTTTAATTTACCTTTGTTAAGATATTGTATTCTCCCCTCAAATTTAATTTTAGGTATTGTTTTTTTAATAACATTTTTTTTAACGCCTAAATCACTTACAAAACGAATAGCTAATCCTAAATTTTCAATTAAACCTTTACTATAAATATGTTTTGTATTTATTGGAATATAATTATTCTTATCTTTATAAAAATATTTTTTTCCTCGTTTTTTAATATGCCATTTGGAAGGGTAAACAACTTTACTTTTATTTTTTTTTAAAATCTTTTTTATAATTTTTAATGTTTTGGGTTTTTGCTTACCTATATAAATTATTGTATTTTTACTTAAATAACCTACCTTTTGTTTGCATATCTCAGCTAAAGTTTTAGGCTTGATCCATTCAGAATGTTGAAAATTAATATTTGTAACAATTTGTGCTCTTGGATACTCCCACAATCGTGTGCTGTCACCAAAAAATAATAAACCAGCTTCAATAAGTGATAATGATATATTTTTTTGCTCCTTTGCAGAGAGAATGTAAATACAAGTTAAAGCTTCAAAAAGAGTAAGTTTTAATTTTGTCTTTCTAATTATTTCATTAAGTCTTTTAATTTTACTAATCGAAATATATTTATCACCCAACCAAAATCTGTGTCTTAAATCATATAGATGAGGACTGGTGAAGGTTGTTACTTTTTTTTTATTAGCTTCTAAAAAATATTTGATAGAAGTCAATACACTTGCTTTACCATCTGAACCAATTATATTTACAGGGGCAGGAAGTAAAAATTGAGGATTTTCAAGTTTTTCTAAAACTTTTTTAATTCTATTTAAGTCTAAATTTATTTTTCGACTATATTGCTTTTGTAACTTTCTGTAGAGATTTGTCGACTGAAACAACATCATTCGTATTGTTAATCTCTTTTTCTCTAATCTTCAATAAAATTGATAAAATATTATATATTTCTGATCTCAATTCTTTTCGTGGAACAATTTTATCTAAACCTCCATGCTCTAGAACCCACTGAGAGGTTTGAACTTCGTTACCCAATTTCTCTCTGAGGTTTTGTTCTATAATTCTTTTACCACTGAAGCCCCAAAGAAATTCTTTTGACTCACTCAAGATAATATCTGCAAGACTTGCCATAGAGGCAGTCGTTCCTCCTAAGCATGGACCTCCAGCAACCACGATAAAAGGTATATTATTTTTCTTTAATTCACTGCAAGCCAGTGTCATTCTTGTCATTTGCATTAGACTTAGAGCTCCAGTGTGCATTCTCATTCCACCTGAAGTAACAAATAGTATCATTGGTTGTTTATTTTTAATACTATGGGAGACTCCTGAAAGAAAACATTCACCAACACTTGGACTGACACTTGCACCGAAAAAAGAAAAATCCATTGACCCAACATTTACTTGAACTCCATTAAGTTGACCAGTGGCAAATAACATAGCTTCTTTTTCACCAATTTTTTTTCTGGATTCCTTCAACCTTTCAGAATATTTACCTTTAGGATCAGAAAAGTTAATCGGGTCTTCTAAAGGAATACCATATTTAAGTACTGTATACTCTGAGTTGTCAAAAAAAATATTAAATCGTTGCTTACATGAGACAAGGTGTGTTTTAAGGCATGATGGACACTCAAATAAATTTTTTTCAAATTCGTCTCTTAAAGTGAGTTTTCCACAAGGGCAATTCGTCCAAAGACTTTTTTCTCCTTTTGCCATTCTCTTTTTAAGAGGTGATAATAATGACTTTATTCCTGGCGCTATTCTTTTAATCCAATTCAAATGATTCTCCTTTTTAAGTCTTCTACCATCTTATTTAATTTTGTGACAGGATTTTGACGTAACTTCAAACATTTGGCTATTTCACTGCATAATTGGCTACCTACAACGAGTCCATCAGCTATTTTTAGGGAAGAAATTGTTTTTGACGTAATACCAAAACCAATTACAAGATTTTTTTTTACATTTATTTTTTTTATAGAATTGTATTGCTCCAAAATCTTTTTAGGGGACACTTTTAACCTTGCACCGGTAGTTGAAAGCATACTTATGTAGTAAATCATATCATGAGAATTTTTTATGATTTCTCGCATTCTCTTTCTAGACGTTGTAGGGGACAAAAGTTGAATAAAATTTATAGAATGCTTTTTACATTGTATTGAAAACTTTCGATTTTCTGGGTAAGGAAGATCTACAATTATCAAACCATCAACACCAAACTTTTTACATTCTTTCAAAAAACGATTTTTGCCATACTGAAAAACTAAATTGAAATAACCCATCAAAATTATAGGCTTTGAATATTTACTCTTTTTAAAATCTTTAACAATTTTAAAAACATCTTGAAGTTTTATTCCTGTTTTTAAAGCACGAAAAGAACTTTGTTGTATCTGAGGACCATCTGCTATTGGAGTGTTATGAGGAAAACCCAGCTCAATAATATCAGCGTGTTGAGCGATGGATTTAATGATTTCTAAAGATTTTTTTTTAGTATTGTCACCAGCAACTGTATAAGTTAATAGGGCAGGCCTTCTTTCATTTTTACATTTTTTAAAAGCATTAAGAATTTTTGAACTCATCTAATATAAGACCCTAATTTTTTTTTAATAATTTCTTTATCCTTCAAACTATCTCCACAACTATTTACTATTATTATTGTATCTTTACTAAGCTTTGGAGCCAATTTTATAGCTTCGACAAAAGCATGAGAAGGCTCTAATGAGGGTGAAATAGATTCTAATTTTGTTACAAGTTGAAAAGCAGCCAAAGCTTCCTCATCAGTAGCATAAGTATATCTTGCTCTTTTAGCATCTTTTAAAAAACAATGAAGAGGGGAAATCCCCGGATAATCTAATCCAGCTGAAATTGACTCTGTCTTGCTTATTTGACCTTCTTTATTTTGAATAACATATTGTTTGGATCCGTGTAAGATTCCAATTTTAGCATTTTTTGATAATGGCGCGGCATGTAAATTACTATTTTTAGGTCCACCTGCTTCAACTCCAATAAACTCAACTTGTTTTGGATTGTAATCCATAAATTCGTTCCAAAAGCCCATTGCAGAACTTCCTCCTCCAACACAATTAATTAATTTAATTTTTTTAGGAATTTTGCCAAAAACATTGTTAATTTGTATTTTTAATTCTCTCGAAATCTGTGCAGTGCTCCAAGCACATATTTTTATAAATATATTTGGCCCTACAGTTGACCCAACACACATTGCCGTTGTGTCACAATTTGAAACCCAATAACGCATACATTCACTAACTGCCTCAACTAGTGTTTGGCTACCAGTATAAACAGGAATTATTTCAGCACCATTTTTTTTAATCGCATTAACGTTTGGCTTTTGTCTTTTAATATCTTTAGCTCCCATAAAAATTTTACACTTAAGGCCAAATTTTTTTGCTGCCATGCTTAGCATTTTGCCTGCATAGCCAGCTCCCGTATCACCAACAATATATTTTTTTCCTGCTTTTTTAGCTATTAAACAATGAACAGTGGCATTATAAATTTTGTGGGCACCCCCATTAGCCTCAGAAACTACCTTAGCCCAAATTTGCGCACCTTTAAGATGTTTTGTAAGATTATGTAGTTTTATAAAAGGTGTTGGTGCACCAACGTAATTATTAAAATAATAATCTCTTTCTTTTATAAATTGTTTGTTGTGACGCAATTTTTCAAAAAGTTTCGTAAGATCTTCAATTGGTTTTTTTAGTGTTTCTGGTACATAGTTTCCCCCAAATTTATTGGCGTAAAGAAACTCTTTATTATGTTGGTCAATTAAAGGTATTCCTTTTTTAATTTTGATCATTAATTTCTTTTATTTTATTTAAAAATTTTTTTATCTTAATCACATCTTTTACTTTATTTGTTTCTAAAGCTCCAGATACATCAACAATATCTGTTATTTCTTTTAACTTTTCAAGCATGTCAATATTTAAGTTACCAGCTAACATTTTGTTCACCGAAGATGGAACATTTCTAATCCAATCATAGTTCCAACTTAAAGATTTTTCTAAACCAGAGCTATCAAAAAGAATTATATCAGCTACGTTTTGATAAACTTTGTATTTTTCAATGTCTTTTCTACTTTTTACTTGAATTGCTATAATTATTTTTTTTTGATGTTGATATTTTATTTCTTCAATTTTTTGAACACTTATATCACCGTAGATTTGAAAATAATCCAATTTTGTTTTAGAAAAAATTTTAATTTCTTCACTTGTCGGGTTTACTAAGACGCCAACATATTGTGATCCCTTTTTATCAACACTTATAAGTTGCGATAGTTTTTTAAAATTAACGTATCGATGACTTTTTTTATAATTAAGAATAAATCCACAAAAATCTGCATTATTGTTAACACAGGTTTTGACATGTTCTATTTCTGTTAAGCCGCAAATTTTTATTCGCATTACTTCGCTGACTGAATAATCCTTTTTAAATTTTTTACAGGATCACCTTCATATATAGGCCTACCAATTACAGCAAAACATTTGTCATCTGCAATTTTATTGAATTCTTTGTAACTAACCGTTCTTTTTTGGTCTTGTTTATCAGTCTCACCTCTTATGCCTGGACAAAATATCTTTATTTCTTTTGAAATTTTTCTCGCTATTTCAATATCTTGTGCAGAGGCAATTACCCCGGACATTTTTGCTTCTGTAGCCAATTTTATAAGAAGTTTAACTTGTTCTTGAATATTATTTTTAATACCCACTTTTTTTAGATCATTTTCATTCCATGATGTTAAAATACTAACAGCTAAAAACTCTAGATTTGAGTCCGAGGCTGCATTTTTTGCAGCTTTTAACATTTCAAGAGAACCTAGTGAGTGAATTGTTAAATATTTGATTGCGTCATTTTTTTTTATAACGTTGATAGCTTTTGTTACTTGATTTGAAATATCAAACATTTTTATGTCTAAAAAAATCGGCAATTTAAATTTTTTAAAATTCTTTAGGCCATCTAAACCAATTACATTATAAAGTTCTAAACCAATTTTGACTCCAGCTATATAATCTTTTGTTTTATCCGTTATATCTAAGGCTTTGTCCAAAGAATTAAAATCAAGAGCTAAAAAAATATTTTTTTTCATTTATTTATTTCTTCTTTTAAATGTTTTGACATCTTAAAATAAACTTTTTTCTTTGAAGGTACATATATAATTTGCCCTGTTTTAGGATTTCTTGCATTGTGTTTATCTTTAATAAATTTAATTGAAAATCTACCAAAACTTCTGATTTCAACAGGTTTGTTGTTTGTAAGGTCATCTGTAATTTTATCGAATACTAGATCTACAATCTTTTTAATTTGATACCGCTTTAAAGATGGGTGTTTTAAATGAAGTTGTTTAATAATTTCTGATTTAACCAATAATTAATCTTCTTTTTTTTTCTTTTTAGTAGCAGTTTTTTTACCTAAAGCCTTTTCAAATATACCTTTTAATGTTGCTCCAGATTTAGCGGCTCCCTCACCAAACTTAGCTACTAGACTTTTCTCTTCTTGTATTTGAGCAGCTTTTACAGATAAAGTTACCTCTCTTTTCTTTAAATCTAGATCAGTAATCATAGCATCTAACGCATTTCCAGGAACAAAAATTTCTGGTCTAGCGTCCGCAGACTCTTTAGCCAATTGGTTTTTTTTGATCATAACTATGATTTTTTTATCAACATCTACAGATACCTTTACACCTGTTCTTAAGACTTCATGTACGCGTGTAGTAATTATAGAGCCTTCTTTTTTCTTGTTGTCTTTGAACCAATCAAAAGGATCTTTTTCAAGCGCGCGAATAGAAAATCTAATTTTATCATCCTTTATTTCGATTATTTTAACTTTAATTTTTTGTCCTTTACTAAATTTCTTTAAATTTTGCTCTGCTTCATCAAAAGAGATTTCCCTATAGTGAAGCATTCCAGTTAGACCGTTATCTAAATCAGCGAAGATAGCTTTTTCAGTAATATTATTAATTTTTACTTCAACTATAGATCCAACTTTTTCAGTCATTTTCTTCCATGGGTTCTCTAAAGTTTCTCGAAAAGAAAGAGAAATTCTCTTTGCTTCTGTATCTATTGATACAATTTTTATTTTAATTTCTTGTGACACCGATAAAATTTTAGACGGTTGGATATTTTTGTTTGTCCACGATAATTCACTGTTGTGAATTAATCCTTCGACACCATCTTCAAGTCTGACGAAAGCACCATATTCCATTAACTTAGTTACTGTTCCAGAGTATATAGAGCCAACTTTATATTTTTTCTCTAATTTTGAATATGGATCCTCAGTTAAAGCTTTAACGGACGCGGAAATACGATTAGTTGCCGTATCAATTTTTGTAATTTTTACCTTCATCGTTTGACCAATCGTTACCATATCAGAAGGTTTTTTAACTCTACCGTGAGATAAATCTGAGACATGTAAGAGAGCATCAACTCCATTTATATCCAAAAAGATTCCCCATTCTACCGTAGCTTTTACTTTTGCATTATCAATTATGTCTCCTTCTTTTAAATTTTTTAAAACTTCTTTTGTCTCGGCGTCTTTGCTTTTTTCTAGCACTGCTCTTCTACTTGTACAAACATTTCCTCTCACCTTGTCAATTCGTGTTGCTATAACTTTAAGAGGAACATTCATTAAGTGATCAAATTTTTTGAGAGGTCTTACATCAATCTGAGATGCTGGCATAAACGTTGGAAGTCCGTCACAAGTTGCTATGAACCCACCCTTAACACGCCCAGTAATATAAGCTGTTATCTCTTCTCCTGTCTCAAACACTTTTTCCATTCTGTTCCAAGCATTCATACGTCTTGCTTTTTCTCTAGAAATAATAATTTCACCTTTAAAACTCTCTATTCTTTCAAGATAAACTTCGATTTTTGATCCAACTTTTAATTTTGAGAGTTCGTCATCGTTCTTGAATTCTTCAACTGGTATCATTCCTTCCATTTTTGCTTTGCAGTCAACAACTATGAAATTCTTTGTTATCTCTGTAACAGTAGCTTTGATGATTTGATTTTCTTTTAATTTTCTATCTTTGAAATCGTCGTTTAATAGGCTCTCAAACTCTTTATGAGATTTTGATTTTTCTTGGTTACTTGTTTCAACTGCCATATTTTTCTTTTATTTTATTATCAATAGTATCAGACATTTTATTTAACATGCCCTTAATATTTTTTAATTTATCAGTTCGCACAATTACAGCATTTTTAGCCTGAATCAAAGGGGAATTTTTTCTATTTCTGTCTAAATTATTACGGATACGCATGGCTTTTTTAACATCCGAATATTTTATCTTCTTATTTCTTTTTCTTAACTCATTGAATCTTCTGTTTGAAGCAACCTGAAGACTACATTTAAAAAAAAATTTAATATCTGCTTTAGGCAAGATAACTGTTCCTATATCTCTTCCTTCAATACAAACTTTATTGTGTTTTTTAGCAAATTTAATCTGAAAACTTTTAAGAATTTCTCTTATTTTTTTTTCCTTTGCTATAATTGAAGAATATTTGGATATTTCTTGAGAATGTAAATTTCTTTTATTTAATTTTTTTAAATTAAGTTTTTTAAAAGATTTTTTTAAAAGCATTATTTTATTTTTAGGTTTATTCTTTAAAATTATATAACTTGCATATCTATAGAGAAGTCCAGATGACAAAAACTTTAAACCATATTTTTTTGATATTATTTTCGCTCCTGTTGTTTTTCCACTAGCCGCAGAACCATCAGCAGAAATTATCAATTTATGATTTTTTTTTAATTTCAAATTTTCCACCCAGTGATTTTATTATATGTAAAAAAGAAGGAGAAGACGTTTTTACTGTTTCAAAATTTTCTATTTTTGCAGTAATGCCTGTTATCAAAGATAAAATAACTGTACTCATGCAAATTCTGTGGTCACCTAGATTAGGGACTTTTATTATTTTTTTTGGAAAAGAAAATATTTCTTTTCCAAAAATTTTCATTTCATTTTTATTTGATTTACACTTTACACCAATTTGACTTAATACGTTTTTCATTTCTTCTATTCTGTTACTTTCCTTATTCGCAAGGTCTTGAATCCCCTTAAAAGTTGATACACCTGGTGTCAAGGCAGCAATGACAAACAAAATTGGGTATTCATCAGTTGCAGATACATAGTAAGAGGAGTTTGCCTTAATAGGCTTAAGTTTGCTTCTAGAAATAAGAATATCACCAATGGTCTCATGATTTACTTTTCTTAAATTATAAAATTTAATTTTTGCACCATGTTTTTTTAAAAGATTATAAAAACCAATACGTCTTTGATTTAATCCAATATTTCTTATTTTTAATTTTGATTTTGAATTTAAAAGCGTAAGAGCTGTAAAAAATGCTGCTGAACTTGGATCTCCATTTATTTTAATCTTTAAAGGTGTTAAATATCCCTTTCCATTTACTTTAATAAGATTTTGCTTTTTATAGTTTCTCTTAATTTTCAAAATATTTGAATTTTGTAAAAGCATATTTTCTGTATGATTTCTGCTTTTCTTCTCTTCAATTATATTAGTAACACCATATGAATTTAATGCCGCAAATATTACGGCACTTTTAAGTTGTGCAGAAATTCCTGCTTTATAATCAATTCCAATTGGCATTTCAGAGGAGACTAACGTCAATGGTAAGTTCATCTTTTTTTTTGGATAAAATGTTGCCCCAAACTCTCTCATTAACTTAATTAGTTTTGACATATTTCTTTTTTTGAGAGATCTATCTCCAGTAATTTTTACCTTAATACCTGGATTTGAAGTTAGTAATCCTATTAAAAGTCTCACAGTTGTTCCTGAGTTTCCACAATTTAGTGTAGTGTTATGATTTATGTTTAAAGAACCTAATCCTTTTCCAAAAACATTATATTCTTTATTTCTGAGTTTAGTTATTTTTACTCCTAATTTTCTCAAACAATCTATACAAGAAAAAACATCATCAGACTCCAATACATTTTTAATATAAGAAACATCATGACTAATTGATGAGATTAAGAAAGATCGAATAGACATAGATTTGTCTGAGTCTACCTCAATTATTTTGTTGAAAGATTTAATCTTATTTTTTGTAGTGAGAGTAAAACTTTTTGTATACATTAAAGTTAAGCTCCATATGAAGATCCAAAATATAATTCTATTGCCTTTGAAGATTTTAAGATTTCTCTTGGGGTTCCTTGAGCAATAATAGATTGATCGGCTAGTACATACGCGCGATCGACTATGGCAAAAAGATTGTTTACTTGGTGATCAGTAACTAAAACGGCACATCCAAAATTTTGTAATTTCAGAATATATTTTTGTATATCTTGAACGATAATAGGATCTAGGGCTGCCATAGGTTCATCAAGTAAAACGATACTTGGTTTGTTTATTAAAAGTCGAGCTATCATTAATCTTCGAACTTCACCCCCAGATAAATTTGAAGCATGAATATTTCTTAAATGCTGAAGATTGAATTCGTCTAAGAGTTTCTCAACCATTTTAACTTGATTTTGAGAGCCCTTAATAGATAATTGACAAATACCTAAAAGATTGTCGTAAACCGACATCCCAAACACACTTCTTTGTTGACTTAAGTAACCAATTCCAGCTTTAGCTCTTAAATGAATGGGCCTATCTTGAATTTCTGATCCATTAATTAAAATTTTTCCTGAGTCAGGATAAGTTTCACCAATTATTGTGCTGTACAAAGTTGACTTTCCTGCACCATTTGGTCCAAGTAAACCTACACATTCACCAGGATATAAATTCATACTTATTTTTTTTAATATTGGACGTCCATCATAAGATTTACTAACGTCTTTAATTTGAAAAACTGGTTTACTCTTTTTAAATTTTATTATTCTAAAGCCTTTTTTCATTTTTCTTTTATCTTAACATTTACTTGTTTTTCATCAAACATAGATAGGTCTAGTATCTTATTATTTAAATCATATTCGACATTATCTGCACTTACATCTCCTTGTATACTTTCTCCTCTGACATTTCCAGAGATAGTTAGCTTTCCGTCCGAATTAGAGTAAGTAAGTTTATCTGACAGCAAATAATTTGCCAGGTAGTCGGCTCTAACATTATTTCTGAATTCCATGTCATATGTTTTGTTGTTGTAATATCCACTATCTCCTATGACTTTTAAGACTGTATTATCTTTAAAATAAAAATAACCAACCATCCCCTTCATATTTATAAGTTCAGGGAACTTCGCCTTGAATTCAGCTTTTTCAGCTCGAATTGAATACCTATTTCCATTTAAATCCAACCCAGTGTACTCTACATCTTCAAAGCTGTTAGTATCAGGATCAGTTTTTGACTCTATTTTAATCATCTCCTCATTTTCATTCTTCACATCATTTTTGTTTGTATAGGTATTATAAAGCAAGGTAGTCGCAACAAGAAAAATTATTATTTGAACTGAGAGTATTTTTTTTTTACGAGATGTCACTTAATTCCGTACTGTAGAAGAGAATGAATATGAACGATTCCCTTTAATTTTTTTATTTTTTTTTTATTTTTGATATCAATTTCAGAAGAAACTAATAAGCTAGTAATTTTCTTTTCATTCATTAAAGACAATGCTTTTGAGGCTGACGAATCCTCTGAAATAAATAGAGGACTTGAAGTGATAAATTTTTTAAGACGGTCATTTTTTTTGTAATATTTTATTCCACGCCTTGCATCACCATCAGTAAGTATGCCTGCAATTTTATTTTTTTCTTTTACCACAACTAATCCAAGTTTTTTTTTATCTATGACTTTAGTTGCGTCATAAATTGTTTTGTTGATGTTTATAACTGGTAATTTTTTTCCAGTAACCATAATGTCTTTCACCAGTAATAAATTTTGTCCAATATTTCCTCCTGGATGAAAAATTTTAAATCTTTCTTTTGAAAATCTAATCTTATTCATCAAAGCAACAGCAAGGCAATCTCCCAACAAAAGTGTTATACTTGTACTTGATGTTGGAACCATTCCAGTTGGATCAGACTCCCGAACTTTTGGAATGAGCATAGGGACATCACTAGCTTTTATTAAGATACTGTCTTTTTTGGATGCGATACCTAAAACTTTGATATTAAATCTATTGGCGTAACGAAGAATGTTTGAAATTTCTGTTGTATTTCCTGAGTATGAGAATACTAACAATACGTCTCTTTTATCAATTTGTCCTAGATCACCATGGTTTGCTTCACTCGGATTTAAAAAAAAAGAAGATACTCCAATCGAGGATAAAGTTGCTGATATTTTTCTAGCTATTAATCCACTTTTACCAACTCCAGCACAAATAACTTTTCCTTTACAATTCGCTAGAATATCGACAGCTTTAACAAAAGATTTATTAAAGACTTTGTTAACTTTTTTAAGTTCTGCAATTTGAATATTTGCAGATTTTTTTGCTATGTTTATATAATTCACTTTAGCCATTAATGTTCAAATACATCAAATTTAAAACCAGATTGATCTAATTTAATTCTTGTATCTAAAAATTCGATACAATGTTTATAAAGTTCATAACGATTTTCTCGTTTAAGCATTTTTTCAAGTTCATTTTTTATTTTATGAAGAAAAATTACATCGTTAGAAGCGTATTCTAACTGCTTATCAGACAATTCATTAATATCTTTATTCCAATCGCTACTGCTTACTCTTTTATCTAAATTTTTATTACAAAATTCAAAAACTAAATTTTTAAGTCCGTGTTGGTCTGTGTAAGTCCTAACAACTTTACTTGCAATCTTTGTATCGAAAATATTTTTAATTTTACATTTTAAGAAATATTCTAAAGCGCTTTTGTCAAATCTCAGATAGTGGCCGATTTTTAAAATTTTGTCATTTTCTAAAACAGAAACAAGGTTTGGAGCTTTATAGGTTTTACGATCAGGTTGAATTATGTATACCACTCCGTTTTTGTCACAAATTTGAATTAAACTTAGTTTGTCTCTCTCAGGAATTTGCAATCCTGTTGCTTCAGTATCAATGGCTATTGATTCATCAAGCGAGCCTGCAATTTCTTTCGTTATGTCTCCTTGAAATTTATGTATTTTTGCCATACCTATTCTTCAATACCATGAATAATAATTCGATTGTAGTTATATTTGGTGGAGGTGGGTTTATCGGGCGATACCTTATTAAGGCTTTATCTGAAAAAAGTTTTCGCTGCATTGTTCCAACTAGAAATCCCTTTCAAAAGGGTTATTTAAAAACTCAAACCACTCCTGGAAGTATTGAATTAATACAATTCAATACTGGCAATTTTTCGGCGGTTCAAGAGGCCATAAACGGTGCTCATTATGTAATAAATTTGTGCGGAATACTTAATGAAAATAGAAAAAATAAATTTAAAGCGATACACGAAGATTTACCCGAAACAATCGCGTCTCTGTGCAATAAAACAGATATAACAAAATTTATACATGTATCAGCTATCGGAGCTTCAAAAGACTCGCGCTCAAAATATCAAAGATCAAAATTTTCTGGAGAGCAAAAGGTTTTAGAAAATTTTAAAAATTCAGTCATTATAAGACCGAGTGTTGTATGTGGAACAGAAGATAATTTTACAAATTTATTTTCAAAATTAAGTTTTTCACCAATATTACCTTTAGTAAATTCAAGCTATAAGTTTCAACCAATTTTAGTAACGGATGTAGCAAAAGCAATTGTTAAGTCTATAGAGACGAAAGGTAACGAGGGAAAAATTTATGAAATCGGTGGTCCAAAAAGAATTAGTTTTAATAGTATGGTAAAGTCAATAATGAAAACTATTGGAAAAAAAAGATTAATTGTTGATATGCCTATGTCTTTGGCAAAATTTCAAAGTTCAATAATGGATTTATTACCCTTACCACCAATTTTAACTAGAGATCAATGTGAAATTTTATCTGAGGGTGATAATATTGTGTCTGAAAATTATTTAACTCTTAAAGATTTAAATATAGAACCAAAAGATGTTGAAGATGCAATGAAAAAATGGCTATGGAGATACAGAGAGGGTGGAGAGTTTGCTAAGGAGTCTTAAATGAAAAATATAAGTTTATTTTCAGGCTATATCTTTTTAATTGCTGCTATAGTTACTGGCATAGCAGCAAATGGTTATTTAAAAATGACCGAAGGATTTACAAAGTTATCTCCAACAATTTTTTGTGTAACAAGCATAATTGCCTGTTTATTTTGTTTATCTAAATCTATGTCCGTTATTCCTGTAGGCTTTACTTACGCAACCTACGGAGCGCTAACTATCACTGCGGTTACTTTATTCGGAATTTTTAAATACCAACAAACTCCAAATATTTATGGAATACTAGGAATAGGATTTATTGTTGTTGGAGTTATTCTTTTAAACACTTTAGGAGAACTTAAATAATTATGACACTATTATTTTTATCTTTAGCTGTAATTATTGCAATTGTTGTTATTCTAGTTTCTGCAAAATTTATCAAAGCTGGATTTGATGCTAGAGGCGAAGTTAAAGATCAAATTAGGAATGAAAATATAAGTGAAGATGATGAAGAAATACTCGATAAATTAAAAAATGAAAATTTAACACAAGAAGAACTTAAA
>MDTD01002736.1_pt1 | contig 33885 bp, 36 predicted proteins | sample 811221 | NCBI WGS metagenome assembly MDTD01 (sample SAMN05326646, study PRJNA326480) | marine metagenome | isolation source: seawater | place: Pacific Ocean: South West | collected 2011
ATGAAAGAGATAAGTTATAAAAATTATAGTAAAATATCAGAATTAAAAAAAATGAATAAAATAGACGATCAGTTCGTATTCTATATTGAGAGTCTGACTTTGGAAGATTTGATATCGATCAAACTCGAAACTGTTCTAAAGAATCTAAACTTCAAATTTTTCAACTTTCCTTTGTGGAAATCGACTCACCGAATTGTATCGGAAGCGCTGATTAATTCAGTGATAAATATATCTAAAAATAATTCTGAGGCTGCAAGAATATTAGGTTTGGACTTAAAACAATATAGGAACTATTTATCAGAGTTTGGATACAAAATAAAGACTTGGGAACGAAAATGATTAAAAAATTAATACTAATTACTTACTTAGGGTGCGGCACAGATGTCGGACTTATAAAAACCATAGAGAAGTCCGGAGATACTTCTCAGTCAGCTATAACTGACACACAGGAATCAGATATCGATTCCGCAAATGAACCCTCTGACAACCCACCGGCACTAAATGGTAATGTTGGGTATGTCAATTATTATCTCAGACAAGTTGCATGCCCTGCGTGTGTTGGGGAAGCTCAAGAAATAACTGTAGAATTTAATGCTAAGTTTTTTGAAAACACAACGGCTAGCCACACTGAATGGATTCCTGTCAATGGTACATGCACAGATCAATTATTGATATCAGTTCCTTCTACAAATAAAATTGACAAAGGGCAATCTATCAACGTTGTTGGCTCTCCTAATCAATTCTCAGCTTACAACCAAAACAACGAATACTTTACAAACATATATGAATCTATGTATGATAGAGATACAAGACACAATATTAATTTTGTAGATGGCTCAGAATCATTAAGTTTTGAATCAATTAGAGGTTTTGATGCTATCGAGCCATATACCATGCTATATGTTGATCCATCGTATGCCTTTGCAGCGCCAATATACCGAAGTGGTATGACTTTTTCATGGACTCCGTATGGCTCTGATTCTAACTTCATGATTACAATCGCTGTATACACGCCAGACGGCTCACAGCTTCTTGGGTACATAGCATGTACCTCTCCGGATCAAGGATTCATGACAGTCCCGGGAAGCCTACTGCAAACTTACCCACCGGGTGGACTAGCTGCTATCCATATGGCTCGTCACAAGGTAGAGCACGTACCGTACCAACCATTGGGCGGATATGTCGAAACACACATGGAATGGGAAGTTGTCGGCACTGGCATTATTCAGTGAGATAGAAAATGAAAAACGAGCATGAATTAAGATTGATTAATGAGAGCATAAAAGCCTATGAGAATACAATAAAATTTCTGAGACGTCAAATTTTAGATTTAGAAAGAAAGAAATTAGAAGTTCCAGAAAAGTGTCACGAATGTTTTACACATAAATTTAAGATAGCAACAGTCGCAAAAAAACTAGTAGATACATGTGAAGCTTGCGAATGTACTCCATGTGATTGTGACTATGGAAATAGCGAAGAGCAAATGTGGAAAATGTGGGGTGATATTTAAAACGAATAAATATATATTCTTAATCGTATTATAAGATATGGATAAAAAAAATAAAAGTATTGGCACAAAATGTCTACATGCATCTATTTTATTATTAGCTTTTGGTAGTTTAGCAACTGCTTCTATTGGAATGTCAATAGCAATGAGATTACCGTCAATATTAAGACGCACTCCATATGATAGAGAAAAGCAATGAATCCTAAAGAACAAAGACTGTGGCTAGATTTGGATAAAGTACATAAAATAATGGCGCGCGCCAAATGGCACTATGTAGGAACTGAAGATAAAGAGATAATTGAAGATTTAGTAAAATATGTTAAAATATTAAAAGAAAGACTTGAAAAAGATGAATAATAACTAATTTGATTCGTATAACTAAAGAAAGGAGAAAAAATGAGACTTAGTTTACTTACTCTAATGCTTTTCGCTTGTGGCGATAAGGAAGAGGATACCGCTGCCGACGAGGCAGAAGCTGTAGAAGAGCAGCAAGAAGATACTTCCTCGGAAGAGGAAGAAAGTCCCGAAGATACAGGACAAGAATAACCCCCCGGAGTTTTGGCAGTTTCTCATTAGAAAAAACTGTCTTTTTTTTATAGGATTAGGATGAGCGAAGCAAAGAGATTGTTTTTATTTGATATGGATGGCACATTAACTCCTGCTAGGGAGAAAATGCCAATTGCTAACGAATTGATGTTAGGAAAAATTCAACATGTTGGGCACGAAGTTGGAATAATCACAGGCTCAGATATGGATTATATCAAACAACAGTGCTCTACTCTATTTGATTTGAGTCTGATAGCAACAAATCAGATTCATTTTTTACCCTGTAATGGTACAAAATATATTTTTGATAATGAATTAATTTATTCTAAAAACATGAAAGAATATATGGGAGTAAAACAATGGAATCTTATGATGAAATTTCTTCTACACCAGCAGTGCAAATTGTGTACTTCCCCTCCGATTGCAATCGAGGGTGGCTATAATATGCCACTTACAGGACACTTTTTCAACTACAGAGAAAGTTTATTGAATTGGTGCCCAATTGGCAGAAATGCAACCAAAGAAGATAGAAAACAATGGGAATACCTAGATAGACAATCCAGAATCAGGAAAGTGATCCTATCAGATATTAAAGAGTTTTTAGAATCTGTTGATTGTGACATGACAGTTAAACTTGGCGGAGACACATCATTTGATATATTCCCAACAGGGTGGGATAAAACATATCCTTTAGAATTGACTGATTTGTTTGATGATTATGATATGATATATTTTATCGGTGATCGCTGCGGAGAGAATGGAAACGATTATGAAATATACCAACACCCCAGAACATTAAGTTTCGAAACCGAAAGTCCAGATGCCACAATTGAGATAGTGAATAAATTGCTATCTGAAGACGTTTAATACATATGCACCCTTAGCTCAGTTGGATAGAGCAACAGCCTTCTAAGCTGTGGGCCGTAGGTTCGAATCCTACAGGGTGTACCACATAGGAGATTACTAAAATGGACGACAACATGCGAGAAATGCTAGAAAAATTTTTAGCAAACGGTGTTGATGTTTCATCTTTTAAGTTTAAGGATGAGAATGATAAGATACACTTCTTTACAATGTATGATGACTATATGCAGATATTTGCACAACAATCAGAAGATATAGAAGTAACTATAGAGACAACAGCTACACATGATGTGAATGTATTTATATCTGATGTTGAGATATGTTACATTTACTTTACAGATGATTTAAAATCTATACGAATGAATACGTTTGAAACATTAGACAACCCAGCACTAGTGTATTGTATTAAAGTTTTATTGGGCACCATAAAAGAACTAAGTCAGATAGTGAATACTTTTGCAAACATGCTTTCGCAATTGAGAACTGAAACTGATTTGCAAGATTTAGAAGAAAAAATGGCTAAAACTCTTGACGAGTCAAAAAGAAAAAAGCAACTATATCGTTCTGTTCCAAAACAAGTATTTGATTCTATAAACAAAATTCAAGAAATACAGAAGTCGATTTTAGATGACGCAGACAAATATAAAATTTCTAAAATCAAAAAGAAAGGAGAAGACAAATGACAATACACAGAGATATGTACGATAAAGAAAAGCCAGTTCGCTTAGTTCCGCCGTCGATTTGGGCAGAAAAAACAGTAATGGTTTCCGGAGGCTTTGATCCGATGCATGGTGGGCATATGCAAATGATCCGAGATGCTGCAAAGTATGGTTCTGTGATTGTGGTTGCAAATTCAGATGATTGGCTCATGAGAAAAAAAGGATATATTTTCATGAGTTGGGAAGAAAGGGCAATGATCTTAAGAGAAATTAAGGGCGTTGCCTTGGTTGTTGCAGTTGATGATTCGGACAATACCGTGTGCAACGCTATAAGGATGATACGCCCAGATTATTTTGCTAATGGCGGTGATAGAGGTAAGTCAAATACACCAGAACAAGAAGTCTGTCATGAGTTGGGTATAAGTATGTTATGGGGTATTGGAGGCGACTATAAATTCAATTCTTCATCAGATTTGGCAAAAAATTTAGTAAAAAATTATCCAAAATAGTTCTTTTTTGCATTTTAGTTGATATATACTCTTGTGAACAATGCTGTTTGCTCCCTCCCGTTTACTAAAGAGAAGATATTTTGTATCTTCTCTTTTTTTTTGCCTAAATGAATACTATTTATAGATAAATTCATGAGGAATAATTATATGAACAATAGAAAGTGGCTGAAGTATCTTTTAAATGAAGAAAAACAAGAGCCAAAATATGATCCTAGTTTATCTCTTATAGATGAAAGAATATTTGATGCTCTTGACATGACAAGTTTAAGTGAATCCCAAATAGAGCTTTTAATGGAGGGTAGAAGAGAAAATGTCATTAGAAAATATGGCGACAGTATATCCGAAGCCGCACTTGAAGCAATCTTAAATTTTGATGAGCAATATCGTTATAAACATTTAGCATGGATGGCGCGGGAACTATCTCGTATAGAAATTGGTGATCCTGATCCATCTTTCGGAAAAGATTACGTGTATTATGGAGAATTATCCGACGCTCAAGAAGAAAAGGTAGATGAAATAATAGCTGGAATTGGATCTTTTGTTAGATTTGGGCAGAATATGAAAAAGAGAGATATTAACCAATATTCAAATTTGGAATCTCTTTTAAATGCGATACAAACAGATGTTATACAGCCACGCATAGATAAAGCCAGAAGAAAAAGAATGACGAACCCAGAAACCGCCAGACTTCTAAGATCTAGTCAAGGTACAGTGGTATACGAAGATGAAAGGTATTTTGTTGTTCGTCCGGATTCAACTGAGGCGTCCTGTCACTTTGGAGCAAGAACGAGATGGTGTATTGCTCAGACTGGCAATAACTATTTTTCAGGCTATACTCAAGGCGACGGTAGAGTGTTTTATTTTATCAAAGACGATACAAAGAAAAATGAAGCATATAACTATAAAATGGCAGTTGAAATGGGCATGGTATCAGGAGAACTTCAAGTAATTAACATTTGGGATAGAGATGACGAACAATATTCACTTGAAGCGCAAGGGTACCCTCCTGATTTTGCGCAAGAACTGATTGCTAGTTTTGAAGTTCCGGAAGATAAAGCAGAAAATATTGCAGAAGCTATTTTTGAGCATGCAGAAGAAAATCCACCTGATTCTCCGCTAGCGGAAATGGAAAGTAAAATTCAAAATGGACACTACGATGGTGGTTTCGTAACACTAAACTCATACTTAGAAGATTATGATGAACCGCCATATCTCAGCGTAAGTGGCGATGTTCGAATTAGGTTTGCACTAACTAATCCTTCTCTAATAGAAATGCTAGAGAATGATCAGATTGACATTTACGAGGCAGAAGATAATATCAAGGAAGCTATTGATGAAGGTGGTGAACTGTATGAAGCTTTGGCAGAAGATGTTGATATTGGTGCTTCAAAATATTGGTGGCCGGATGATCCGGATTCGATTCAAGTTGACATTTCTCAATCCGGAGAAAATAATACATGGCAAATAACAATAGAAATAAGCAACATGAGAGATCCAGACTATGGTATGTATAGTTCTGGAATGAAACAAGAACTTGAACAGTTTTGTGATTACATGCAAGAAGAATGGGGCGAGCGAAACGAACAAGAAATATTAGAATCTCTTCAAAATCATGTTCCTAGATATATTCCTGAATTTGCCGCCGCTGGTGCAAATCGGTTCCGTGAATTAAGAAGTGAATTTACTTCCGGAAGACACGACATTGAAGGCGATATGTTGTTTTATACAGTAGACGATGACGATGATGAAAACTCAGATTTGAATTTATATATGACATTTGAGTATGATGCTAATCCCGAATATGTTGACAAACTTTACATGGGTACAGATTTCAAAAATGCTAGTGGAAATACAGTAAGAGTTGCAGGACGGATGTCAGATACCGGCGGTACAGAGCCGGTTAGCGCTGGAAATGCTCAGGTTAGTATGCGAGACGGTAATAGGAATTTAAGATTGCACATTGGCGCCGGGAAGATTGCTGGCGATGTTAAAGATAATTTAGGCAGAGCAATATATAATGTGTACAATAAAGCTTATGAGTTTGCCACAAGACAACTTAAATTAGATTTTGGCGAAGAATGGAAAGAAATAATAGAAGATCAGTGGGAACTGCCACAGATACCAGAAGATATTAATATTGATGTGGTAATTAAGACTAATAGTACTGAACGAAATGTTGTATCTGGTACCTCAATCATAATCCCAAGTTCAGCTTACATTCAAATTCAATTTGGGATCTATATCCCTTTTCACAAATCAGAAACTGAACTCGACTCGGTGTATAAATTGTTTATGTTCATAAAAGACAACTATGATGCCATCGCGGCATACATACACAAATACACCAATCAGTATCAAAACTTCAACCAGAACATACCTATTTTAGCAGAAAACTTACTATATAGAGTATTAGAATCAAAATTGTTTTTAGAAGACTTGAATAACGAGTTGAAGAAATATAGCAAAAGGAGAAAGCAAAAATGAACCATAACGTCATTATGGAAAACTGGAGAAAGTATCAACAGTTAGAAGATGAATTTTATTTATTAGAAAACAGAAAAGTAACATGGGATACTCTTATGATGAAGTTTGAAATGCAAGAGCTTGATCCTGTCAAGTATATGGAAATACTTGAATACAGCATAAACGAAAGAGTTGACGAGGCAATTAGAATTTACGATGATGTAGAGACTATACTATTAGAAAATGAAGAAGCTGAAGCTGCCGCAGCAGAAGAAGGAGAGGAAGCTCCCTCGAAAGCAGGAATGCTCAAAAGACTTGTACAAAAAGCGGCAAAGGCTGGTAAATTCTTAAAAGATAAAATAAAAAGATTTTTGAATAAAGCCATTGGAGCAATTAAGACTGGCATCTTGCGCGGCTTAACAGCATGTTGGCAGGCTCTGTCATCGAACCAAAAAGGCGCCGTAATTAAAGTTGGAATGGGCGCGCTAAGAGTTGTTGCAGGATTGCTTAAATTGCAACAAAAAATATTTAGATTTTTAGGCAACTATCTGCCATACATTGCCGCAGGAGCAATAGTCCTGATGGCACTCATGGGAATTGCAGACGGTGCCCTCATGGCGCCTGTAATGCCAGCAGAATGTCTTCAAGAAGGAATGCTTGCTGAATCCAGCGGCTGCGCCGACGCGGTTGGAACCTTCGCCGTAGATCCCGGTTTGGCGGATTATTTGGATGCAGTAATGGAAATCTTGAGCCAATATCAAGAAGCGGTAATGGATGCAGATCCAAACGCTACCGGTGAAACTCAATTATTGCAAGTTACAGATATTGTTGACGCCGGACAAAATTATGCACAAGGTGCAGAACTCAGTACAGTTATGTCCACCGACGCTCCGGACGTTGATAAAGCTCAAGGTGCAATTAATCGCGCAGCATCGATGGTAGAGACGGTTAAAACAATGATCGAGTCATCTGACGGCAGTGGAATGCGAATATTAGATGGACACGATGATCCCGGCGGATGGGATCGCGTAGTCAGAATTGAAGATGTCAAACGGGTAACTGAACAATTGAATGATGAAGCCAGCGCCATATTTGATCAAGCATTCGAAGAAGCTGCAAATCTCCAAGAAATGGATCCCGAAGCATACAATCAAGCCGTAGCAGACGGAAAAGAATTAAGAGTTGCGGCATCGAAAATTGATGTAACCAATAGTTTAGAAAGAGCAGCCGAAATGCATTCTTCTGGAGAATACAGCTCCGAAGCTACTGGAACATCAGCCCAAACCATGCAAAATGTAGGAATCAGAGATGCTGATGGTAATTTAGTTGGCAAGGCTGGTGCAGAAACTCAAAAATTCTCCGATCGACAATTAAGCGCGCTACGCCAAAAAGCTCTTTCGCAACAAGATCAAGCCGCCGCGGCATTCCGACAAAGCAGGGGAGCGGGCATAAGAGAATCTAAGGTAATCATGGAAAACTGGAAGAAATTTATTTCCTAATCTTCCGCGTATACAATATCAATAGCCTCTCTTAGTTGTTCTAAGGTGGGGCTAAATGATATCATGTGCCAATCCCTATGCACAGCAGAAACAACTCCTATGACTTTTCCATCTGAATTGATTATTGGACTGCCACTCATTCCTTGAATTGTCGGAAGAGAATAATTTGCAACTGCCAATGTCTCGCCAGCCATGTTTGTCCTAGATGCTATGCCAGCAAACAGTCCTCTGGAGATGGGTTTTGCGGTATCGGGCATGAATCCTGTTGGAGCCCCAATAGTCCATATCTCTTCTCCATAACTTGGCATTTCGTCTGCTATCCTGAGAGGCAAGTGCGGAACTACGCTTTCTGTCTTATATATGCAGACGTCGGTTTGTGGGTTGGTATATAAAATTTCATCCACATAATATTGTACGTTATAATCATCAACAAACATTCTTGATCTATTGATTAGATTAGCTTCATCATCTAGCGGTTTTATTTCTTCGTCTTGCATGCACAGATGCGCTGCACTCATCATAATAGTATGATCATCTGCTTGATCGATTATAAAACTAGTTCCTGTTGCAAAGTTCCTGCCAACTAACAAACACTCATCTTCAATACAAATTTCTTGTGTAAATTCCACAACTGTTATAATAACTGAATGGCTCCAGTTGGTTTTGCTTCTCTGCGCCGCATGCTTGATTCCTATGGTAAAAGGCAGAGAACACCCAAGCATCATCCAGTAAAATAGTAATAAAAATTTAGCAATCATTCTTTGCATCTCTTAAATAACTATGTTGGATATCTATTTATAGTACATTATGTCTTCCATTTAAGGAGAAAAGATGGCGAAAAAAACATATGTCCTAGACACAAGTGTGCTACTGACAGACTTTGATAGCATAAATAAATTTGAAAATAATGATATTGTAATTCCTCTAAAAGTCTTAGAAGAGGTTGATAGGCACAAAAAACGACAAGACTCTGTAGGCTCAAACGCTAGAAGTTTTATAAGAATTTTAGATTCTCTTAGGGAAAAAGGTTCTTTAGAAAAAGGCGTTCGAATTGAAAAGGGCAAGGGAATCGCTAGAGTTGTGACGTATGATAACGTCAAAAGCAGGCTACCAGCAGATCTAACCCCCGGTATAGCAGATCATATGATCTTAGAAACAGCACTTTCAGAAAAAGACAATTCTCCAAAGACGAGAAAAGTAATTCTTGTCTCTAGAGATATCAACATGAGAGTCATAGCTGATTCTGTCGGAATGCTGACACAAGATTATAATTCCTCTCAGGTTGTAGAGAATACAGACAAAATATATTCTGGACAGGCATCTATATTGGTGGATGATGAATTGATCGATCAGTTTTACGCCGGCGAAGATATCTACTTACCTCATGAGTTGGTTGCTGCTCAAAATACGAAATTATACCCAAACATGTTTGTCATGCTGGTATCGTCTTCTAGTGAAAAAAAGACAGCACTGTGTAAGTTTAATAGCCACAATAACCCTGTAGAGCGCTTAGTGGATTTTAAAAATGAATTGCAATGGGGTGTACATCCTAGAAATAAGGAGCAAAAGTTTGCTTTCAATTTATTGATGGATCCAGATATTCATTTAGTAACTTTGATTGGACAAGCAGGATCGGGAAAAACTTTATGCGCTATAGCAGCCGGCATGGAGCAATCTGTTTCCTTTGGAACAATGTTTAGCAAAAAGTCGTCAAATATGTTTGACAAAATAAAATACGACTTAGATCAATCCAGCCACCATGAAGAGGACTTGTATAGGAAACTTGTAGTGTCACGCCCAATTCAACCTATGGGGCGCGACATTGGCTTCCTGCCGGGCTCTATGGAAGAAAAGATGTTACCATGGCTCAAGCCTATTCAGGACAATATACAGTTCATCATGGGCAACGACAAGACAATGTTGCAAAACATGATGGAATCTGGCTCCATTGAACTCGAAGCCCTGACTTATATAAGGGGTAGATCTATATCCAATGCATTTATCATTGTAGACGAAGCACAGAACTTAACAGCCTTAGAGGTTAAAACAATCATTACAAGGGCTGGAGAGGGCACCAAGATAGTTTTAACAGGCGATATTGAACAGATTGACAACGTATATACGAACGAAACTTCAAATGGGCTGACTTATGCAATTGAAAAATTCAAACATTCTCCTTTGGCTGGACATGTTTCATTCAAGAAGGGGGAACGCTCTAAGCTAGCTACTGCTGCTGCCAAAATACTATGACAAAAGATTATGTACGATTAATTGTTTCCGATACACATTTAGGAAGTTTGCATTCCAAAGAGGCATTATTGTACGATCTATTGACAACGCAAGAGTATGATGAATTAATTTTGGCTGGAGATATAATAGACTTTATTAAAGTTCCAACTTTTACGGAATATTCTGCTATGCTGTTTGAGTTCGTGGCAAACATCAAGAAACCAGTCATATACATAATTGGAAATCACGATTTTGGTTTTAGAAAATTTACTGGCAAAAAAATCAATAACATTAAGTTTGTAGAATCTTATGATTTTGATTATGGGGGTAGAAAGTATAGAGTGCAACATGGCGATCAGTATGACACAGGAATGGTACATTACAGATTTTGGATGAACATGGTTTCTATAATACATGATGTACTTGAAAGAAAGTTTAAATTCAACTTAGCCGCATGGTGGTTGAATTTATTTAAGAAAAAACATCAATTAAAAAGAATATGGAATATAATTAAAGACTGGAATGATGATGCTGATGTGTTCATAATGGGACATACTCACACCCCGGAAGCTGTAATATGGGTTGATAAAAACGAAAATATCAAAACCTATATCAACACAGGTGACTGGATCCAAAACTCAACTTATGTTATCATAAAAGATAGCCAAGTTAGATTAAAAAAATATTAAAAATAATTGAATAAAATGAATAATCTAAACGTATAATCACCAAAGGAGTAATTTATGAAAAACGATAATCCACTTTTAGATTCTATTGTCGAGAAAAACGAATCCGACTTGAAGCTTTGGCTTGTAAACTATGTCGGAGAAAAAGAAAATCCTGATAATGGAGATGTCACTGTACACCACATTGTGAACGTCATGGCAAACGAGTTCCCAGAATTTCTAATGGCTGTTGCTGAAGAGAACTGGATTCGAGGATACGAGCAGGCGCTTAATGATGTTGAAATGGGAGAAAAACTTGCAAACGAACAGAAAGAATATAATCAAGTCGATACAGAAATCAGCGAATAAAGCATTATCCGAAAAAAAGTCGTATTACTTTAATAGGGGTATTAACTTTATTGTATCCAATCCTTTGCCTAAAGATATTGATATTACAAAGATAATGGACTTGTTGCGATCCAACTTACCTGATGAATGTTATAAAGGAGTCAACAACGTGTATATAGGGCAATTTGATAGGCTTAAAAAGAGAAACCTGACAGCACTACATTACAATAATAACCTTTATATTGATAACAACGTAAGTTCTGAAAAAGATTTGATTGACGATTTGATTCATGAGTTTGCGCATAGCTTTGAAGAAACTAATTCAGAAGCGTTATATGAAGATGGAAAAATAATAAATGAGTTTTTAGGAAAAAGAAATCGTTTGTATGATTTGCTAAAAAACGAAACAGAGCATGAGCTAAATTACTTTCAGTTTATTAACGTAGAGTTTGAACAAGAGTTTGATGATCTGTTGTATAAAAAAATTGGTTATAAATTAATCAGAAATGTAGCCCCAACCTTATTTATTCGTCCATATGCTGCAACTTCTTTGAGAGAGTATTTTGCTACTGGATTCGAAAATTATTATTTAACGGGCGGTTCAGAGTTGAAAACTATATCACCTATATTGTATGATAAAATACATGCAATCGATAAATCAGAAAAATTTAAACTATCATAATAAAGGAGAAAATGATGAAAAAAATTAAATTTAACAAAAAAGAAAAAAATAATCAACTGATCGTTGAGGTACAATTGCCAGAAAGGAGATTTGTACCAGAGCCTGTCATCGAATTCAGCAATTCTGATTTGATTGCTTATTTGGAGCAGAGTGGCATAAACGTTCAGGATTATGAGTTAAAGAGCGCAACAAATGAAAGCTTGACGTCGTATGCAACAAAGGGTGTGCCTCCTATTTTGAATGGCGTATGGACTTTCGATAAAAAAACAAAAAAAGTCGAACAAAAATTGAATAAAAAGAATACAAGAACGTATAATAAGAAAGTAAAAGAAAATCCAACGGGGGATTAATGACTACACATATTTCTTTTTCGCAACTTCGAAACTGGACAAAGTGCCCATTCTATCACAAGTTATCTAATATTGATAAAGTAGATGGCGCCTTCACTGGCAACATTTATACTGCTTTTGGCTCTGCACTTCATGAGACAATTGAGAATCATTTGGAAAATACTATCACTGATAATGAATTAGGAGATCACTTCAAAGCATCATTTGTCAATGAGCGTAATAACCTAGATCACGCAATTGAAGATAATCATTTTAATCAATTTTTATCTCAAGGTGACAGGTTGGTGAAAAAATACAAAAAACACTTGGATAGTTATTTTGGAAATAATTATGAGATAATTAAGTGTGAGGAAGAAATATATGAAAATGTCACAGAATACAATGGTAATCCGTTTAAGTTCAAGGGCTTTATTGATTTGGTTGTCAAAACGGGAGACACCTATCATATCCTAGATTGGAAATCTTGCTCTTGGGGATGGGATGCAAAAAAGAAAGCTGATAAGATGGTTGTATACCAATTGATATATTACAAGCATTACTATGCTATCAAGCATGGAATCGATCCAAAGAATATTGAATGTCACTTTGGGCTTCTGAAGAGAACTGCAAAGAGAAATGAAATTGAAATTTTCAAAGTAACATCAGGAAAGCGTAGGATTGAAAATGCGATGAAGTTATTAGTACAAGCTATACACAATATCGACAATAAAGTTTATCTTAAAAACAAAAGTTCATGCTATAATTGCGAGTTCAAAGGAACCGCTCACTGTCCGTAAATAAAGGAGAACAAATGTCGGAAGAGAAAAAAAGAATCAAAGTGTTAACCATATCTGATCACCCATTATCACCATCAGGTGTTGGAACACAAACAAAATATATTATCGAAGCGCTGTTAAAATCAGATGACTTCGATATTGTTAGTTTGGGTGGGGCAATCAAGCATCCAGACATGAAGCCACAAATCACAGAAGAATGGGGTGAACGCTGGAAGATTTTTCCAGTTGAAGGTTATGGTACACAAGATATTGTCAGATCTGTAATCAGGAACGAACGTCCAGATATTTTATATTTTATGACAGATCCTAGATTTTACGGATGGTTATGGGATATTGAATCAGAGATTAGAACTTTGATGCCTATGGTTTATTATCACGTTTGGGATAACTACCCTTTCCCAACATTCAATCAAAGGTATTATGAATCAAATGACTTGATTGCTACCATTTCTAAGGTTACAAGCGATATCGTACAGAATGTAGCACCATCAGTACGCGAACAGTATATTCCACATGCTGTTGATTCTCAGTTTTTTAAGCCCCTTCCCTCCGAACAAATTGAAGAATTTAGAAAACAGTTTGATGAGCATCACAATACCGAAGGAAAGTTTATTTTCTTTTGGAATAATAGAAATGCACGCCGGAAACAAAGCGGATCATTGCTTTACTGGTTTAAAGACTTTTTAGACGAAGTAGGGCACGACAAAGCATGTTTAATCATGCACACAGATCCTAAAGATGGATATGGGCAAGACTTGAACTATTGTGTTGCAGAATTAAAATTAGACGCACAACAGCAGGTATTGTTCTCCACAGATAAGATTAGTATGGAACAATTAGCAATGTTATACAATATGGCTGATTGTACGATTAATATTTCAGATGCTGAAGGTTTCGGGCTTGCAACTCTAGAGTCTCTTTCGTGTGGAACGCCAATCCTTGTCAATATGACTGGAGGACTTCAAGAGCAAGTAACTGATGGCAAGTCAATGTTTGGTATTGGACTTCAGCCTGATTCTAGAGCAGTTATTGGCTCACAAGAGGTGCCTTTTATCTATGAAGATAGACTAAACGGAAAGAAGGTGGCATCTGCCTTGAGAAATATGTACAGTCTAGATCCTGAGACTAGGCAAATCATGGGAAGATCAGGAAGAGAACACGTAATTAAGAATTACAACTTTGAAACATTTAATAATACATGGGTTGATATTTTGAGAGAACTTCATGAAACAGAAGGCTCATGGGAAACAAGAAAATACAAAAATTACAGACTATTGGAGGTAGCGTGAAAAAAGTATTGTTAGTGGCACCGGTATTGTCACGTTCTGGTTATGGCGAAATGGCACGATTTGCTCTTCGCGCCATGGCAGGACACCCTCAAATTGACTTATATTTGCACAATATTGCTTGGGGTAAATCCGGATGGGTTTGGAATGATGATGGTGAAAGAAAACTTATCGATTCACTCTTACAAAAGACAGTTATGTATCGACAAAACGGAGGTACCTTTGACGCGTCAATACAAACTACTGTGCCAAATGAGTGGCAAAAATTGACAAAACATGACGTGGGATACACAGCAGGAATTGAGACTGATAAGGTAGCACCTGAGTGGCTATTAAACGGTAATGAGAAAGTGGATAAGATCATAACAATCTCTGAACACAGTAAGCAAGTATATTTGAATACTTCTTATGATGGTAAAAATCAGCAAACTGGTGAACCGGTTATAGGCTATAAATTGAATACACCAATTGATGTAGTAGGATTTCCAATTACTAAAACTAAACAGTGTGAAGAACTTGATTTGGAATTGAAGCATGATTTCAACTTTTTATGCGTTGCACAAATCGGCCCTAGAAAGAATGTAGACGCCGTAATCAATAATTTTATTGAAGAATTTAAAAACGAAGAAGTTGGTATAGTATTCAAGGTTCATATGGCAAATGATTCAGTTATGGATTTTCATAATGTGAAGCATCAATTCTCTAAAATCTCTCAAGTTGCTAAGGAAGAGGACTGGGCATGTTCTATCAAGGTTGTCCACGGAAACTTGACAAACGCGCAAATGAATGGGCTCTATTCTAATCCCAAAATAAAAGCATTTGTATCTCTGACACACGGTGAAGGATTTGGCTTACCATTGTATGAGGCTGCTAGTCACAAGATCCCAGTAGTCGCGACTGATTGGAGTGGGCATTTAGATTTTCTGACTTTAAGTAGCAATATTAATCCGAAAGGAAAATATCGAGGCGGGAAGACAAGGGGTAAAATAAGCACTCCAAAGAAAATGTTTGCAGCAGTTAAGTATGAACTTAATACGATTCCCCAGCACGCCGTTTGGAATGGAGTATTACAAGCTGATTCCAAGTGGGCTTTTATAAACGACTCCGACGCAAGAAAAAAAATGAGAGACGTATATAAAAATCATAAAAAGTGGCAAGGTAAAGCTAACAAACTGGCAAAAGCATTACACGAAAAAGATGAACAACATTATTATGACTTGTTTATAAAATCTACCGGTATTAATTTTGGTGATACGGTTGAGAGTTCAGAAGAAAGCGTGATTTTATGAATAAAACCGCAATTATCACAGGTGTAACTGGGCAAGATGGCTCTTATCTTTCAGATTTATTGATTGATAAGGGCTACACTGTTGTGGGAACTTATCGCAGATCTGTTTCTGACTTTGCGAATAAAACTCAACATATATCACATTTGTTGGATAACAGAAATTTTATCTTAGAAGAAGCGGACGTCACAGATTCTGCCTCTTTATACAGGTTGGTACATGAATACCAGCCCGATGAATATTACAACTTGGCTGCACAATCACACGTTGGTACAAGCTTTAAAACGCCCGTTAGTACCACTGAAATCAATTTGATGGGGTGTATGTATGCACTAGAGGCTATACGGCTTCAAAAGCCATCCTGCAAGTTCTACCAAGCATCAACAAGTGAAATGTTTGGAGACAATACTCGATGCCCACAAGGAATCGATTCTGTATTCTCTCCAGTATCTCCTTATGCATGCGCAAAGCTAGCCGCCCACCATATGGTAGGTACGTATAGAAAATCATACGGTATTTTTGCTAGCTCTGGCATTCTATTTAATCACGAGTCTCCAAGGCGAGGCGAAAACTTTGTGACTAGAAAGATTACCAAAGCAGCCGCGAGAATTAAACTTGGATTGCAAGACGAGCTTCGATTGGGAAACTTGTCCGCCCAAAGAGATTGGGGGCACGCAAGGGATTTTGTCCGCGGTATGTGGATGATGCTGCAACACGAAAAAGCAGATGATTTTGTGCTAGCAACAGGCAGAACAAATTCAGTTCAGAAATTTTTAGAATATGTTTTTGCATTCGCGGAATTAGAAATCAAAGATCATGTTGTAATTGATCCTAAGTTTTATCGTCCATGTGAGGTTCCAAAATTGTGGGGCAACCCTGATAAAGCAATTATAGAGTTGGGATGGAGCCCTGAGTGTGACTTTGAGGAACTAGCTTTTGAAATGTATGAAGAGGATCTTAGAAAGGAAAAGGAAGGTATTGAAAATGGATGATTATTTGAAATTTAGCAAGTTTGATTTGGAGTGTGACATAACAAATTTTGAATTTACACAAGACAGGCTTTTGTTTGAAGATTACTTACCAAATAACCAAGTTAAATTTGGCAAGGTGACAACTGAATACAAAGTTAGATTTGAAAAATCCGAGACATTCTCGGAAAGAAAAGTCCCTTTAATAATCCCAATCAAAGATATGCCCGAGTTATTGAAGTATACATTGAATAACTTAATAGATTTTGGCGCCGATAAGTTTGTAAACATAATTGTCCTTGACGATCGCTCAGAGTCTGATATTTTATCGGTTTGTGATGCTCACGAACAAGTTAGTTATATTAGGTGTGATTACAGCTCCGGTTTTAGTTATGCCATGATAGCAAACATTGCCGCAATGATATGCCACAAATTAGGGTTTCAAGAAATTATATACTGGAATAGTGACATGTATCTTCCAAACTCAACAGTATTGCCAACACTAATACAAAAGCATAGAGAAAATGAGCCTGCAATATCAGGAACTAAGTTGGTTTACCCTAAATTAAACTGGGAAGGTAAGGATATCAATACAACTAAAAATATGTCATATTTGAAGCCAATGCATCCGCATATAGAAGACTTTAGTGGCAGATTGCAATATGCGGGAACTTCAATCACTGTAGATCAACTTTTAAGAGTACATTTTCATCATGCACACCGCGGAGAGCTTCCTGATAATATTTATGTCAATGTTGATCGTGGTGTAGATGTTGTTACTGGTGCATACTCTATGATTGATTTAGATTGGCTTGTGCATATTGGTGGGTTTAACCCTTCATTGGCAAAGATTTATAATGATGTTGAAATATGTCTCCGTGCCCGAGAGGACAAAAGAGAAGTACACTACTATGGAAAAAGCACTCACTTGTATCATGAAGAGTCTACTAACTTGAACAATGACGAGCAGCCCAAAATGGATCATCAATATAATAGTGATAACCTTTTGTTCCAAAAGTTGTGGAACCTACAGAGATTTTATAATGCAACGTTGAGATAATGACTATAAAAAAGAATAATTTTACAAAATATAGAGATAAAAGGGGCTGTTTTTACGAAGTGCCTAACATAACTGGCACCGAAATTGCACAGTCTAGTATCTCAATATCAAAAAAAAACGTTCTTAGGGGGCTACATTTTCAATACTCTCCGCAAATGGGGAAGCAAATAAATGTCCTAAATGGCTCAATATTGGACTGTATGGTGGATCTTCGATTAGATTCTCCAAATTACGGCACTCATAAAGTGATATTATGTAGCTCAAAAGACAATAATTCAATATATGTACCACCCGGTTTCGCGCACGGGTTTTTGAGTTTAGAAGACAACACAACCATTATGTATTTTCAGACTAGCTTATACAACAAAGATGGTGAAGGCGCAATACACCCTTTTGATGAGCATTTAAATATCGATTGGGGAGTTGACAAATCAGACTGTATAGTGTCTGAGAAAGACATGAGCGCACAAAGTTTTGTGTCTTTTAGTAATCAAAATTTTAATTGGAGGATTTTATGAAATTTTTAGTAACTGGTGGTAGAGGATTTATAGGCTCCCACTTTGTTGAAGAAGCACTAGAGCAAGGACATGAGGTGATAGATATCGATAAGATGACTTACGCTGCATCTAGACAATTGCCATGGGATAATAACCCTAATTATAGATTAGAAGTTGCAGACATTTCTGAAATCACACATCTACCTCCCTGCGATGTGATAGTTAATTTTGCAGCAGAATCCCATGTAGATAATTCAATCAGAGAAACAGATCCTTTTGTCAAGAGTAATATTTTGGGGGTACACAATTTACTAGAGTTGGTAAGAGGTAAAATGTCTTACAATCGCCCTTTGTTTTTTCACATTAGTACAGACGAAGTATATGGTGATAGATTAGAAGGATCGTTTGTGGAATCAGACAAACTAACGCCATCGAACCCATATTCAGCCACCAAAGCAGCAGCAGAGATGCTTATTTTTTCTTATGCTAGAACCTACAAAATTGATTATGTTATAAGCCGAAGCGCAAATAATTATGGTGAAAGACAATATGAAGAAAAGTTAATTCCAAAGTGTATTTCTAGTATATTGTCTGGTAAAAAAATTCCAATTCATGGCGATGGAACATATATTAGAGATTGGACATATGTAAAAGATAATGTTTCAGGCCTCTTTTGTATTTTGAACGCCGGCAAAGATGCATGGAATCAGGTTTACAATGTATCCGCAGAAAATCATATGAAAAATTTGGAAGTCGTTGATGAGATTTTATCTTGGCATTCTAAAGGACGAGAATGTATTGAATTTGTAGAAAACCGATGGGGGCAAGATTTGAGATATTCAATTAGTAGTCAAAAACTTCGAAACCTAGGATGGAGCCCAAAATACGCCAAGGGTATTTACAAGTGGCAATAGAATATAATAAATGCTTGTTAACGGGAGCTTCTGGATTATTGGGTAAAAACTTATTACCTTTATTTCCAGAATCAAAAGTTTTGACACCCACATCTACTACTCTTGACATTACAAGTACACAACAAGTCAAAGAGTATTTTCAGTCAAATCCTGATATAGATTTAGTGGTTCATGCGGCAGCATATACTGACGTCAAAAAAGCAGAAACAGATTTTATGCAGTGCCATCTCGTCAATGTTATAGGCACGTACAATATTTTAGAACATTGTGTACAAGCAGGCATTAAGATGGTGTATATCTCCACAGACGCTGTTTTTGATGGCTCTATGGGGTTTTACCATACTGATGATCCAATGAGCCCTATATCGAAATATGCTAAATCTAAGACTGCCGCTGAGTTGATGGTTAGAACATATGAAAATTCTTTGATAATAAGGACTAGCTTTTTTGGAGAAACATTTCCATACGACAAGGCGTTTGTAGATCAGTGGACTTCGAAAGATTACATTGATATCATGGCGCCAAAAATATTTTCTAAAATTAATTCGAATAAAAAAGGTATTTCACACGTATCATCTAATAGAAGATCTTTGTACGAATTAGCCTTAATCCGAAAAAAAGATGTAACGCCTTGCCATATAAGAGACTATGATTATGGCTTTGAGTTACCAAAAGATTTGTCATTAAAACAGGAGTAAGAATGAACATTTATGCGCTACAAACAGCCCGGGCTGGTAGCAAATCCGTACCTAATAAAAACATTATGGATATCAAAGGCAAGCCATTATATCTGCACAATGTATTATATGCTCTAGAGAGCGATTTGATTAAAGATGTGTATGTATCTACTGACTATGATATCATTCACAGTAAGGCATCACACTATGGCTATAAGAGCATAGCACGCCCAGAACATTTGTGTTTAGATGATTCATCCCACAGAGACACCATGCTTCATGGTTTGGAAGAGATCGAAAAAGACACCGGAGAGACGTGCGACTATCTAGTAGTCTTGTTTGGTAACACACTAGGTGCCAGAACTATTGATTTAGACAACGCAATAAATATGATCATAAATAATCCCGAATTAGATTCTGTACAGTCTGTGTCTGAATATACCATGTTCAATCCTTTTAGGGCATTCAAAATTGAAAATGGTATGCTCAACACAATTGTTGATCAAGATTTTATCAAAAACAACCTAAAAGGTAAATTAGCAAATGATAGGAACTCTGCTGGTAAATCTTATTTTATGAATGGCTCTTTCTGGATTATTAAAAAGCAGACACTAATTGATAACAATGGATTGCTACCCTTTCCGTTTTTGGGTAGCAATATAGGAGCATATATCCAAGACACTATGATGGAGATCGATGCTCCATGGCAAATTAAATTTTTAGAATCTGGACTTGGGTATTCGACATGGCCGTTTAAGGAGTAAAATATGAGAACGATAGTAGATATGGAAAATGTCCAAGAAAAGTTTGATAACTTGATGGACAGTGCTGAATGGAAGAATTTAGAAAAGGATTTTATTGAGTTAGATCATGTTTTTATAGTAGGTAATGGTGGCAATATGTCTATTGCAGATCATGCTGCTGTTGACATATCAAGACTAACAGATAAGAATTCTATTTGCCCGGGCTCAGGCATCGTGGCTACTAGTATTATATCAGATAATTCATTTGAGGTATGGTTTACTAAGTGGATTGAACAAAGATTAAGGTACATTGATCCAACCAAAGTATTGGTTTTGGGAATGTCTTGTTCTGTCAATGGTGCTTCATCTGCTAGTTTGGTTAGTGCGTTGACTATGGCAGCAGAACAAGGCTGCAAATGTCATATGATCTGCGCACAAGAAAAGAAAGATAAAGTAAAACAGATTAATTTTATTAACCAAGATGTACATTACTACCACACATCTGAAGTTTTGTCAACTATGATGTTTTATCAGCTTATCCACGTAGCAGGGTTTGAGTGTCCTTCAATTGGCGGTAAGGCAAAGCAACGAATGGAAGAGATTAAGAAAATGGAGATTAGGTGAGTAAATTTTTAAAACAAGATGTTCCCCCCGGGTTTGAACATGAGAAAACTAATATTGCTGTGGATTTTGATGGTGTCATTCACGAGTTCCGAGGCTGGGGTGATGGCACATGCTATGGTGATCCACTACCCGGCGCCCTAGACGCGCTCAAGACTCTTTCTGAGCAATACAATGTGATTATTTTCACAGCCAAAGCACGTCCCGATCGCCCACTTGTAAATGGAATGACTGGCATGCAACTCGTACAAGAGTGGCTAGAGAAGCATGATGTAATGAAGTACATTGATTATATTACTTTTGAGAAACCACGCGCAAAGTTTTATATTGACGATAAAGCGATAAGGTATGATGATAATTGGGCTGAGATTTTACAAGAGGTGTGTATATGAATTGGCTTGAAACCCCAAAAGGCAGAAGGCAAGTAAAACAACTTCTGCCCGAATCTTATGATAGAAGTAGAGATATAGTATTGATTGGCAAAGGCCCATCGTGCCGCTATATTAAGACAGATGATAGCATGTATACTTGCTGCTTGAATACAAGTGGTAGAATGACTGATAGGGTAGATTTTCAATTTGTTGGAGATCTGTACATATATGAACAGTTCTTGAAGATTCCAAACTACTTTGACAAGGTAAAAAACTTGGTTCTGCCTCTCAGGTTCAATCTTGAGAACAAAGGTGATGCATTAGCACTAGATTTGATATCTGATACTTTGCCTGAGCATGTAAATACTCATAGCTTTACGTTTAATTTTCACCCATACCCAGAGACTGAAGACGTCCGAATGTACTCTGTAATTAGCTCTGGTGAGACTGCTGTTGCATGGCTTTTGGATGAAGGGTTTGAAAATTTCAAAACAACTGGCATTGATCCATACGCTCCAGATAATGTTCGACATACAGTTTTCGAATCAAATGGAGAAGGTAATTGGCTTCACCCAAATCCACCCGGTGGTATGGAAATATCATACAATCGTTCTGTTTATAGAGTAGAGCAGTTTGGTGGTACATTTCAAAAGGTGTTAATGGATGAGTATGTATAAAAACATAGAAGAATGTTTATGCTGCGGGAACAGTCAAATCAAGCCATTTTTAGATTTAGGCAAACAGCCATTAGCTAATAATTTAACTGACGCTCCCGGCTTATTAGAGAACGATGGGTATGAATTAAAAGTTAATTATTGCAATCAATGCTGGCATTCTCAATTATCAATTTCTGTTGATCCAGAATTGCTGTTCAAAGATTACTATTATGTTACCGGCACATCAAAGACTATGAATGATTATTGTGAAGAATTAGCAGAAGTTATTAACCAAAGAGTAGATAAAACTGATGTTACTATTTTGGATATTGCTAGTAACGATGGCACTTTTTTAGATAAATTTAATAAATTTGGGTGGAGTTTGTATGGTGTTGATCCGGCTGCGAATTTACAAAAGACTGCATCTGAAAAAGGAATCAATACATTTGTGAAATTTTTTGGAGCGGAAGAAGTCAATTTTGGCACAAAATTTGATGTTATAACAGCATTGAATGTATTCGCACATGTACCAGATCCACTGAGCTTTTTAGAAGAGTGTAAGAGGAATTTAACTGAAGATGGGGTTATCGTAATACAGACTAGTCAAAGGAATATGATAGAAGACAGACAATTTGATACTGTGTACCATGAGCATATTTCATTTTTTAGCATATCGTCAATGAGGGCAATTTGTAGTCAAGCAGGATTGTATGTTAATGACATATATTTACCAGATATCCATGGCGGCTCATACGTGTTTTTTATATCAAGTTCAACGCACAACACAGATAACTTAACTATTGCTTCTGTGAATGAAAAATATCGAGGACGCTACTCTTCTAAGGCTTATAAAAATTTTCAAACTGATATTTCTAATTTAGCCAAAGAGGTTAAAGAAAAATTTGTGAATGATAAGATGATAGCTTTTGGCGCCGCCGCAAAAGGCATAGTTGCGTTACACGCTCTGGATTTAAATCCAGAATGCGTAATTGATGAAAATCCACTTAAAATAGGAAAATACTTACCAAAAAAAGATATTCCTATATTGTCAATTGATAAATTATCTGAATATGATGAAGATTTGGATATATTAATATTAGCATGGAATTTCAAAAAAGAGATAACAGAGAAGATAAGAAACATAAGAGGTAATAGAGACAATTTAATTTGTATATTTCAATAATAAAGGAGGAAGAAATGGAAACAAATGAAGAAGTGAATACACTACAACTTTCAGATCAAGCATTGGGGGCAATCATGATGGCTTTGCAAAATAGCCTTTTAAACCAGACAGACATCGTGCCTGTACTCAAGGGGCTAAAGTTGGTGCAACATCCATCAGATGGGCTTGTTGTTCTTAATCCGCCAATTTTGCGAACTGGCGAGACGATAGAAACGAGCGTTCAGTAATGCCCAAGTATAGCTATGAATGTAATTCATGCGGCAGTCGATATGAGATCTGGCACGGCATGCAAGAGCAGCATTTAAAATGCAATGTATGTGAAGCAGAATCACCAACAAGAATACCATCAATTTTAGGAGACGTTTACATAGCACGCCCACAAAAAACAGGTACCGTTGTTCGTGAAACTATTGAAGATACAAAAAAAGAAACCGAGGCGATGAGAAAAGAAGCTTCTAGGAGTATGGATATATGATTATAGAAATTATGCTAGCAGCTTCCGCCTTGTTAAATTTATTTTTATTGTGGTATTCATATCGTTCTTTGAAAACGATATTAGAAATAAGTGAACAATTTGATGAATTTAGAACAAAAATGGTAGAGTTTGCTACCCACCTTAAGGCAATTAATAAAGTAGAATCTTTCTATGGTGATCCTACCATAACGGCACTTATAGAGCATATGAAACGTTTAGCCGTTGATATTGAAGAGTATGCCCAAATGCTTATAATTTACGAAGATGATATGGAGGATGAAAATGAGCAAAAAGAGAACTAGAAAACCAAGAACGAAAAGAATGTATTTTACAAAGGTTCATGAAGATGCTATAATTGAATACAACAACAGTACAGATTTCGCAAGAAAAACAGAACTTTACGAGACACTAATCCACCCTGCTCTAGACGAGATGGTGGATAAAATTGTTTATACTTATAAATTTAATACATTGCCAAACATTTCTGATTTACAGCAAGATTGCAAAGTATTTTTAGTCACTATCTTGCACAAGTATAATCCAGATAAAAACTCAAAAGCATTCTCTTACTTTTCAGTAATTGCTAAGATCTGGTTTATCGCACAGGTAAAAAAGAATGCAAAGAAGAATAAAAAAGAAGTTTCTTTAGAAAATCATTTAGGTATGGGGCTGATCCAAAACACAGCACTGGTTGCTGAAGATTCATGGCACGAACAGCAAGAAAGAAAAGAATTTATGAATTTATTATCATTAGAAATAGAGTCATGGAATTCCTTAACTATGCGCCCAAACGAAAGAAAGGTATATGAAGCGATTAAAACGCTTTTATCAAATGCAGACAAACTTGAAATATTTAACAAAAAAGCTATTTACTTGTACCTAAGAGAGATAACTGGCTTAAACACAAAGCAAATTGTCGCTCAACTCTCAAAAATGAGAGAAAAATATAGGGAATTTAAGAGCAATTATGATAATGGTATCGAGTAATGTCTAAAAGATTAAACAAATTTATAACGGAAGCTATTTCAAATATCAGAAAAGATCGTGAAGTGACACATGAATTGTTATCTGATTTGATAAAAATAGCTTCTCAAAGCGAGCATAATCACAAAGAGGTGAGCATGGCAGCGGCTAAATACGTAGAAACGCTACAGCGTTCAAACGAGCAGCTAGTAAAGTTAGCCTCATTGGTGCAAAAAGAAGATTCTAAAGCCAATGATTTTTCTTTTTCCGTAAAAGACAAAGATAGTATATATGATATGATTGGAGAAGAAGAAAAGGAGAAGTAATGAATGTCGAAATTTATACCGTCACCGGATATTCTAAATGGTACACAAAAGAAAAGAGCTAGAAAATCTTTTTCTGATCAGAAAGGCTCTTTATTTCACGAACTAAAAAAAGTCGTCAAAGAGTCGTATGGTTCTGATGCATTTGCTGGCGTTGGAAATATGCAAGCTATTGTTCTGGCTAAAGTAGACGCCGGCGATCCATCTAAGCAAGCATGGAAAAACCCACTTACTGCGTATTCTTATCATGTCAAAAACAAAGTGCCAGATTTCATAGAGATCAGATATCGTGTACCTGAGTTACATGCTCATTTGCCAGAACCCAAAGATGCTAATGATCACAAAGCAATAAATTTACACCCTTTAGCCATAATTAAGAAAGACAAAGGAATACCAGAAGTCGGAGATATTGTTACTTTAGACTTCGCTGATAAGGTAAATTTCACTGGAGCAATGGTTGTCGAGACTTTTAATTCTGAACAGCCACCCAATGCCGGCGGCGGAATGTGTAAGCCCGCCGGAACATTTAACTCTGCACCAGCACCATTAAACACTGCTGCACCCACGGGAGACTCCATTGAGCCCGCCGCATCTTCTTTTGGAGCATCTAATAATCCAGCCCAAGAGGGTTTTGAAAATGGCATAAGATATGATAACTCAGAAGAGTACATAAACAGCTTTGATTCCATAACTGGTGATTCAAACAAAAGAAAGATAAAAAGAAACATATACATTGTTTCGCTAGATGAGTTTAACTCAATGCCAGATTTTTCAGATTCAAACTCTATCGTAGAAGCACTTTCATCTAAGAACGTTTTTTCAGTATGTTTTACTGTGGCTGATCGCGGAATCTTACTGGGAGATCGAATACGCCTACTGTCCATAATCGATAAATTAACAGAACATAACTATGATGTTTCTTTGATGGTTCGAGAAAGAAATAAGAACTTCAACAAAGCAATGTTGCATTTATCAAAGATAGCACGAACTGTAAAAGTTAAAAATATAGTATTTGAACTGGTAGATAATTACACGGAATCTGAAATGTTAAGAATAGACGGAGCTTTCAGAAACTTGAGTGACAGTGTGGGTTGTAACTATTGTGCTGTTATAAAAGAAAATTACATAGATTCTTTTCTTCCTAGCCTGCAAGACTATACATTTATAGCAAGCAATAGATATGATTATAGTTTGAGAAATTCAAAAGTAACTGATTCAAATGCTGTCCATACAGCCCGAGAAGCGCTTTCGTCTAGATATACAGACAGTATGCCGCTATATTATTTGGGAGGTATCAATTTACTTCAGACACCTAATGAGCCATGTGTTGTAGGTACCAGATCGCCAGATATCTTAGCAGACGAAATTGAAGTTTTCAGTACCGCACCCGGCAACGCTCATTATATGATTGACAATTACAAATTCTTAACAGCAGAATTATCAACAGCAATAATAAGAAATACTACAGGCAATGGAGTAATAGAAGAATCACTAAAGCAAAGCTTGCTAAATAGTATGTTCACAGACGAAAGTCCAGAAATAGCAAATGTTCGCGACATACAATCAGTCGCAGGTTTAGAAGAGATAGAACAGCCAACATTCAATACAGAAGCTACAGGCTCTCAAGACGCAACACCAGCCCCATCAGCACCCTTTGCTTCAGCACCCGGTGCCGTGTGTCCCGCACAAGCAGGAGGTTCCCAGCCAGCAGGTGGTGGCGCCCCCGGCCCAGCGGTTCAGGCGCCTTCCTTCCGTTTCGACTCAATCGATAATTATCAAAATCTTGGATGGACTACAAATGCTAGCAACGCAATTAATAATGTTATATTTGAGTTCATGGAAAAGCTAAGTGCTGCAATTTACAGACGTATTCCGGCAACTGATCCTATTTTTACAAATTCTTCGCCTAAGAAAATAAGACTTACATCTACTGCCAGAACATATGAAAAGCAAGCTTATTTGATGTGGGATAAAATGAGAGCCCAAGGTGATTACGGTGTTACTTCAATTTACAATGAAAACACAACATGGGTTAAAACCGTTATGAGGACATATCATGAAGGCGGACGTCCGCAAAGTGCCGAGGCAATATATGCTAATCCAAAATTTGCAGAAGCTGTTGAAGCAATCCGAGTTAGAGTTGAAGTAGATGGCGGAGGCTCACCTCACCTTAAGGGTAGGGGCGTTGATATACACACATGGAGCCACCTTCAAGCCGAAGGGGTACCTAATGCCCAAAGTGCCACAAAAGCCCAAATGGAGGCTTCTAGATACGTCAGAGCGATTGTCGAGGCTTGTGCTGAAGCAGGCGGACGCCCAGTTGTAGAAAATTATCAACAACATGTTCACATAAGTATTTTATGATACTTAGATATTTATATAGCAGGAGTTAAAAAGTGCCAAAATTTAAAAGTGCCCTTAGTCTAAAAGGCGTAAAGAAAAACTTACAAAAACAATTAGAAGAAAACCCTCTATACAAGCAGGGTGTCATGGGCAAAGGCGCCGCCGGCGCCAGAACTTCTGAGCCAATTCCATCTTTTGCAGCAGCAGATAGTGAAAAAGTAATAGAAAATGGCACTAACGCTAGTATTGTCTTTGGGAAAGATCGCCCGGGCTCAAAGCTTTCTGGATACGGAGGAAGAGGTGATGCAGGAGCAGGTACAATTGATATTGTTGCCGGCAGAATGTCACACAGCCCCGCTAAGGTAAATGATAACGATGAAGACATACAAGCAAATCCAGATTTTAAAATTGATGCATGTCGAATTTATGTAAGTCAAAAAACAGACATTGATGACAATTTTGATTTAGTTGACGGTAAACTTGGACGAGCCACTGCCCGAGCCGGAATAGGAATTAAAACGGATGCTCTTCGTTTGATCGGCAGAGAAGGTATAAAAATTGTAACAGGCACAGACGTAAAAAATTCCACTGGAGAAAATATTGTAAGTGTTGGCGGAATCGATCTTATTGCTGGAAATGACGATAGAGATTTACAACCATTAGTTTTGGGTGATAATCTTAAAGAATCACTAAATAAACTATCTGATCATGTTGATAAATTAGCCGGCATCGTACAGTCTGCTATTACGTATCAAATGAAGTTTAATGCGAAAACAATGGCACATACACACATAACAGCTTTTTTTGGCACCCCAACCGCACCATCTGATCAGCTTGTGCCAGCCGGCGTGCAGGTTATTGCCGATCACGGCGGTAAGACAATGTTAGATTTAGTTAAATTTAGAACAAATCTGAAATTTCACAAACAAACTTATTATGCAGTATCCGGTGCGAAATATATAAACAGCAGCTTTAACAACACTAATTGAGGAAAAAATGTCAGACACACCACCAGTCGAAACAGTTGAATCAGGAACAGATGATTCTAGAAATAACAATGCAGATCCAAACGTAAATCCAATACCAGAAAGTATTGGCACAACGGTTGATCATGGCGACTCATATAATGTCGAATCGGCATGGGAAGGTGCTACTCATTTTGTTAGATTTTCTCACGTTTCGGAAGAAAAGAGTGATGATGTAGTAGTGCCTTTGTACGATACTTTATCTAGGCAAAGAGAGGCGATCAAAAATATTCCCGGTGACGGAAGTATACAAGTTAAGGTTATTGATTCGAATGTTGGGCAAAGCTGGGCAGAAAGTAAAGTTCTTTTGGAGAGCGATGAAAAAGAATATTATGTCAATTCTGTTTATCTGTTTCCAGTCAACGGGATATCAAATTTAGCTTTTTATTCTCCCGAAGATGCAGATTTGTTTGTAGATAGCAGTAGAGAAACAAAGATTAAAGATGCAAAAGAAGCCGAGCCATATGATGAAAAAAATCATTATAATATAGTGTTAGATGCTGGTACTTTAAGTAAAGAAGAATATGGGGCAAATTTAGCAGATCTAAAGAGAAAGGCAATATGCCAATTAATAGAACATTATGGTAAAAAGAAATTATCAAGTGCTGATATAGACTCACTTATTGAAAATCCATTTGGACTAATTCAGAGTTCTGAACCATATTTTCCACTCCGCCCGGGACAAAACATAAAGACTAAAATTACAATTGCCAAAAAATATTTAAATCAATTAGAAAACAAAACATTTGATGATTTTGCAATAGAAAATATACATAAAGATTTTATAGCCGTATCCATAAAAGCATCAGATATTACTAAAGATATCAATAAGCTTATCAAGATATTAGAAAAATATGACAAACAAATATCCGGATTTGCAGGACATATTGAAGGGCTAGATATGAAGGTTATCATATCGAAACTAAGATCTTTCATTTCAGAATTTAATAAATTTTTAAAACTGAATGGAACTACATTAGATAGCTCTGGGGATACTAAGTTTGAGCTTGGGTTTGACAAGTCAACATATAAATTAAATTATGTTATGCAATTTACTCCATATGGCACTTTCTTGCCAATTGGTATTGGTTTGTTGGCTTGTAAATTTGATGCCAAGGTGGGAAAGCTATTAGTAAGATTGAAAGACGTTTTCTCTGCATCCGCCGGTGGGACAGCATGGATGGGATTCTGCACTGATTTCTTCGCAGGTGACATCAAAATTAATTTCAAGATGCCTTCTGAAATTTTCGACACTGCCAAGATACCGTTCTCAAAATTAGAAATGAATATGGATAATCTTAAAGCAGACTTTGGTGAACTAAAGTTTATGACACCGGATGATGCAGCAAGTTTAGTTTCTATGACTAATAGTTCGCAATTTAGAGTGACTGCCTCTGAATTGTTACTTAGATCAAGAGACTTTATCGGAGATCAGTTTCTAGTTGACTTGCCAAATATTCTCACTAACGTAGATGATTTACCTTCATTATATGGCTTAGTTTTTGATAAAGTTTCGGTTAAAGATTTGCTTGATTTGGTTATGGAGCAAGCAGCCACTGAACTTAACCTGCCAGATATTAATGAAATTAAATTAAGAGGAATATTACAGGCTTTGGATTTTGAAATTGTTTTAGATATATTATTCGATAGACTGCCTACTGTGGATCTAGAATTAATTTTGGCTTCAATTTGTGATTCCACTACAATGACAGCTCAAATGTTCGATCAACTGACTAGCTCTCTTACATCGATCCCAATGGTTGATCTTTATATGATCCACTTCAAAGACGATGGTACGCTGGGTGGTTTGTTAGCAGATCACTACGATGGTGATTTATTATCTGCCCTGTCAGAAAGAAATTTAAATTCTTGTGAGACTCTTGGCGTTGCAATTGCTACTGGAACGTTTGATATCAAAGATTATTATCAAGAATCTACGTATAGAAAAATGCTTTGTCAACTATTGACAGATGGACTACCCGAATACCAAAACCCATGCCCAGAATTGACAGAAGTAATCGAAAACGTATTAGGCATAGGAGCCAGTCCTTTGATTACTATTCCGGGCGGATTAAAACTTCCTTCAGTGTCTTTTAGTGGTATAAAGATTAATATCTTAAATTTTCTTAAAGGGCTTGACAAGTCCATGGTAATGCCATCGATCGATCTTCATATGAAAGATTTATTTAAAACAGGGGCTAACGCAATGTCTTTGGAATTGAGCGGAGAGCTTCCCCCTGCTGGAGTACTAACTCCAGATGAATTGTTTGCCAAATTTTCAGAAATACCAGAAATAAAATTACAACTTGATAAAATTTCTTTAACAAAAGGTAAATTAACTGGTAAGATACCCGGCTTACCTTTGGATTTTGAAATGAAAAAGATAGATGCAGACTTCACACTTCCATCAATAAAAGACTGTAATCCTAGTTTTGATTTTGGTAAATTTCAATTTTCCGGAATGCAAGACATATTTTCCGGAGCTATTGGGGGAATAGAGTCTGCGCTCATTCAAGGTATTGAAGCTGGATTGGTTGGTGCATTCAAAGTTATATTAGAAGGCGTCCTCGATTCAGTAAACATGAACCCACCAAATATAGATGCTCCAGATTTTGGAGGATTAAGTCTGCCTGATTTGATGGATGCCTCTGATGGATTTTCTGCCGAAGCATTTGAAATGATCGTAACCGACGTATTATGTTCAGCAGTTGGCAAATTTGATATTAAATTTTTTGAAGAATGTAATGTGTGTGAAGAATTGCAAGATCTGGCTGGATATTGCCCAGAAGAAGAAGATACAAAAAAAGCATTAGAAGATATGTCATCTGCTGTTAAGCCTTTAGAGTTAACAAGAATGCTGAAGGGACAAAGAAACAAAAAAGATTTTGAAAATATGCGAGCAGCCATAACTGATCCCAAAATAAAGCAAGTTTTGACTGAAGATGTTTTTGGTGAAATTATGGACATTGCAAACGACTTTGTAGATATTGCAATGTTAGAAGAATTAGAGGATGCGTATGATAACAAAGCCGTTATGATAAATGTTTGTAATGACAGGGGTATTCCGTATGGCGTTAGAGATATTCGTCAAAATCTTATTGACAAATATGATGATTTGACACAAGAAGAAATTAGTGATTTAATTGATAACATAGTGGATGAAACAAAAGATTCGTTAGTGGATGCAATCGCCAACGGCGCCAAAGGCGCCTTGGGAGGAAACTTTGAAGATAACTTACCTTTCAATGAAGATCCATGTTCGTTTATGCCAAAACAGTCTGATATTCCAGCATTAAACTTTGTCAATAATATGGTTTTTGATGCCATATTCGATCCAATCGAAATAGAATATAAAGCCGAAGCAACTGCATTTCCAGATACATTAATGTCACCAGAAACAGAAGAAGAGTATGTAAAGCTTTACTATGATAGATTTGATTACATTCTAGATGAAGAGCAGCCATACATACAAGACGCCGCCACAGGCGAATACCAATTGAATCTTAAGCAAGTCGGTGAAGACGATAAGTATAATCAAGATTTTGGAAATCACTACAAAGGCGAGCAAACTCCAATATATATTGAAGATGGATATGGTGGGTATAAAGAAATTTCCAAACCGTTTGATGATTATGGGTTGGCAAAAGATGATACTGATAGTTGGGGAGCAGACAGCCAATTATATGTAAAATCAACCGATCAAAAAATGAAACCAATTAAAGGACTTAAAGATTTTTACAACTTTCCATTAGCAACGTTGCGTAATGAAAGTGATGGCAATGTTGTCGATGGCGAAGTGGTTCAGGAAGAAGAATATCATATAAAATTCCAGATAAATAGATCAGATCCCGCCGCCCCGCCAGAGTTTGGTGGAGATCCGGAAGTTAAAATTATATTTGGAGATTCATATAATAAATTAAAATTTAGTGCAATGGGTAACAGCGCTCAGGCGACGTGTTTGAATGATGAAAATCTGCAAGCTAGTCTTCCGCAAAACCCGGGCACATTTGTTAATCGTTTAAAGAAAAGTGTTGAAAATACTACAAAAAGAATAGTGGACGAAGACGAATATATTTCGTCAAATATTGAAAGAAATATAACTAGTAATTTGGTTGGTATATCATACTATACTAATAGCAGCGCACCTGTTGGGTTTCCCCACACAGGAGTGATTGCCAAAAGCATGGCGTCCTATATTATGCATGGATTTCTGGACGTACTTTATGATAGATTGGCGGAAACTAGTTTATTTGAAACTTCATACTTACAAACGTTTTTGTTTGAAACCGAAGACATAAAATTGTTTAGAGTGCAAGAAGCTAAAAATGATGCAAAAGAAGAATTTAATGAAAACTGTTCTTTCAAGGAAGATGGTTCAGAAAATCCAATTTCGTCATCATCTATTAAAAAGTTAATTTATCTAACTTTTAGAATATATTTGATTGAAATTATGGCACGTAGTTGCTTTGTATTTGATAGTATATATCAAAAAAGTATGAATCAATTTCTGTGTTCAATGCTGCACAGGACTATGACGAATGAGTTGTCAACCTACTCTAAGGGATATTTTCAAGTATTTAAAGAGAAGTATAACGAAGCCTATGGCGCCCCATTTCCGGAAACACCTCCAGAGAGCGAGAATGATACTTTTTATAAATTAGCTAGTGAGATATGGGATGACATGTCACAAACTTTCCCAGCTTTGTTTCAAAATGCGCAAGTTAACGATGGATTAATTGGGCTTTTCATGGAAGAAGTGCCAATATATAAAGGCACATATGCTAATTTTCCACATTATTGTGCAACAGCTTTTGTTAATAATAAACCATTTGTTATACAAAAAATAGAAAGAGTGCTGTACAATACAGGCGACGATCAATCAGATGGCTCTTTTGGAATTACAAATAAGAAAGAGTTTATCTATGGCAGAGAGAAATATAAAAAAGATGGCGGCATAAGATCACATTCGGCTATAGAAGGATCTGAGTCTGAGTATTTATACAGACTATGTTATATAAAAAGAAAAGATGGAGAATATAAAGATGTAGCTAAGTTAAAAAGTGGCGAAAATGACACTGTAGGTAATTTTTGTGATGAAATTGCTGATATACATGACTCAAGAATTCCCACCCATGTATCATCTTGGATCAGCGAAAGAATTGACACTGATAATTTATCTGAGTACAGCGTGGATGTTTCAGAAGCCACGAGAACTGGTTATGTTTTGGAAGGTACTGGATCTGATATTGTTAAAGATCAAAGGCAGTTGGGTTTTTATAGATATAAGCTCATAAGACAGGCGCCTATTTTACAAACAAAAGTTGAATATTCTTGGAAAAGAACAGGCAGTTCAGCCTCGGAGCAAACAGAAGCTGAATTTTTCATTGTCCCGCTAGC
>MDTD01051556.1_pt1 | contig 33872 bp, 54 predicted proteins | sample 811221 | NCBI WGS metagenome assembly MDTD01 (sample SAMN05326646, study PRJNA326480) | marine metagenome | isolation source: seawater | place: Pacific Ocean: South West | collected 2011
CGAAATCCCGTTCTAACAGTCCGAAGGTTCCCCGGGTAACGCCGTTTGCTACTCGGGGGATCACGAAGCGGTTACGTGGTTCTAAAATAATTTATGAGCAACGTGATGAGTTAGCGATGGATTTACTGGGTTTGTATTCTGCGAAGGTTACGGATGTGGTGGATATTGTTCATCGTGAGGATGGTTCGACGAGTGTGGACTTGAAGGATGTGGGGGATATTCCTGAGAATGCTTTGAGGGCGATTAGGAAGATCAAGGTGACGCCTACGCGGCATGGTGAGCAAGTTGAGGTTGAGATGATTGACAAGGTGAGGATAGGTCAGATGTTGGCGAAGTCTGCGGGGTTACTGGATAACGAGAAGGAGATTGATAAGCCGGGTGTGGTGAGCATTGAGATGGTTATGCCGAAGGAGGACGGTGATGAATGAGCCTCTAAGCAACATGAAGTTGGATTTTTCTACGTCGCCTACGGTTGCCAAGTTTTTTAAGAGCAAGGGTTTTGTTCGTGGGATTATGGGGCCTGTGGGCAGTGGCAAGTCTTATGCTTGCTGTGCGGAGATATGGCGTCGGGCTATTCAGCAGAAGCCTAGTCCGAGGGATGGGATTAAGTACACGAGGTTTGCGATTGTACGAAATACCAACCCTATGTTGAGGACGACGACGTTGAAGACTTGGTTGGAGTTGATGCCTGAACACGTTTGGGGGCCTGTGAAGTATTCCCCGCCTATCACGCATCATATCAAGTTACCGCCTAGAGATGGGGCGGCTGGCATTGACTGTGAGGTTATATTCTTAGCTTTAGATGACCCGAAGGATGTTAGGAAGCTGTTGTCTTTGGAATTGACGGGAGCTTGGGTGAATGAGTGCCGTGAGCTTCCCAAGGCTGTAGCGGATGGTTTAACGCATAGGGTTGGACGTTTTCCGACTAAGGCTGACGGGGGACCTTCTTGGCATGGGGTTATCATGGATACGAACCCTATGGATGATGATCATTGGTATTATCGGATTGCGGAGAAAGAGCGGCCTAGAGGTAAGTATGCTTGGGATTTTTTTAAGCAGCCCGGTGGTGTGTTGGAAGTAGGCATTGATGAATTGCCTGATGAGATGCCCGAAGCTCAAGGGTTTATTCATCAGGCGGGTCGCTGGTGGAGAACGAACCCCAAGGCTGAGAACCTCAAGAACCTACCGACGGGATACTATGAGCAGCTTTTGGGTGGTAAAAACCTAGATTGGATTCAGTGCTATGCCGAAGGCAAGTATACGTTTGTTCAGGAAGGTAGACCCGTTTGGCCTGAGTACAACGATAGTCTTATGGCGGCTGACTTAGAGCCTGACCCGGAGTTGCCTGTGCATATTGGCTTGGACTTTGGTTTGACCCCGGCGGCTATCTTTGCCCAGAAAATGGGGAACGGTAGATGGCACGTGTTGCATGAGCTTGTCACGTTTGACATGGGGCTAAATCGGTTTGCGGAGATGCTCAAGAGCGAGTTGGAGTCTAGGTTTCCCAGATATGAAACGATGATATGGGGTGACCCTGCGGGTATGCAGCGTGACCAGATCTTTGAGACTACGGCCTTTGATCATCTGAAAACTCTGGGGCTACTGGCTAGACCTACGGCAACAAACGAATTTAGAACCCGGCGTGAAGCTTTAGCGATACCTATGGGTAGGCTCATAGATAGCAAACCCGGGTTTCTGATCAGTCGTAAGTGCAATCGGTTACGCAAGGCTTTAGCGGGTGGGTATCACTTCAAGCGTGTGGCGATTGGTGCGGGGCAAGAACGGTTTAGAGATACGCCCAACAAGAACGAACATTCGCACGTAGGTGATGCGGCGGGGGATTGTTTGCTAGGTTCTGAGCATAGAATTATGACCAAAGCCCCTACCCGTGGTCGTGTGGCGACGACGCAAGCAAAAGTTTTGGAGTTCAATGTTTTCGACTGAAGAACTCAATCGGGTCATGCCGCTCGATTACCCTCGGCATAAACTGGTTGACTGGTCCCCGGCACATTACCTGATGTGTGAAATCAATAAGTTTGATGAGGATATAGCCCGTCAGCACGACGATTATCTATCTATTCTTAGCCAGTATGCCAATTCAGGTGTCGCTTATACCGGGATTGGTGAGGGCAAAGTTTATGCGATGTTCGGGATTTATGAGTATTGGAAGGGCAGCGCAGAAGCGTGGCTTATTCCCTCGAAGCACATAGGCCGAAAAACTATGTCGTTTCACCGCACTGCTTTGCAGTTTTTTGAGCTAGCAGCGAATAGAATGGGAATAAAAAGGTTACAGTTCACCATTCATTCTGACAACGTTCCAGCAGTCAAATGGGCTGAGAGGTGTTACTTTGAGTATGAGGGGACCATGCGACGGTATGGTCCTGACGGTAGTGACTACAAAATTTATGCGAGGTTGTTTTAATGGGTGGTTTATTTAAAAAACCTAAAGCTCCAAAGCCAGACCCAAAGGTTGAGGAAAATCTTAGGCAGCAAGAAATTCAAGCGGAACAGGAACGAATTGAAGCAGGGCGCAAAATATCTGCGCGGAAACAATCAAGAGTTCGTGGCGGCACAAGGCAGCTTATGGCTGAAGGTGTAACTGGTGGAACTCAAGGAAGAAACGTTGAGCAGCTTCAAACATCGTTAGGACGTAACCCAAGGTCGGGCTAATGAAAAAATATATTCGCAATCCAAGACACACGGAGGTCCATGATGTACGGTCAAAAAAAAGGCAAGAAGCCATTGAGCAGCAAAATGAACAGCAAGATGAACAATCTTCGGAAGAAGATGGCGACTAAGTACGGCAAAAAGAATGACAAGAAGTCCTGAGAAAACAGGAACGTCCGGGCGTAGGGTTTCATTCGCGGCAAGGTTTGCGGGAATGAGAGGGCCTATGAAAGACAAAAAACGCCAACCCACTAAAAAAGCTTTAGCGTTAAAAGATTGGGGCTTTAGTAGCGTAGAGGCAGCTAGAAATTTTGCACGAAGGCATAAGAAAACCTAATGGTATTAGACGTCAAACAAATTAAGAAACGCTTTAAGAAAGCGGAAACTCACAAAGACCAATGGCGGTCTATCTACGAAGAAGCCTACGAATATGCGCTTCCTATGCGTAACTTGTACGACGGATACTACGAGGGCAATGTCCCCGGTCAAAATAAAATGAAACGAGTGTTTGATAGTACGGCTATCCACTCAACGGCCCGGTTCGCAAACCGTATACAATCCTCCCTGTTTCCACCACAACGAGCGTGGTGTCGGCTTCAACCGGGCCAAGAAATACCTGAAGAAAATAAAATACAAGCTCAACAAGCTCTAGATTTCTATACAGAAAAAATGTTCGGCGTAATGGCGCAGTCTGGTTTTGACTTAGCTATGGGTGAGTTCTTACTGGATCTTGCGGTAGGAACTGCGGTCATGCTCATACAGCCCGGAGATGAAGTAACGCCGATACGCTATACGGCTGTACCGTCCTATCACGTTTGCTTTGAGGAAGGTCCAAACGGTACGGTTGATACGGTATATCGTAAGTTTAAGCGACCTTTTAACGTTATTCAGCGCGAATGGCCTGACGCAAATATTCCTGACCATATTGTAAAAAAATATGAAGAAGATCCGACGCAACCGTTGGAAATGATTGAGGCAACCTACACGATAGATAATCAAATCTATTATTGCTTAGTCACAGCAGAAGAAGACTTTAAACTTGTACACCGTGACTTAAAGTCTTTTCCTTGGGTGATCTCTCGATACATGAAAGCCAGTAACGAACGTTACGGTCGTGGCCCTGTGCTATACGCTTTACCTGACATTAAGACATTGAACAAAGTTGTTGAATTAACTTTGAAAAACGCCAGCATCAGTATCGGTGGCGTGTTTACTGCGGTCGATGATGGCGTCTTAAACCCCCAGACAATAAGCATCGTTCCCGGCGCAGTAATAGGCGTTAGCTCGAACGGTGGACCTCGAGGCCCATCCTTACAACCCCTACCCCGTTCGGGCGACGCTAACTTGACACAAATCGTTAGCAATGACTTACGTATGAACATCAAGAAAACCCTTCTTGATGAAAGCTTGCCGCCCGACAATATGTCCGCCAGAAGTGCGACTGAGATTGTAGAAAGAATGAAAGAGCTATCGCAGAACTTGGGGTCAGCGTTTGGGCGGCTCATCTCTGAAACGATGTTTCCAATCGTGCGTCGTAGCCTAGAGCTTATGGACGAGATGGGCATGATAGAGCTACCTCTAAAGGTAAACGGACTACAAGTTAGCGTTATACCTCAATCACCTTTGGCTATGGCGTCCAACATGGACAAGCTTAACGAGGTTATGCAGTTTATGCAGATTTCCCAGATGATGGGGCCTCAAGGTCAGACATTACTGAAAATGGATCAAGTCGGTGACTACATAGCTGATCAGTTAGGTATCCCGGCTTCACTCAGAACGACGCCGCAAGAACGAGCGCAGATGCAAGAAGAGATGTTAGCAATGGCACAGATGGCGGCAGAGCAACAGGGCGTGATACCGCCTGAAGGGGAACAAATGCAATGAGCCAAGCAGAACGTATTCGCAGCATAAACTCTCCCGGCTGGGATGGAGTTGACGCAACCATAACACATTTAGAGATGCCCAACAGCGCACAACGGGATTTAGATATTCAGTTTAAAAGATGCTTTGACTCTGAGGCTGGTAAAAAGGTTTTAGAGCATTTGCGTACAATAACTATTGATCAACCCGCTTGGGTGCCGGGTGCTGACCCTTCTTTTGGATACGCACGGGAAGGTCAGAATAGTTTAGTGCGTGAAATTGAACAGAGGATAAAACGAGCGAATGAGCGAGAGTGATAACCAAGAAGCCGAAGGGACAACCGAAGAAGTAGCGGCCCCTGATGGTTTGATGGCCGCAGCAGCTTTAGAAGAAGAACAAGCGGTAGAAGAAGGTGAAACTATAGAGCATCGAGCGGATGCCGAAGTAGAAGGCCAGCCCACAGAAGAAGAAACGTTTGAGCGTCCTGACTTCATACCTGAAAAATTTTGGGATGAAAAAGAAGGGCCTGACTTAGAAAAGATGATGAAGTCTTATGATGAGCTTCAAAAACAATTTTCTCAAGGCAAACACAAAGCCCCTAAAGAATACAACACTGAGGTGCTTACAGAAGCTGGATACGAAGCTAGTGACCCGCTTGTATCTACTTATTTAGATTGGGCGCAAAAGTACGGGGTGAACCAAGCAGCATTTGACGAGCTTGCTTCTAGTATTACTGGTATGGCGGGTGAAGACATGGCGGCTGTAGAGTTAGACCTACAGCGTGAACGTGAGGCTCTCGGGCCTAATGCTAATGAAATATTAAAGTCAAATATTGATTGGGCTGATGGTTTAGAGCGTAAAGGTATTATTTCTGAGGCAGAACGGGCTGAGTTAAACATTTGGGGTGGCTCTGCTGTTGGTCAGCGTCTTATGCAAAAAGTTCGTTCTATGACTGGTGACATGTCCAAAATACCAGTCGCAGAAGTTGCTGAAGCGGGTCAAAGTGAAGATGATTTCAAAGCTTCTATGCAAGCTAAGATTGCCGACCCTCGGTATGGTTCCGACCCTGCATTTACTCGCAACGTAGAGTTGGAATATCAAAGGAGATACGGCTAGCCTGTAGTCGTATAATTAGGAGTTTTTCACTGCTCTCTCCTAAACTAGCCCTCGCTTCCGTTTCCCGGCGAGGGCTTTTTATATGTACAAATACTACACCTAGCATCTAATATGTTTACAAGCTACAGCTTGTAGTGTATCGTTTTGATAACAGATAACCCTCTGGGCCTGTTTGGCGTGTAGAAATACACCGGGCGTGGACGTATCCACGAAGCCAAAGGCCGGACCTTCCGACAACCTAATACGGCGACAGATTTAACTGGTTCAAAATAGGAGCTATTAGAAATGTCTACGAACCTTAGTCCAGCGTTCGTTCAGCTATTTGAAGCGGAAGTACACCAAGCCTATCAAGGTGCGGCTGTTCTCCGTGGGGCTGCACGTACACGCACAGGTGTTGTTGGGGACACTGTAAAATTCCCAAAAGTTGGCAAGGGGTCAGCTTCAGTTCGTGTTCCACAAACTGACGTTACACCTATCAACGCTAGTTTTTCACAGGTAAGCGTGAGTCTTACTGACTATGTGGCTGCTGAGTACAGTGATATCTTTAATCAGCAAAAAATTAACTTTGATGAGCGTCAAGAATTAGCGCAAGTCGTAGGTAATGCCATCGGACGTCGTGAAGACCAAATCATCATTGATGCACTAGATGCAGCATCAGCGGGATCGACAGTGGCTAAAACTGTTGTGACTTCTGGTTCAGCAGCGGCATCAAACTTAAACGTTGGTAAAATTATCGCAGCGAAAAAAGCTTTGGACGCGAAAAACGTACCACCAACAGATCGTCATTTTGTAATCCACGCTAATAACTTAGCTGGTTTGCTTGGTGATGAACGTGCGGTTTCTGGAGACTTCCAGACGCTGAGAGCGTTAGTAAGTGGCGAAATCAATACAATGATGGGCTTCCGCTTTCATGTTGTTGGTGATCGCGATGAAGACGGTCTACCGCTTTCAACTAACGACCGTACAACTTTTGCTTTCCATCGTTCAGCACTTGGTGTTGGTGTTGGTATCGCTCCAAAAACTGAAATCAATTACATCCCTGAGAAAACGTCTTTCTTGGTTACCGCTATGCTCTCAATGGGTGCTGGCGCAATCGACACTGACGGGATCGTGGATGTGATCTGTGATGAGTCATAAGGAGAGATAATCATGGCATATGCAGTAACAGGTCTAAACCCTATCGGTGGGCAGTCTAAAAAAGGCAGCAACTCCGCTATGTGGTCTTACACATCAGCCGATGCTATCGCCACTGTGAATACAGAGGGATACTTCAACGATGCGTCTGACATTCTAGCGGTTGGTGATGTGATTTTTGTTTACGACAATAACACACCTACCATGTCGATTGTTATGGTTGCTAGCAACGCATCAGGTGTTGTTGACGTAACTGACGGCACAACGGTTGCAATGACCGACTCAGACTAATTTGGTTGGGGGCGGTTGCGCCCCCTTCCCTTACTCAAGGAGACACTTATGGCCTCTGGCGATACTAATGTAGGTATATGCAATAAAGCCCTTATATTCCTTGGGGCTAATACTATTTCTAGCTTTTCTGACGGTTCTGCGGCAGCGACTGCTTGTAACGCGATATACGACGAAGTAAAGCTTTCGACCCTAGCTCTATACGCTTGGTCTTTTACGATAGCCAAATCCACATTAACGCGACAAGTTACCACGCCCGTTTCTGAGTGGACGTATCAGTTTACCTTACCCTCTGACATGCTCACGGGTGTACCTAGAGCGGTACGAGCTAGTACTACGGCGGGTTCTCCTCTCATAACAAATTGGGAGATCGGTCAGTCTAGCACGGGTGGCGCAGTTTTATTTTCAGACGAAACATCCATCACAATAGATTATCAAAAGTCTATCGGTGAAGGTAATATGCCGACGTACTTTGTTACCCTCTTAGCTTATCAGTTAGCGTGGCATTTAGCTGAAACAATTACAGATCAGTCTGGCAAAATGCAGCAATGGAAAACTGAAGCGTTAGGTCTGCCGTCTGAAGGTGGGCGCGGCGGTTATTTTAGGCAAGCTGTAAACATAGATAGTGCGGGACAAACGCCGCAAGTGATTAGTGACTATATGCTGACGGAGCTTCGTGGTTGAGCCGAATACAAGCATATCAGGCTAGCTTTACTGGCGGGGAAATGGACCCGCTACTGCGTGGTCGTACTGACTTGCAGCAGTATTACGCGGGTGTATCCCGAGCCGATAATGTTTTGTTTGAACCGCAAGGTGGTTTTTCTCGACGTCCGGGTCTGAGGTTTTTATTAGACATAACGGCTGACAATCCGAACAATGGTGTTTTGCTTATACCTTTTGAGTTTAGCACGACGCAAAACTTTATGATTGTTGCTAGTGTTTACGCAGCGACAACTTTACGTCTTCGTTTCTTTGCAAACCAAGTATTGCTTACAGATATCAACGGCTCGGGTAATAGTTACTTAGATGTAAATGTGGGTACGTTGTTTAGTGTATCAACAATAGATATGAACAAAACGTATTACACCCAATCAGCAGACACTTTGATTGTTGTAAACGAAAACTTTCAACCGTTTAAGTTGGTTCGTGGCGCAAGCAATACGACTTGGACAGCAACGACGTTAAGCATTACATCTCCTAAAACAGCGTTTACTATTTCAACGTCTAACCCGGCTGGAACTATTACGGCGTCTGCGGTGACTGGTGCAATAACGATTACGGCTAGTTCAAGTGTGTTTACCTCTTCACACGTTGATCAATATATCAATGTTGTTAATGGTTTTGGTCGAGCTAGAATAACTAAACAAAATTCTGGAACAGTAGTTGAGGCTGTAACAGAAGTACCTTTTTTTAGTACGAGTGCCGTAGCAAATGGCGATTGGGAGCTAGAAGAAGGATACGAGGACTCGTTTAGTTCTACACGTGGTTATGCTAGAACGTGTACCTTTCACGAGGGGCGATTGTACTTTGGCGGTTCAGCTTCTGAGCCTTCTACTTTGTTTGCTTCAAAGGTTGCCGACTTTTTTAATTTTAAATCCGCAGAGGGTTTAGATGATGATGCGATAAAAGCTACGCTTACAACGGATAGTGTAAACGCGATAACGGCTCTACGTTCGGGTCGTGATTTGCAAATCTTTACGTCTGGTGCGGAGTTTTTCATTCCGCAAGCTGATCTAGATCCAATCACACCAGCTAACATTACAATCAAATCAGCAACACGGCGTGGCTCTAAGTTTGGTATTAGACCACAAGCTGCGGAAGGTGGTACGTTATTTATTCAGCGTCAGGGTAAAGCTCTACGTGAAATGCTATTTAGTGATGTAGAACTTAGCTACGTGGCTAACAATGTGTCGTTGCTTAACTCGCATCTACTCTTAGATCCGCAGCGTATGGCTCTCAGAAACGCCACAGACACCACCGAAGGTGACTTGCTAATGATCGTCAACGGAGATGACACTACGGGTTACAGAGCGGCGTCTATAGGCTTACAAGGAACTATCACGGCTTATATGCTTAATAGGCCGCAACAGATTGTTGCCCCGGCTGTTTGGACAACTGATGGTAGTTTTGTAGATATAGGTGTGGATTTAGACACAATCTATACTGTTGTTAAGAGAACCATAAACAGCGCAACAAAATATTATGTAGAAGTATTTGACGATGACAGAACTACCGACGCATCACTTCAATACTTTTCTGGGGCAGTAAGCCCTGACCAATCTTTGCCGGGTTCTGCTACCGCTAGCAGTCTTTCGCACCTAGAAGCTAAGACTGTAAAAATTATACGGGACGATATTGTTGATACAGATCAAACGGTTAGCTCGGGAAGTGTAACCATTGGTGGTGTTCCAACTTCTTATGTAGAGGTAGGATTGAACTATACGGTGACAGTAGTAACGCAACCCGTAGAGTTAAGGCTACCTTCTGGATCTATGCAATCAACAAAGCGTCGTGTCGTTGAAGCTACGCCTATTATGTATCAAACACAGAACTTAACCATCAACGGTCAAGAAGTTCCAACACAAACGGGTGTATCTGGCTCTGGTGGGTTGCAAGCCTACACCGGGTTAAAAACTCTAGAGGGATTTACTGGGTATGGTTCTGATGCACAGATTACGGTTTCACAAAGCCAACCCGTTTTTATGACAGTTTTAAGTTTAGATTATAAAGTGAGTACAGGACAATGAGCGCACCATTATTTCAATTAGCTGGAGCAGCACTAAGCGGCATAGCGCAAATACGACAAGCTCAAGCACAGCAAGTTCAATACGAAATGCAAGCGAGAAACGAAGTGATTAAGGCTCGTACTGATGCGGTTAATTTTAAAAAAGAGGGCAATGAGCGTATGCGGGAATTGCTTGTGGCAATGTCTAGCTCAGTAGCCCGAGGTGCGGCTGGGAACTTAGATCCATACGCTGCTGGGGAAACCAAAGATTTAATAAATACTAACTCAATGAAGATGGCGGGAATGGACTTAAATACTCTTAATCTCAATGCAGAAAGTGCAATTTTACGCGGTCAATCCAATGCACAACAAGCTAGAATGGCTGGGGATGCTGCGGTGCGATATGCTAAAGTTGCAGCTTTTGCCAACTTTGCAACAACAGCCGGTGACGTCATGGCAACGGGCGCACCTATAATGCCGCAGTAAAAATGGCAGAGAGTGTACGATATCAAGGACGCCGGGTAGCACTTAGAATACCTGATGCACAAGCGTTTGAGGCTCAAGCGATAGAGCGTGGCATGGGTCAGCTTCAGCAGTCCCTAAACCGTATGACTAGCTTCTTTGCAGAACAAAGCCGAGTACAAGCAAAAGTACAAGGTGAAGAGTTTGGAGCAGCTAACGCTCCTACTATGGAACAAATTTTATCAGCTAGGCAAACAGGTGAAGAGCTTAAATTACCCGGTGATCAAAATACTTTGTTTGGTCGAGCGGCACGACAAGCGGCGGCAACGGTTGTTGCTTCTGAGCTAGAGTTAGCGGCGCACAAAGAAATGAACGCTACTATATTGGATTTTGAAAACAGAGAAGCTAACCCGGCTGGGCTACAAGATAAACTAGATGCAATTATTTTAGGTTACTCGTCAACTTTTGATGAAAGTGTTCCCTCTATGGCGAGAAGCATGAAAGCTAAGTTAGCTCTTAATGCTCAAACTAAATATGCCAATTATCACAGTGCATACATTACAAACCAAAAAGAAAAATCTAAGGCAGCATGGATAGCTAACAGTAGCCTTGAGTTTGATAACTTCCCTAACCTTTTTAAAGTAGGAATTGTAGAAAAAGACGAAAAAGGTAATGAGGTTACAAGACCAGTAAACCCTAAAGATATAGCCCTATTTAAGTTTAATAAATTAAACGAAATGAAAAACTTAGGTTTTTCTGATAGTGATATTAATACTTGGGGTAAGGCATATGACTCTCAAATATTAGCAACAGCTAGTGTTTCTTTGTCAGACACTGTTTTAAAAAGGGCAGATGCACATAAGATCATAAGAAGAATACAATCTAGTGATATTAAAGGATTGCCCGATAATATAGCAGTTCCAATAGCAATTATGCAAAACGGTGATATTTCTCTTAATGATATAGCTAGACAGTTACGCACAGGTCTTTCAGAACAAATAAATTTTGAAAATGCTTTAGAAGAAAACAACAACAAAAATACTGAAAATAATGAAGAAGTCTTTATAAGTCGTATTAAGAGAGCGATGATCGTTGGTAATACAGAAGAATTCAAAACGGCTCTAGGATTGCTTAGACGAACCAATGATGAAAAAGCTGATGAGCTAGAAAAAGAATTTATATCTGCTGGTATGCGCCGAACTGAAAGTGACCCTGAAGCTGAAAATTACCTTATTGATTTAGGGGATATGCTTACTATTGAAAACGTTGCTTCTGTTAGAGATCAGTTAAGCAATGAAGACCGTGTAAAATATACTAATAGGGCTGACACATTACAAGATGAAGAAACTAAAACAGCCGTTACAATTATGCGCGGTCGTTTCGAATTACCTGAAGGTTATAAGCCCGTATCAGATCAAGATCCAAACTTTAAAAAAGCTATGCTGTTTAACAAATTAATCGGTCGTTTAAATGAAAAAATAGAAACAGCAAAAAGACAAGGTAAAGATATAGACGCTATAGCTGAAGTAGATTTGCTTATTGCTAATGTTAATGAAGAGTTTGACGAAGCATTTAATGCAATGCAAAAAGAAGCTGGCCTCAATGTACTCAAGCCATATAAGCTTTACACTGATGCAGACTTATCCACATTGCAAAGTGGTTTAACTTATTTAGAGCAGCTAAGAAGTGATGTTCTCAGTCAAGGTGTAAGCGCATATCCAACCCAGTTGCGTAGAGGTCTGAAAAAAGTACCTGAAGTTATCAAGTTAATAGATACACATATTAACGGTATTAAGAAAGCATTAGGGCAATGAATTTATTAGAAGCTAGAAGACAGTCACACCAAACACGAAACGCTATAACTTATGATATTCGTTTTAGTGATGATGGTGTTGTTGTAGAGCCTGACAATACTTTTGCTAACATGATGGGCGGTATGACTGCACCTGAACAAACTGGTGAAGACTTGTTTGGTTTCACAGGGTCTGACGTTGTGGATACAGCTAAAGCGGCGGGTCGTGCGGTTGCCGGGGGCGTACAAGATACGGTAACAGGTGTAGTCGGTCTAGCCGATGATATAGGTACGGCTATTGACAATAAGATAGGTGGCCTTGGTTACATTACTATGGGGCCGGATGGCTTAGAGTATACACGCGAAAAGGTAGAGGGTGCGCCTAGATTAGATGAATTGTTTGACGCTGGGCTTGAGGAGCTTGGTGTAAAGGTTCCTCAAGGAGATAGCCCGGTTGAGGCTATGGCTAGAAGCCTAGTTCAGTTTGGTGCGGGTATGGTTGCCGCTCCTATTCGCGGTGCTGGATACGTCAACACAATGTTGCGTGGTGGTTTTGCTGACGCACTGTTTGACCCAGAAGAAGGTAACCTTTCTACGTTTCTAAAAGAATTTGGCTTAGAGGGTGCGGTTCTAGATTTCTTAGATAGTAAAGTTGATGACGAAGCTACAGCTATTGAAAGACTTGGTGGTAGACTTACCGCCGCAACAGAAGGTCTTTTAACTGGTGGATTATTAGACGTTGTTCTTCAAGGCTTTAAAGCTGTGCGTTCTGACGAAGGTGCGGTTGAAATCATTCGTAACAAACTGGCAACTGTTAAGGATAGACTGACGCAGCCGGGTGATATGCCTACGGTTGGTAGTCTTGGTGGAAACATAGGCGTTGGTGGTTACAAGCCTAAGTTAAACAAAAACGAAATAAACTTTTTAAAAAGTTCGGCAACTAAAAATGGTGAATTAGACTCAGAAGCTTTTGAAGAAGCAAAAACGGAAGCGTTGCGAATAAAAGCTAATTACCCACCGGGCGAAGGTTGGGCTAATATTTCTATAGCCCCAAATGATAGAACTCCTTCTTTTACTAAAGATAAGCAGGGCAACATTAAAACAAAATTTGCACAGCCTTCTTATGAATTTAACAAACCGAAAAATGCTAGAGTAAAACCAGAAACGCATCAAAGCAATATGGTTTCGAAGATGGTTACTGACATAGAAGACTTAGTAACCAGAGCTAAGAATGGCGACCAAAAAGCTAAAGAAATTATTGAGCAAGCAAACTGGTATCGAAATATGCGAACACGTTTGCGTAAAGAGTTTGGCGGTTTAGGTGATGTGTTTGCTGACTTGCTGGGTGCTACATCTGCCCAAACTGGTGTACAGCAAAACTACGAAAATTCACTGCAAATTTTAAGACGGTTTACTAGAGGTGAGTTTGATAAAGAAATTAAAGCTTATGAGGCATATGTTCAGGGTGGTGGTAAAAAAGGCCCGGCAATATTTAGACTTGATGCTGATACTGCGAATGAATTTCAGCTTATAAGAAAAGCATCTGGTGAAATGTTCGGTGCAAACAGCCCGGCTGCTACTGAGGCTTTGCTAGATATGTTTAGGCAAATTAAAGTTGGTTCTTCTCCTAAAACTGTAAACTTCACTGGCAATCTTATTGGGTATGGTAACGACGCTACTATTGACGTTTGGGCCGCACGGTATTTAAGAAAAATTTCTGGTCGTGATAGAATACCGCCACCCGCTGAACCCGGCGTAACTGGTAAGCATTTGACGGGTAGTACGCTTGATAACCCTAGAATTGGTCAAGAGTTTGCATTCGGTCAAACTGTATTTAAAGACGCTGTTAATAAAATAAACGCTGACGGTACTATAAAAAGTTTTGATGCGTCATTAGGTGATATGGGGCCAGATGACTTACAAGCTGTAGTGTGGTTTTTAGAAAAAGAACAATGGACGAATAATGGCTGGACTTCAAAAGTTGGCGAAGGTGGTTCATTAGACTTTGAAAGCAAATTTGGCGGCTCACCAGATAGAGAGCGTGCGGCAGAGTTAAGAAGTATTATAAATAGAAAAGGAAGTACTCCAGAGCAAATAGCACAGGCTGAACAAGAGCTAGCAACGTTAGAAGGCGAAGCTCAACGTTTTGTTGCGGGCGTATCTAGGGAGAGACCTGACCAAGTTCCTACCAATGTAGAGCAAGCAGAACTAGCTAGCGAACTTACTGCCCCGCTTAATGATGATAAAACTGTCATAGGCTATCAAGCTAATAACGCTTTTGGTGAGTTCATGGGAGAAAAAGAAAGGTCTTTAAATTTTGAAATTGTTACACAAACTGATTTTGACCCTACAGAATTAACTAATGCGTTAGTTGAGGCCGGGCGAAAGTATGACCAAGATGCTGTGTTTTTATCTAAGGTGGTAGACGATACGGCGGAAAACGCTCGACCCGGTGTAGAGGTTTATTTTAAGCGACGAGAAACAGAAGATTATGTTCGTCAATTAACAGCCATTCTTAGGGAAAAAGGTTTAGACGGTTTTACAGCCATTACAGATAGCAGACAGTCTGACCGTGTAGATGTTCAGGCAAGCACTGATGAAGCTACAGCCGGTCTCACTGGCATAAGGTTTCAGTACATCCCAGAGTTTGACGATGCGTTTGATGAGGCAAATGCTAAACAAATTTTTGCTGAAAAAGAAGCTTTGTATGAAGACGTTATGAGGGAACTTGGAAAAATTGATGGTATTACCTACGCAGATGTAGTATACTATGATACGCAAGTTTTTAAGAATACTGACCGTTCTGGTACTGAATGGATAAATGGAGGCGTCGGATATGGCGAACACCTTGGAACAGCGGCTACAAAGACAGCTAGCGCAGGGGGCAACTGATGATGATTTTGTCGTTAAACAGTTGCGCCGACAAATTGCCGCTAAAAAAAGTGGGCAGACTTCAAAACAGTTATACGTCACGGGTTCAGTTAAAAAACAAGAAGGCAGCATGGCTCAATAGTTTTACCGTTGCCTCTAATAAAGGGGGCGTCTTATGGTAAACGTTGCACAAAGCTTACGAGCGTTTTTTAAAAATCAGATAGACCAAGCTGAAGAAAAATCGTTTGGTGGCTTAACCCCTACTGATGATATTACCCCCGGCCCCGGTGGTTCATTAATTATTAAGGGCATGGATGACTCAGATGTCGAAGCTCTTAACGCTACGCTTGAAGCGGGTGGTTTTAAAGGTGGCTTAAACCTTGGTCGTATTGGTGAAATCTTTGGTGAAAATGCTGATGATTTTAATTTAGAAACAGTTCTTACTAATATTAAAAACAATAACAAAGAATTATTTAAGCACTTACGTCGTGACAAAAAAAGTATGGAAGAACTTTTAAACCAGTCTGGTTTTCAAGATGCTGCGTACAAATTGTTAAAAAGAAAACCCGGCGAAGTGTTGCCGCCTGATGACGTTCTTACTGGTATAGTTGCATTTATTAAACTTGGTAAAGAGTTACAGCATACCGCATTGAAGGCTAGAAATAGCACTGACCCTGAGATTCGGAAGGCAGAATTTAAAAAGCTACAGATAATGGCAACTGTGCAATCTAACCTAGCAGCGCAAGTGTCTGGCAATGTTTCTGAGTTTGCAAGAGGTATGGCTGTAGTTAGGAATGTTAGTAAGCTACAAGATTTAAACTTATCACAAATGTCAGAAAGTTTAGACCAGTGGGTTAACGAAGCTGACGAAGGAATGATTGATTATCACCTTGAAGCTTTCCTACAAATGAATAGTCCATTGGCTAGAGCAAAGTATGCAGAGCAAGGCTTCTTAGCAAAAACTTATGACGTTGCGATGGAGAACTACATCAACGCGCTACTAAGTTCACCGACAACGCATATAGTTAACATGGCGGGTAACGCTAGTTTTCAGTTTCTTTCCCTAGCAGAACGTGGTCTTGCTGGGACAATAGGAAACATTAGAACACTAGGCGGTTTGCGTGGTGAGGTTGGGGATCAAAGGTATATAGGCGAAGCAGCAGCCGAAATGCACGGCATGATGATGGCTCAGAAAGATGCCCTTTTGCTAATGGCTAAAACCTTTGTTACGGGTGAAGGCGGCGATCTTGTTTCTAAGATTGATTTAAAAAACAGACGGGCTTTAGGTAGTTCAGATAATGTCGCTGACATTTATGAAGCAATGGCACAAGGTGACTTTTTCAAAGCTTCTGTTGATACATTAGGCATAGCCACAAGAATACCGGGTCGGCTGTTAGCGTCTGAGGATGAATATTTTAAGGTCATTTCTATGAGGCGTGTGCTTTATCGAGAAGCTCACCGAGAGTCACAGATAGCTTATACTATGGCTAGAAGAAGTGGTATTGATAGAACGACCGCTAAACAAATGGCGCAAGATAAATATAGCGACGTCATGATAAACCCTTCCGATAGTCTTAAAGAAATGATGGTAACTGAAGCTCGTAAGCTGACATTTCAAGGAACGCCTGAAGGTGTGTTTGGATATATATCAAGAGGTGTAAATGTCCCGTACTTAAAACCAGTTGTGCCTTTCGTTAATACACCGACCAACGTTGTTAAAGAAGCGTTTGATAGAACGTTAAATATTTATCAAGTTTATAACGCTATTAAAAAAGGATCTGGTCCTGAATTAGATGATGCTCTCGCTAAACTTGCTCTAGGCAACACTATAGCGATGACTATGTTTGGTATAGCTAATGGCGACTATGGTGATGAGATTGTTATCAATGGTAGTGGTCCAGAAAATTTTAGCACCAATATTAATATCATGGGAGCCGCCAACGTGCCGCCCTACTCTATTGGTATTAAGCAAGAAGATGGCACATATGAGTATACAACCTTTAGCCGTTTAGATCCTTTGTCAGCATTGCTAGTTATGGGCGCAGATTTAGCCCAATATTCTAAGTATCATGAAGAAGATATTTCACTGCTAGACCCAAAAGACTACGATGATATTATTAAAAATTATGTTTTAGCTGCTTCTGATTACGCTACAAATATGCCGTTTTTACAAGGAGTTGCTGAACTTCAGGCTGCGGCTGGCGGACAGTTCCAAACAAAAGAAGACTTTATTAAAAGAATGGCTAAATGGACGGGTGGACAAGTTGGCAATGTAGGAACAAATGTGATCGGTAATATTGACCGAGCGACCTTTGGATTGCCCAGTTATGCTGTTAATACCTTAAGTGGCGGTGAGTATAACTTAATTAGTCAATCGTCTTTTAGCGCATTGATGGAAAGAATGCACAACCCAGTAGCCAGCAATACAATGTTGGGAGAAGGTACAGATCCTTTAACCGGGGAACTAATGACTGAAGTGCCAGCATTTCTTCAGGGCTTCTATATTGCATTGAATAAAGCAAAGTCGAGAAATCCATATACAAGCGATGAACTGCCCGTCGGTTTAAATTTTTGGGGCAACCCGAGAACGCAGGGCAAAGGAACTTTAGGTGAGTCATTAAGTCCGTTTAGAGTACAGCAAGGCGGGTATAGTGATGTAGATAATGAACTTATTAGATTGAGTGAAGTTGGTGCGGGTTCTCTAAGCTTTCACAGTAAAAGAATAGAACAAGTATTATTAAATGCTAATGAATATAATCAGTTTGTAAGACTTATAAATGAGGTTGATAGTGAGGGGCGCGTTCTTGGTGAGGTTGGGTTTGACCCAAATGACACACTGCTTAACGCTTTACGAGATGAAATAACAAACTCAGAAAGTGATTATTTTTCGTTGTCTACAGATGAAGATAGGTTTGATGCTCTAAACTCAATAGTTTCAAATCGACGTAGTGGAGCTAGAAAAAGATTAATCAACGAGACTCCAAGTCTTCAGCACTTAATGCAAGATGATAATGATATGATGACAAATGTGTTTGATTAGTGTACAAATACCACAAGTGAGGTGTAGTAAATGGCTACGTTTAGTGTATTAGACCAACTAAGGCGAACTCAGGGAACTGGTGACGGTTCTAATACTGAGTTTAGTTTTAGTTTTCAGGTCAACAATACGAGCGATATAAAGGTGCATGTAGGCACTACGCTCCAAACAGAAAGTACCCACTATGATATAGTGGACAGTACAAATACGGCTGGTCTAAACGCAGACGGTACGGGCAAGGTAAAGTTTATTACGACCCCTACTGACTACACCCCAGCTAATGGTGCTACTGTTACTATTCATTCAGATGTACCTTTGGCTCGGACGTCTGTCTATAACTCGGGTGGCAACATCACAGCTACAGCTTTAGAAAGTGATTTCGACACAATTACTATGCAAGTAGCTGACAGAGAGGAGCGTGACGCTAGAGCGTTGACTGCTCCTATAACTGACCCGGTTACTGTAGATATGGCTATACCCTCCAAGGCTGCACGATTAGGGTACGTATTGGGTTTTGATGACACTACTGGCAACCCTATTCTCGGCCCTAAAATAAGTAACTTTAGTACGCTTACTTCTATATCTGCGGATATTGCGACACTTGCCGACATAGAAGACGGTACAGTAGCGACAACGGCGATTTCTAGATTGGCAGCTATCGAAACTGATATGGCTGCCTTGGCTGCTATCAAACAAGAAATCATAGATTGCGCTGCTGGTTTAATTCACACCACACCAATAAGCCGCGGCGGTACTGGTGCGACAACAGCTGCACAAGCAAAAATTAACTTAGGAATAACAGACGGAATTACACTTCAACAAGCTTCAGATGAATCAATACCAATGGCAATTGCATTAGGATAGGAGAAAAATAATGGCTGATGATGCAGTAGTAACAGTCTCGGCAACGGTGTTGCCAGACGAAATACAAAAGACGTTTTCGTCTTCGATGACGGTAAGTCCAGCGGATGGAAACGATAAATGGTACTATAAACTTACAAGCGTAAGTAACGCTAGCACAGACCTGATGGCTGGCTATTACACTGATTACACGGCTGTAGACGATGATACCGCACCAACTGCAATTGATGCAGCTGACAAGGTAAAGTTTTTGTTTGTTAAAAACACTGACGCTGCTGAGAGCGTATATATAGTTTTGGATGGCGGCACTGCTGGTCCTACAACAGCAGATGGTCTTCACTTAGGCCCATCAGAGTCTTTGGCAGTGCGAGTACCAAATGCAACCGTAGCGGATGTACACGCAATCAGTTCTGCTAGCACAGTAACTTGTATCGTGTGCGCTTTACTTGACGATGTAGCGTAAGGATAGGTTATGGCTAATACATTTAAAAACCATACTAAGGCTTCTATAGGAACAACTGGTCAAAGTATCTATACAGTTCCAAGTGGCACTACGTCTGTTATGATTGGCCTTAACCTTGCTAATACCTCTGCTTCTCAAGTGACTGGTGATGTTTTGTTGAATGGCACCCACATTGTTAAGAATGTTCCTATCCCTGCTGGTGCGGCGTTAGATGCGCTAGGCGGTAAAATAATATTAGAGGCTGGGAACAATGTAGTTGTTGAGTCAAGTGCAGCTAACAGCATTGACGTAATCCTAAGCGTATTGGAGCAAACATAATGGCTGGATATATTGGTAGTCGTGCAGTTACTTCAGTGTCAAACACTGACAGCATTACAGTAACAGGTGACGTTACTTTTGATGGGGTTCTGACCAACGATGACTCGATTGACGAAGATGTTACCATTTTGTCAGGCAGAAATGCAGCAGTCATTGGACCAGTAACAATAAATGCTGATGTAACAGTCACAGGGACTTTGACTATACTATGAGTGAGTTGTTTGTTGATAACATTAGCAATCAAGCTGGAACTTCAGCTATGACCATTGATACTAATGGTGTTGTAGCTACTCCAGCTAGGCCAGCTTTTAGCGTATATAGAGATAGTTCAGGAACTGAAGGAGTTGGTGGCAATGTTACTTTTACTGGGGTTCACTCAAATATAGGTAGTCATTACAGCACATCAACAGGCTTGTTTACGGCTCCTGTTGCTGGTTTTTATCAATTTAATCTTGTTGCATTTGGTAGTAATTCTACTGGTGGCGTAGTAGCTACTGGTCAACCTGTAGTAGCTCAACTTTACGATGTTACTAATTCATCTCCTCTTTCAATTGGATACTCTTATGTTAACACAGTGTCTCATCCTAATATGAGTTTTTCATCTGCTCACAAACTTAATGCTAATGATCAAGTTAGAATTTATGTGTCTAATCAGTATCTTTATAGTGATGCTAGTGACCAATATTTAAAGTTTTCAGGTTTTTTTATAGGATAGATTATGGCAAATTATAAAAACATATCTGTAACAAGACCAGATGGTACTGCTTCACATATTGATACAGCAGAATTAATATTACAAACAACAGATTGGACACAATTATCAGACAGTGGATTAACATCTGATTGTGTAGCGGCTTTTGCTACCTATAGAGCAAGCATAAGAACTATTAGAAAAAATAACCCAGATAACCCAACTTGGCCTGATGCACCTACAGAGGAGTGGTCATGACCTCCATAATAAAAGTTGATGAGATACAAAATAAAAGCGGTACTACAGCTATAACTATTGATAGCAGTGGTAGAATATTACAGCCAGCTAAACCAGCGTTTAAGATGGAATTCCAAAATCCTTCACCATCAGCCGCTAATTATAGTTCAGCTTATCATTATTTTTTACCTGATACTATGGTTTTTAATGTTGGTAATCATGCAGAAATAACTGGAACTAAAGGTCAATTCACATGTCCTGTTAATGGAATTTATTATTTTAGTTATTGTATAAATTTTAGTTCAGGAAATTCATCTGGTTATTTAGATGTACATATGCTTAAAAATAATGAGTTACTTGGTGGAGGCACTGCTGCTGGAGGCTCTAATATTGATACCTCTGTAAGATATTTAGAAGATGTTCAGGGTGGGACTTATCAATCAGGTGTAAATAATGGTTTGCTTCAATTAAGTGCAAATGATGTAATCTGTCTTGAATTTGTTCTTGTAAACGATACTTCAGCTACGCTTAGAGATGGTTCATTTTTTCAAGGGTTTTTGGTGAGTTAAATGGCAGGATACATAGGCACAGTACCAGCACCTCAAGCTACTCAGATCAGGCAGACGTTTACAGCGACTGCTTCTCAGACAACCTTTGGTACTGCTGGTTATACGGTGGGCTTTTGCGATATCTACATGAATGGCGTCCGTCTCATAAGTGGGACAGATTTCGTCGCAAGTAATGGTTCTGAGATTGTTCTTACTACAGGGGCTGCTGCTGGGGACATCATAGACTTTATCGCTTTTACTGCTGATGACACTGCTTCAAACATGGGTGGTGGCAAGTTTAAGGGTGATCGAGGTACGTTTGGTTCTGGCGGTGCTGATATATTTAGAGTGCATGAGCAAGAGCTAAACACTGATGTAACTATAGATGCTACTGAGAATGCATTAGCTAGCGGCCCTTTGACTGTAGCTAGTGGTGTTACCTTGACTGTCACAACAGGAGGGAACTTGTCCATTGTCTGAGATACGAGCAACAACAATTAGTGATGAGACAGGTAACGGCCCTATTGCTTTGACTAAGCAACATGCTGCAAAGGCTTGGGGTGATTACAATCAATCAACTAATACAGTATTAGGGAGTTTTAATATAAGCTCTGTTACTGATTTTGCTACAGGAAGGTTTGATGCAGTTTTGGCAACAAACATGAGTTCTACAGCTTATTCTGTTGTTGCAAGTTCTATAGGTAACAATAGCTCTTATTCAAATACTTGTTCTGATTTAGACGCTAAAGCCACTGATGGTTTACGCATGAGAGTATTTCATAATAGTTCACACGCAAGTGCTGACTTAACAACTAACTCCTTTGTTTTTCACGGAGACCTAGCATGAGTACTCTAAAGGTCACAAACATCCAAGCTACAGGTGAGACAGCTAGTCGTCCAGTGTCAGGTGTTGCTGCTGCTTGGTGCAACTGGGATTACACAGGGACAGTTTTAGACAGCATTAATACATCGAGTGTTACTAATAATAGCACAGGAAATAATACGCAATCTTATACAAATTCCTTTAGTAATGCTTTCTATAGCTATTCTGGTTCTGTCTCATACGTTAGAAGATACCTTTGTGGTGCTGCTTCTACTGGAGATGGAAGTAACCAGCTATCAGGTTCTACAAGAACTGCTGTGTATACAGATAGTGGTAGTATTAGTCAAAGCCATACAAGCACAAAAACTCACGGAGACTTAGCATGAGCAGTACTCTAACAGTCACCAATCTTACAGCTACTAATCTCACTGATGGTGGTGGCACGACTTCTACGTTTGCTAATGTTGTTGATGGGTCTATAAAAGCTTACTCAGAACAAGACAACACTGGAGTTACGGTTAACCAATCTCTTAATCAAAGCTCTATTACTGATGTCACTACAGGACACAAAGTACACACTTGGACAACAGCTTTTTCAACTAACACTTATCTTGGCTTAGTTGGTCTAATAGGTAATAGAAATTCAACTACAGGTACAGTTAGAGGAGTTATGCCAGATGGTGCTTGGACAACAACAGCAGCAGATGTTCGTTACTCATATGCTCCAAGCACTGTTAGTGACGATACTCAAGCTGGTATGGCTGTAGTAGGAGACTTAGCATGAGTACAATCAATGTCTCCAATATTAGCGATGGCACAAAAACTGTAGCGACCACAAATGTAACTAATGGTTCTGCAAAAGCATATGTTACTTTTAATGGAGTAAATTTAACTATTGCCACTGATAAAACTGGAGTTGATCAAAGTTTCAATATTAGTTCTGTTGTAGATGTTGCGGTAGGCAGAGGCACTGTTGGTTTTACAAATGCTATGTCTAGTTCTTACCATTGTTCTACAGCGAGTGCTGGTGATGCAAGTTCAAGTGCTGCTAGAAATATTATGGTTAATGATGGTTTAGCTAATACAACAACTACATGTCGTTTTCATATCGAAAACCATTCTAATACATTAGGCGATGCTGAGTATACAGGTATAGTAACACAAGGAGACTTAGCATGACTCACGGACATCTTTGGGATAGATTAGCAGAAGCTAAGACAAGACTAAAACCTGTACAGTCTAAGTACAGAGTATTGTTCGAAGACCCAGCCACACCAGACGAACCAGCCAAGGTTCTATGCCCTGATCCTAACTGGATGGCTTGTGCATTGGAGGGTGGGATACTGCCACCTATAGAGACTTATCAGCGTGACCGTTTAGTTCCTGATGGACAGCCTAAGGAGCATCCATACGCTAAACCTATTGGTGCTATGACAGAAGAAGAAGCAATAGAATACTTAATTCAAAAGGATATAGATCCGTCAGTATGGCGAGACTATAAAGGAAACAGAACGATCATGAAGATTGTACCTGTCGAACTGATCCCTAGTGATCGATCATTTAGAAACGCATGGAGAATTATGCAATGACTACAACTTACATCAATATAAATGGAGATGTCAGAGATGCATCTTCTCTAACTATACCTAGCGACAGAACCTTTAGAGAGGCTTGGCAGTATAACGAAAATGTTATTGAGATTAACATGACTAAAGCAAAAGAAATTCACAGAGATAATCTCAGAGCAGAACGTGCGCCACGTTTAGAAGCACTAGATGTATCTTACATGAAAGCTTTAGAGGCTGGCTCAGGTGCAGCAGAGATAGCTACACAAAAGCAAACTTTACGTGACATCATAGCAGATGCTCGTATTGATAATGCAGCAGATGCTGACGCACTCAAAGCATTGGATTTGGCTACACTCTTAGGAGAGTAATATGTCTAGAGCTAAGAACTTAGCTAACTTTCAGACTACGATTACTGATGGCACAACTTCAGTAGCTACTAGTACAGCAGTAGACGCTGTAAAAAATGGTGCTGCAAAGGCTTGGGCTAATGCTGATGGTACAGGAACAATAGCTTTAAGAGACAGTTTAAATACAAGTAGTATTACGGATTATAGCACAGGTCTAGTGCAGTTTAATTTTACAAATAATTTTGCAAACACAAATTATTGTCAAAGTTCAACTACAAATAACTGGCATTCGTATATGTCTCATGGAGGTAAAACTGTAAGCGAAACTTTTACTGTTGCAGGAAATAGTTCTCATTCTGCAACAGATAGCGCACAAATGAATTATATAGCCCACGGAGACCTAGCCTAGGTAATTATATGGACAATTTTTTATTAACTAAAGTGTACAAAAACTAGAGGTAACGTCTATGCCACATATATACGATTTAAATCCAAACCTACGCCCGGGCGGTGCGCCGAAGCCTAAGAAAAAAGCTGCGGCGAAAGAAGAAACTACCCCAAAGAAAAAGGCTGGGCGTCCTAAAAAGAAAAGCTAATGGATCTGCCTAAGGTTAACATAGCCGTTGCCGCTAGTGCGGTGGTAGCCATTGTGTCAACCGTGGGCGGTGGTATTTGGTATGCTTCTCAGCAAGCGTCAGTCATTGAGGGACTTACTGCTCAAGTAGAAAGATTGACTATTGAGAACAACGCGACAGACCGCACCAATCTAATCAGAGATGTTGAGAACAACAGCGAGAATATTGATGAGATGATTGATATTCTTGCCGAGATTTATGATGAGATGGAAGAGGCCGACAAAGAATTATGGGATGAGGTAGATAATATGGTTAACTACTTTACCCAGTTAGTTCAGTTACAATCTCGCGTAGCAATTCTTGAAAAGACAGTAGAGTTTACCCGGCGTGATGGGATGTAGATATGGAAGTATTTACGATTCTCGCGGGAATTAAGTCAGGATTGGCAGCTGGCAAAACGATAGCTAGTTTATCAAAAGAGATTGGCAACTTCTTTGATGCTACAGACCAAGCCAAAAAAAAATTACAGAAAAAAGGTATCAGTAGTTCAGACGTAAACTCTGTCGCTATGGACAGATGGGCCAAAGAGCAAGAGGCCGCACAAGCTGAAGAAGAACTGCGCGAATGGGTGTGTAACAATCTTGGCAAAAGCAAATGGGACCAGCTTCTACGCATAAGAAAAGAAGTATTGCAAGAAAAGCGTGAGATGGAAGCTAGGCTACGGCGTGAGGCAATAGAACGGCAAGAGCTTATGATAACTGTAGCCGGGATTGTCGTGCTTCTTGTGTTCGCACTGGTAGGCAGTACGGCTTACCTCCACTATCTTGGGTGGATCGACGTACGGGATTATTTCAGATGATCTACGTTTTGGTTTGGTTTCACTTTGTTCGCACTGATCACCTTCAGTATTACCAATTTGAGAATTTTCCCTCGTTGGAACAGTGTGAGCAACAGCGTGAAAAAGCAGTCAAGTTAGTAACCAGTACAAACATGCTTTTGGAGTGCATTAAAGTGGATGCTTCTAGTTGAGGTTAAGAGAAATAGATGGGTGATTTACAAAAACGGAAAGGTGGTCATTCAGACCACGGACAAACGAGTAGCAGATAGGATTATGGAAAATGGCTCACACAGTAATTGATGATTGGAAAATAGTACCCCGGCTGATGATGTTGGCGGTCACGGTTTTAACTTACCAGTCTGTGCATTGGTACATGGGGCTTGAGGAACCTACCAATGGGCAAGCTGGACTAGTGTCTGTGTGCATGGGCGCACTCACTGGTTGCTTTGGTATCTGGATGAACAAGGAAGCAAGCAAATGATTGGAATTATAAACAGCCTAAGTGGCCTAGCCAAAAGTTATATTGATGCAAAGACAGCAGTTAAAATTACAGAGGCAGAGATTAAAAAGAAACAGCTTACCGGGGAAATTGATTGGGAACAATCTGCGATTGAGGCTAGCAAGGATAGCTGGAAGGATGAACTTTGGACACTTGTGTTTGTTGTTATCCTTATTGCTAATTTTATTCCTTCTCTACAAGAAACTATGGCACGAGGATTTGCCAACCTTGAGACTACCCCCCTCTGGGTTCAATGGGGGATGTATGCGTCCATTGCCGCCTCGTTTGGAATAAGAACAATGAAAGGCTTTGGAAAATGAAACAGAACTTTGATGAATCACTAAAGATGTTGTTGCACCACGAAGGCGGATACGTCTGGGATAAACGCGATCCCGGGGGCGAGACTATGAAGGGTGTAACCCGTGCAGTTTATGAGCAATGGGTTGGGCGTCAAGTCATGGATGGCGAGATGAAAACCTTAACCGATGAGGACGTAGCTCCGATCTACAAAAAAAATTATTGGGATAGAATAAGAGGTGATGATTTACCTTCAGGGCTAGACTTCGCAGCGTTTGACTGGGCGGTAAACTCTGGCACAGGTAGGCCAGCCAAGGTCATACAGAAGTATATTTCAGCTAAACAAGATGGGGCAATCGGTCCCAAGACACTTGCCCTTGTTGCAGAGAACGACCCCGCAAATATTATTCAGTACTTATACGAACAGCGTCAGAAGTTTTACGAGCGGCTACCGCACTTTGATAGGTTTGGCAAAGGCTGGACTAGACGCAATCAAGAAACTCTCAAAGCAGCAATGGAGATGGCTAATGGAGCGTAAGTTTAAAAAGGTAGCCAAGGATAAAAAGTCTGGCTTGCCAAAGAAGTACGTCAAGGGATCTAGCAACCCGGACAAAACTAGAAATGAAATCAAACGCACTCGACGTTTGTATCTCATGGGCAAGCTGACCCCTGCAATGATGGATAGAATATCTGAACAAAGGAGTAAAACGTAATGGCTAAGTTTGATGGTATCCCGGGCGCAAGCAAGTTTTCTAAGGATAAACTAAACAAGGTGTATCGCAGAGGTTTGGGGGCGTACTATTCTCAGGGTAGTAGACCAAAGACTTCGGCCCACCAGTGGGCGATGGGCCGTGTCAAATCTTTTGTCAGTGGTAAAGGTGGTGCCAGAAAAGCTGACAAAGACCTTCTATAAAATACGAATACCTCGGGGTGTGTAGGGCATGATCTCTATCCACCCACGTTTCTGCAAGTTTTTCAACAAGGCATGAACATTACTTTCCACCCGTTTTTGTAGGACGGTTTGCCCGTCTATCTTTCCTTGAGCTATTTCCCGGGTTGACGGGAACACTCCGTAGGTATTGTGGTAGGCTCGTAGAAACTCATACACTTCCTTCTGTCGTGCAGTTAATCCTATCTTATCCATTTTCTTTTTCCTCAATGCTTAAGCCAGCGTTGTACTGCTTGCGTTTATCTTTTAATTCTTGAACCATATCGTCAGGTAATGTGGCGAAAGTGTCAGTGTTCTCTTGTTCTAACTCTTTCATTTTGGTACGACGAACTGCCGGAGTAAGACTTGAAGCCCTACGAACTGCCAACAACAAATCGTTATAGGCATCCATATAATCGAGTGGTTGCTGATACGTCGTTGGTTCTTTGTTCGGAACGTAGAGTTTAAAATCCTCTGCAACGATAGCTTCCGTTTTCTCTGGCACGATATTTTCAAGATACTTATCAAACTGTGATACGGGTTCCGCTTGCACAACTTCAGCTTCCTCGACCTGTGGTTCAGTCAAAGCCTCAAGCGTCGGCGCAGCCACAGCTTCTTGTGTCGGTGTTACATCCTTCGGCTCATCATAGTCCTGTGCCTCTTCAGCAGAGATAAGACCGTGTATGACGTCAGGGAAAGCATCACGGATCGCGTTGCCCCTCGCCCGGTGTTGTAACATCCTCTCCGGGTAAGCCTTCCAAGTAGGTCTGTTGGATAGCCCAGCTTGCTGTGCTTGTTTCATTGAGAACGTTCTTTTAATTTCCTCAACGCTACCGTCAGAGTGTTTGCGTTTGATGATACAAGTGGCGACCCCGCCCTCTTGTGTTTCTTGTACGCCCAGACAACGACTGTCAGCACGTACCATTGCAAGTAAACTATCACCGTACATACTGGGCTTGCCGTTAATAACAGCGATAGACTGAAGTGCCTGAAGCGGTGCTAGACCACACTCCAAACCCCACTGTATTGCGACAAAACAATTAGCGGGTTTGCCTTGATAATCTTTTGGAACTAAAATTGATTTGCTTAATTTCTCCGCAAACTTTTCCATTTCTTCTATGGTTGTCGGCACAAGGCTTTGCCGGGTTGTAACGATATTATTCATTGCTCGTTTCCTTAATAGTAAATGACAAGGCTTCGTAAAACTCACCAGTGCCAATTGATTGTTTCTTTTCTTTGGTTTGAGAAGCGGCCTTAATCTGATAGCCCGGGATGGTAGCGTACTCCACGCCAAGTCCATCCAAGGTCAGGGTAATGCCAAGCTTAATTTCTTCTTTGAGCTTCTTCCAATGACGTTCCTCACCCGCAGCCCTGTGATAGTCCGCACAGAGTTGTTGCAGATCCTGATTAGATTCGGTGAGCTTCTCACTTATATCTACGTACTCAGGCTTCTCTTCTTCTGCCACAGGTGGGTACTCACCGTCAGACTTAACAAGTTCCCAGAACTCAGCGTAAGCGTTGACCATTTTTTCCACTAGCTGCTTATTCCACATGACCGGGTACAGATGCAGACGTCCCTTCTGGCACATACAAGCAATGATTGCCCAATTCATTTCAGCACAGAACATCTGATGCATGACCTGAACAACCCACTCAGGTTTAGGTTTGTCGTGATGATAGAAGTCAGTCTTTATCTCAACGATACCTTGCCCGTGTAGCGTCAGTGTATCACCGTCTGGCTTGGGTAAAGTCAAAGGCTCACTCAGTTCGATGATCCTATCTATGCTTGACGCAACACCCAAACCTTCCTTGCGATAGGCTTCAGTAGGCTCAAACATAATAGCATCACCGTTTGACAAGCGTTCGATTTCTTCATTGGCCCACGCCGCAACCCCAGCTTCAAGGTGTGTCCCACGACGTAGCGCACGTTGATTGCGTACTTCGTCAATGGCTTCCACCCCTGCTCGGGCGAGCTTGTGTTTCTGTAAAACCTCATGCCGTGATTGGAAGCTAGTCTTATGTAAAACAATCGCACCAGCTTCGCTGCTACCTATTTCGTAGCCAGTTTTAGTAAGTTTTGGCATAATTAGTACCCCTGCGCTGCTGCACAAGTGTCACTGATCGCGCACCCAAATACTAAAAAACAGTACAGACTGAACAGAAAGCCCAGAAAGAACAGTGTAGCCAGTGTTTCTTCGAAGTACAGTTTAAGCTTCTTATTCTCTAGTACAGTAGTGACAGGGGATACTAGGATAGTATATATTATGAGAATCCACGATATAGGTTTCACGTTAAGTTTTTGTTTACTAAACATTATTGCTCCTTGTTTGTTTTGTGCAATACCAAGACCACTTGTGATAGAGACCGGACTACCCTTTTAAGTTTTGCCGTCTTTCCCAAATGGGTTGATACTGCTCTTGGTTTAAGTCGTCACGCGCTAGTAGTTCGGCGTGACCATTATGATTAACTAGACCTTGGTCTGTGTACTCTAACATTTCTGCACCACGTTCGCGGGGATCTTTGGGCAGCATACTGGCGAATCGTTTATTGGTAAAACTAATCGCTGTTTGGGCATACATACATTTATCGGCATTACGAAACGAATTGTTACCTCTTATTTTTTCAAGTTCTTCTACGAGGCTAGTGAATAGTTCTATGCTCTTATTTAAATGATCTATGTGCCACATCTGCACATCTATGCGACGTTTAAAACGCATTTGACCTGTTCTCATATAATCGACTGTCAGGTTTTTCTTTCGTTTGTTCTGGTTTCGTTTAGTCATTGTACTTCTCATGTTCGCAACATTATCACCAAATTTTCTAGTTTCAAGATGTTATTTTATTTTTTACCTCCTTTCATTCTTAATACGTAGTTACGCACACTTGTTGGATACCACTCTGTTTTTCTAGCTAGATCCGGGTTGCGTCGTTTAGCGGGTGTAGGAATACCCATTTTGTTAAGCTCACGGGCTATGCCACGGTAGCTGATCTGCTGCTCTAGCAAACGTTCTATGATGGGCCATACGTCCCCTGCCCGGGCGTCTGCTTTAGCTTTGTTTACCTCTGAGCCTTTCTTTGAGGCTTCAGGTTGCTTGTCGTGTATACCAAGCTTGGTTATCTTTTTACCCGCTTTGGTAATGTGGAAGCCCTTCTCTTTGATCTCCGCTTGGATACGGTCTAAGGCTTCTTTGGTACGTTCACGGATCTTACGGCGTTCGTGCTGTGCCATCATAGCTCTCATGCTCAAGGTCATAGGGTCTGTAATGGTTGGGTCGTCAACAATGACAAGCTTCATCTTGCCTGTGCTAACTTCCTGATCAAAGAAACGGAGTGTCTCCCACATCGAACGGCTCAAGCGGTCTAGCGAATAGATCACCATTGTTGCATTGTTTTTGCGGCAATACTCAAAGCAGTTGTGTAGCTCGTGACGTAAATGCCAGTCAGTGCCAGAGCTTACGCCCTCCTCACGGAACCACTTTACTTTATGGTCACCACCATTGAGGTAGGCTTTGATAGCCGACTCTTGGTTCTTTACATCCTGATCATCAGTACTGACCCGCACGTAAGCAGCATAGTTGCCTGTGTGCGGCGTACCGTGGTCAGGTCTGGTTTGGTAAAGTGTCATTGTATCCCCTTCAATATATATTATGCGAATGATTAGCTTTTATGAGGTAAAGGTGTTGTTTTAAGCTCATAAAGTATTGCTCTTAACTCTGACGTAAGAGATGGATTAAAGCGTGTTTCCCCAGCAGCTTCATTTATTCGTGTAATTTCTTCACTTATCTCTGTAAGTAATGACTGAAGTTCCGTATTCATAATTCGCTCCTATAACGTTCCTATTTCATTCCTGTTTACAATAGATAGCAACGTGATAGCATTTGTGCAAGACCCAGACGTAACTTTTTTTTGCACAGGTAAATTTTATGAAGACAGAAGTTATATATTTAAGGCTCAATCCACGCATAAAAGAAGCTGTTAATCTTAAAGCTTTGGATGAAGGAAAGTCTGTAAACCTATATTTACAAGACCTTATTTGTAAAGAGCTAGACATAGAAGTTGAGCAAGAACTAAAGCTTGTTCGTCGCGCAGCGGGGCAAGTTGCGTGAAGTACAAAGCCAAGAAGGTAGAGCTAGATGGATACAGTTTCGACTCTATGAGCGAAGCAAAGCACTACTACTACACACTAAAACCACGGCTTGAGGCCGGGGAAATAAAAGACTTGAGGATGCAGCCAGCTTTTCGCTGCGAGATAAACGGGAGACTCATATGCAAGTACATAGCGGATTTTCAGTACATAGATTTAAACACGACTGGGCCACAGGGTCAGCACGGATGCACCATAATAGAGGATGTGAAGGGCTTCAAAACGCCAGTCTATCGCCTGAAGAAGAAAATGGTGGAAGCGATACACCTAGGTACAAAGATATTAGAAGTTTCACCGCGAGTGTATCAGTCAAAAAAGTTCTCGCTGCCATCTCACGCCGTAGTGAAATAGAGATAGACGTACTTATTGGCCCCAAACGCGATAAGATTATCATGCCGTGGCGACAACTAGCCTACCTTCTGAGCTACGAACTCACAGGCTGTACGCTCACACAAATCGGTAAGGTCATGAAAAGGGATCACACCACCCTACTCCACGGTATCAAACAGATCAACAAACTACGTGAGCAAGACCAGTACGTAGAACTAATCTACCGGGAGCTATACCGTGAACTGTCCTGAGTGTAGCGGAAGGAATACCGTCGTGTTGAACAAGTCCAAGCGCAACAATAAGGTGCTACGGCTCTACTCTTGCCCGGCTTGCAAGACACGCTTCCAAACGTCCGAAGTCATACGGATCAAACCCGCAGACGAAACAATCAACTTTGAACCCAGAAAAAGCACACGGAAATACAAATAGTCATGTCTTCAATGTACAATTTCCAGACGTATAGACCAGTGTATGAACGACCACTGGACCGGGACAACGAAGGGCAACTAGCCCAACTCGTAACCCAGAAATGGAAATGCACCATGTCCAAGCTACGGGACAAGTCAGCGTTCGACTACGCCGCTATCCGTAATGATGACGTCATGGCGTTCATCGAAATGAAAACACGCAAGAACGAAATGAACAAGTACCCCACCTACATGATTAGCTTTACCAAAGTATTCAAAGCCAAGCAGCTTAACCAAGCTCTGCACCTACCCGTATTGCTCATCGTCAAGTGGGCCGACGCCGTGGGCTTTACCTCACTGCACAACTGTAAACCATCCATCAAGATAGGTGGTCGCAAAGACCGTAAAGATCCCGCCGACATAGAACCCGTCGCGTTGATCCCTATCAAAGACTTTCAGAGGATCACCACATGACCAAGACAATCCCCTGCCCTCACTGCGACGGCGAAGGTCAATACTATACAGAAGTAGCAGTCGTGGACTACCAGCACGGCGGGTTCCTAGATGAAGTCATAGTTGAGTGTGAGGAGTGCGACGGTTACGGGGAAATAGAACAAGACTAATGCTAAAGTCAGAGCTAACACCAGACCCGGTCAGAGACGCACCCGAAGGTCACGGCGAAAACCAAAGCCCCGGCGCATACTCAGCACTACCGGGCAGAGCCATAGTAGACGAACGCTTCTACCAATACCCCATGACAATGGTCGTACTCGCTCATTGCTGTGGTCACGTAAACTACCACACCGCCATATTCTGGATTAACCAAAGCACCCTCGCCCGCAGAATGAACTGTACACAGCAAGCTATATCACAGCATATGCGTAAGCTCGTACAATGGGGCTACATAGAAAAGATACGCAAGGAAGCTCCTATCAGAGCCTACGGACGCAAAGGAGCCGCATGGAGAGTTATCTATGACCCAAGAGTATCACTAGACGAAGCACTCGCCACAATTCCCTCAGACGCAGCTACACCAGAGCAACAAGCAGAGGAGGCTAAGAAGACAATAGAACTGGCTACATCCGGGCCAAAAGGTCAAAAGAAACGGCCAACAAAGCCTGTGGATAAGTCTACAACCCACAAGCCCCAGCTTGTAGATGATGATGACAAGTACAAGCCCCAGCTTGTGCATAGCCACAAGCCACAGCTTGTTCATAAAGACTTACATATAACGATAGATAAAGAGATTAAGGATATTGATTGCAAAAGATTATGTGAGCAATTCAGCGCGGAGATAATGAAAAGATATGGAAAGGGTTGGGTGTATGATCTAAGGCAGATGGATCTAGCCAAACAACTCTTTGGTCTCGGGTATACCGTCGAGTCATTCGGTAGAGATGCCGGGTATGTATTGGATTGGCTGGGAAAGAATAACAAGCAGCACCCAGTATCATTGCAGTATTTCATTGCACGTAAGCAGAACAAGAAGAAAGATCACAAGACAGCAGAGGAGCATATAAAACACCTAACAAACAAGATGAGAATAAGATGATTGTACAAACACCACACGGTCGGCTAGTATTTGTACAAAGGTATAGGGGGGGGTGTGCGTTACAAAAAAGGCACCTTATGCCCCCCCGCCCCCTATCGCGTAGTATAGGGGCCACTCAAAAATATTTTGGTAAAAAACATGGAGAAGTAAATGGTTAAAGTTTTAGACATAGTTCAGCCTAGAGAGGGCAAGGAAGGAAAGACGTACTGGCAGAAGCTTGGAGTTAAGTTTGTTTCTGATGATGGGAAGGAGAGTATTAAGTTAGATGCTTTGCCTTTGCCTAATGAGAAGGGTGAGGTTTGGCTGAATGTTTTTGAGCAGAAGCCACGAGATGATGCGGGTGCTAATGGTACTTGGTCTAAGCCTGAAGCTGGTGATGTGAGTTTACCGAATGACGAAATCCCGTTCTAACAGTCCGAAGGTTCCCCGGGTAACGCCGTTTGCTACTCGGGGGATCACGAAGCGGTTACGTGGTTCTAAAATAATTTATGAGC